>Ga0153925_1000222_pt1 | contig 13683 bp, 8 predicted proteins | sample TSNJ009MetaG_FD_104684 | JGI IMG/M metagenome (GOLD analysis project Ga0153925, IMG submission 104684) | Attine ant fungus gardens microbial communities from New Jersey, USA - TSNJ009 MetaG | ecosystem: Host-associated > Fungi > Mycelium > Unclassified | place: USA: New Jersey, Wharton State...
AGGGGCGAGAGGAATTGGTACTAAATGGTCAGTTGAATTTACTTTTGCCCAGATTCATGGATTTGCCAATGCGAGAGATGTACTAGAATTGGTTACCCGACCTCTGCGACGTAACGAAAACTTAGATAACTTGGATCGGACCACCCTTGTTCGAAAGAACAACAAGTAATATATATATCAGTACTCTTGTTAAATAAGATAACAAACAGATAATATATATATTAATAGCATCATATGTAACAGATATTAGAATATTTCTTAGAAATCAATTATGCTAAATCAAATAATCATCAAAATAATTTTTTGACCAAGGTCAAGGGGAGCTTTATCATATGATAAAAGAACTTAGCCTACTATTGGGTCCGTTGTCCTCATGGGTAGAAGTTTCAGGTCCGATCATAATATTTGGGCTATATTATGGATTTCTTGCTACATTGCCTTTTGGTCCCTCTAAAATATATTCCACGAGATCCTTCCTTTTGGGAAAACCTGGCTATGGTATAATAGCCATAAGTGGTTCTATTACGGGACAATTAATAGGATTTTTATCCATGTATTATTCGCCCTTTTATGCAGCGCTGTGGAAACCTTATGCAATAACTTTATTAGTCGTACCATATATGTTCTTTCGTTTTTTCAAAATTATGGACAAACCTTCAAGTTCTGAATCTCCGCACCTCATGAATTCGATCAACAATCCAAAAGCTCTAAGTCTATTTATGGATGGTCTAATGCTTCAATTGTTGAATCCCATTCTTTTAGCAAATCCCGTATTAACAAGACTGGTGAACCTCTTTCTTTTTCGTTACAGCCCTAATATATCCTTTATGATAAGTGGTCTTTGCGGTTGGTTGGGCGGTCATATTCTATTAACAATTTTTATAAAATTGGTATCTTTCCGTATAGATCGTAATTCACTTATCGATTATACTTTATTAAGACGTTATATCAATCGAACCTTTAGTTTACTTATTCTTTTTTATTGTTTGTTATATTTGGGTAGAGCCCCATTACCTCTTCTTAAAGGTAAAAATGATGAAGACAAAAATGTCCGCTCTGTGACTATGGCTAGATATAAACGCTCCGTGGCTATGGCTAGGACTATAAATAACTGCTCTTTAGATCCACGAAAACTTAAAGTATTTTTAAAAGTACGTATAAAAGAAAAGCTGTCATTGATCCGATTGCTGTCATTGATCCAATTAAAGCTCTTCCAGCAACCATGGCCCATTATGTGCTTTGATCATAATAGGGTTTATCAACCGATACGATATATTGGAAATAGCTCATTAACTCGCCTAGGTCCTGTGAGGACCGAAGTCTCTCAATATTTTTTTGGCGCATACTCAAGTGATGGAAAAAAAAGAATCTCTTTTACGTTTTTACCTAGTGTATTGGTCCTTGGGGAAAAGCTCAGTAAATATAGAGATCTTTTAGATACTTCTTGCTCATCTGAGGATCCTTATTATAGATGGAATCATACCATGAAAAGAAAAAGAGATTCTTTAGGGAATGAATTTTCGGATCGAGTGAAAGCTCTAAGCCATGGATCTCCCGCTGAAAATGTTATAGAAAGGAGAGTTAAATTCTCCAATTCTAAGGGGGATTCTTTTACTGAAATGTATGATCCATTCCTTAATGGGGCATTCCGTGGAACAATAAACCAATTTGAGTCCTCCCAAATGCTGAACGATTCGATCATTTCGAATCTTTCGGATTTCATAGAGATATCTATGAAAGACCGTAAAGAGGGATCCCCGAATGATCCATTTGGGTATGGGTACCATATCTCTTATCTTTGGCAGGAATTGGAACACGAAAGCTTTCAACTACCCTGGGAGCCCTTACCTACAGATGCTGTTCGTTCGCTTATCCCGATCACTCCATCTATAGTTTTTTCAAATGTCCCGATCACTAAAGACTTGCCCTCTGATCCGATCCCAGAACTCAATCCAATATATTGGTTGGCATCAGCCTTGAGAGTATCCAATATAAATCTCATACGGCAAATGGCTTCATGTAATGGACCGTTCTACGCAACCTATTTAACTCATTTTTTCAACAAAGTTGGCCGTAAAAAAGTTCCCACAACTTTCATACCAATGGAATTGCTTATTCCTATTTTTAAAAAGGAATATCTTTTCACTTACGAGACTTTGCTTTTCCTTTTCGAGTGTTTGTCGCAATATGAGTGGACAATACTAATAAATTCACGCGAGAATTTATTATCTTTGGATGATTCAATGCAAAAGAAAGATTTTATTGCCCTTTACAGGGAAATACTATTAAATGAACCTCTCCAAATTAGAGAAATTCGGAAACATGTGCCTCGATGGTCATCTGGTTTGAGGATAGGTGAATATGATGACGTAGACCCAATTCTATTACCATCGAATAGGCTTCTTTCAAGAAAGGTCAAAGATACGGTGACCTTTGATATTGGGCAAAAACGAATAGGAGCAGTTCAAAACCGTTATTCTGCCGAGGCAGATTATCGTCGGAACTTAATCAAAGGATCCATACGTGCTAAAAGACGGAAAATTCTGATATGGAAAAGGGTACAACCGAATGTACATTCCTTTTTATTTTTGAAAATAAAAGAAATACCCGCTTATCCTAAAGATTATTATGACACGTCCGATTCTGGTAGAGTGGATAAGGAACAAATCGAGGAAGAAGTTAGGGAAAAAATCCAGATAGTCGAAGATCCATTATCCCAGCAGACAATTGCTGAGTCCTTATGTTTAACGTGGCCAGAATTGCACTATTTCAGAAGTTTATTATTAATGGCTCAATCAAATATTAGAAAAAATATGATATTACCCTCACTTATTATAGCCAAAAATATGGGTCGTATTTTATTATTTCAAGCCTCCGAATTTTCCAAAGATTGGGAAGAAATGAGGAGAGAAATGCATGTCATATGTGCTTCTGATGGTACCGAATTGTCTGTAACAACATTCCCAGACAAATGGGAAACACAAGGTATGCAGATAAAGCTTCTATTTCCTTTTCGTTTGAAGCCTTGGCATAGATCCAAACCCCAATCTGCAAAAAGATTGCGTTGGAGTTATTTAACGACCCTTGGATTAGAAACTGACATACCTTTCGGTGATCCAAGCTCAAAGCTAGGAATTTTTTCCAAATTTTTAAAACCCATCTTCAAAAAAGTGAAGAGACGATTGATGGGATCTACAGGAATAAGACGCGTTCCACGAGTTGGATATATAGACAAGAGTGAACTTAATGACCGGATACAAAATAAATTACTAGGTGAGACTACCCCTATGGGTAGTGCAAATGATTCATCCGAAGTTAATGATCAATTTGGATATGAAACCCAAACCATTAATGTGAAAGATCAATATGATTTGATGACCACAATGAAAGAGCGGATCGAATCTATCGCGATCATAAATAGCTCTCCTATAACTGGAATGTCTCTGGTGGATTCAGAGATTCATACCGGATCGAAGGGAAGTTTTAACATATTGGGATCAACATTAAAAAAACGATGGGTTCATATTCGGCGAATACCAGGTTTATTTCGAAATAAAAGTTTACAATTAATCAGAAAAAGTTTCTATTCAATGAAATTTTTTATCAAAAGAATGGACCGAGATCTCTTACCAAGTGTTATTAATTTCATTGCGTCAAATATCAAATTTTGGATTCAATCCGCTTGGATTCGATCCACGAGGAATATAACAACAATTTACGGACGAATATTCATTATCAATAAAGATATTTCAAGAATCAATAGAGGTAAAATTACCAACTACTATTCAATCAACGAAAAAATACAAGATTTTGAAATTCGTCCTGGTCGAAACATGTTCTCAATGTCCCAAGCATATATATTTCACAATATATGGCAGATAAGGGCATTAGATATACAAAGAATATTGGATCACGAAAAACCACAAGATCTGAAAGAGAATGACTGGAAACAATGGTTGAGATGTTTTGACCGGTACAATTTATCCCCACAGATATGGTCTAGGATAAACCCAAATAAATGGAGAAATAGAGTAAATAAGCAATGTACGTGTTCTGAAGAACGATTCATTCCTTATGAAAAACAAGAAGATTCTATATTTGCGACTGTCATGGAACCATTTTTGGGACTACTTCGGAAAATGAACAAACGTTACAGATACGATCTCTTATCATATAGTTATCTCAATTCTACAAAAGATTCGTATATTATAAATTTTACAGATATTCCCGGACCACCAGTACAACCTGCTATACCAGATGAGCGGGATATTACCGCTCGTGAAAGAATTATCAGGGAAAATTTTATTAATGATATTATCGAGGAGGATTGGAAGGGTACCGATTTCAATATCGTGAATGGTCCTCGTTCTACTGTTGATATTGACGATGCTATACGTTCTTGTTATTACGATCATACAACAAGTATTGACAGGCAAAAGAAAAAGACTGATCTTACTACGAATCAGCAGGGGATTGACGAGACGCGAAGAGACAATGTTGGCATTTATGAAACTAAATCGAAATTAATACCAGGAAATTCACTTTTACGGGAAGAACGAGAGCGGAAAAAGATAGAGGAAGAAGAACGGAAGGAAACAACAAATGTTCTAGAACAAATAATAGATCTTAGATCAGATGTTCAGAACAAACAAGTAAAAGATGTTCAGAACAAACAAGTAAAAGATGGTCAAGATCAAAAGGGTCAAGTAGAAGATCAAAAGGGTCAAGTAGAAGATCAAAAGGGTCAAGTAGAAGATCAAGATGGTCAAGTAGAAGATCAAGATGGTCAAGACGATGGTGATAGTGAAGTAGAAAATGGTGGAGATGGTGAAGATGGTGAAGATGGTGATGGTGAAGATGGTGATGGTGAAGTAGACGATGGTGAAGATGGTGAAGATGGTGAAGATGGTGATGGTGATGTAGACGATGGTGATGGTGAAGTAGACGATGGTGAAGATGGTGAAGATGGTGAAGATGGTCAAGATGATGGTCAAGTAGAAAATGTTCAAAATGTTCAAAATGTTCAAAATGTTCAAAATGTTCAAAATGTTCAAAATAGTCAAAATGGTCAAAATGTTCAAAATAGTCAAAATGGTCAAAATGTTCAAAATGTTCAAAATAGTCAAAATGGTCAAAATAGTCAAGTAGAAGATGAACAAACTGATGGAAAGAAAAAAAAAAAGAAAGGTCTTTTTCAATACAAAGTAGTAGACGTTCTAGGGAAAAAACGTTTCTTACATCTGGCGAATATTTGCAGGGTTATGTCCGGAATGAAGGATCCGGGAACATATTTTCGGATCCAAGAGGGAAATATTGACCTGAGTCTAATGGCCTTTTGCATTGCTATTCAGAAGAATAGGAGTGCAAATAAAATATCGAAAAAACTTGCTCTTCAGAGGAATGTTCGGGGAAAGGTACGCAATTACAATGAAATAAGGGAAGATAAAAAAATAATGGTCTTACAACCATATCGTTTAAAACGTATAGTGGATGATCAATTCCTGATGTATAAAATCGTAAGTATTTCATTGAAGTCTAAAAAAAGAGCCGGGGAATGGATAGATGGAGATTTTTATGATGGATCTGTGCAACGCGGGAAAATTCTGGGGGATGAAAAAAATATTTTTAGTTCCCTCAATTTAGAAGATATTTTGCTTCCAAAACGTCGTAGAGAATTTCGAATCTTGAATCGGTTTGATCTGGAGAACGATCATGTAGGATTTTCCAATGGAAAAGACATACAAAATGATGAAGAACTCATGGGAAGAGACCAACATCTTAGCGTAGATACAACACAAAAAATTAAACGTTTTCTTTGGCCTAGTTATCGATTAGAGGATATTATTTGCATGAATAGATATTGGTTCAATACAAATGATGGGAGTCGATCCGCGATGTTGAGAATACGTATGTATCCCCTAACTGTCAATTGATAAATTTTTTGCTTCAATTCCGTTTTCGTAAAAAAAAAGAATGGATTGATTCAATGGAGTTTCAGGATATGGCAAAAATTGAACCAATCTGTTCGTTCTGTTTCATCAATGTGAAAAGATTCTACATCTCGTATCATATTTTGCCATAGGTTAAAACCAGATGTTCCTCCAAGAAGATAGGAAGAATCCGACCATTTTTTCTTAAATGGTCGGACGGAACGAATCAGAATTATTATATGAACCATGAAAATGAAAGAATGGATCTAATTCTTTTTTCTGACTCGAAAAAAAAATTAAGCCCTGGAAAAATTTGTGTTTTTTTATGATCAAAAATTTGTCCATTAGTTCATCTCTGATTCCCGATAAACAGAGAGGATCTGTTGAATCTCAGGTATTTTATTTAACCAATCGGGTCCTAAGACTTACCCAGCATCTGCAATTGCACGGAAGAGACTATTCATCCCAAAGGGGTTTGTGGAAAATTTTGAGCAAACGTAAGCAACTTCTGGTTTATCTATACAAGAGGGATAAACTTCGTTACGATGATTTAATTGGTCAATTGGGTATCCGTGGGCTAAAAACCCGTTAATTTCGAAGTTTTCAATTCCAATCCAATTTTTAGAGATCCCGGATCCAGTCGTTCTTTTTTCTTTTTATTTTTCTCATTTAGAAAACGAATCGAAGAGGGGTTACACATGATCATGCTTGCTGAAAGACCCCCTGATGGTAAGTATGGGTCCTCATTATCCATCGATACACGTTGTTCTTCGACTTATTGCTAGATGGTAAAGATTTTATTGGCTGTGAACCTCTATCAGATTATTTACATAGGGGGGGAGGAAGCAAATTGTTTAGAACCGAACAATATCTCCCCTATGTAACGCAATGGGATTATTGCGCTACTATGTTCGCAGAGGCAATAAAGGTAAATGCGCCGAAAAGATCGATCGGGAAATATGTATCCCAAAGGGCTAGCTATAGCAGAGTGATTATGCTAAAGTTGGGTCGTATAGCTTTTTTTATAGCCTGGGTTTTTTCATGGCGAATATCGATGCTCAAACTTTTTATTCTTATATTTTCCAAAAACTCCATTCTCTTCTATTTTTGGAGATAGGGACATGATATATGATCTATTTCTGCTACAGGTATGCGAATGATGCATAATAATTATATCACATGAATCGTTTACCTATGACTATTAAATCTCCCTATAAAAAACTGATCTCCCATCCCCGATTTCGTGGATGAATACACTTCGGATTCTTTCAAAGTATTGCTTGTGGAGTATGCGTTTATGCCTGATTAATCCACCCGTTGTTGATTGGAAAAACGAACGAAACGATTGGTAATTTATAGTATTTATTCTGGAATTTGTATCTTTCGTGAAAATTGTGTTGAGTATTTATTGTTCATCAAATTTTCTTTTTATGATTGAAGAATATGAACTCCCGACCTATGTATGATCGTCATGAATGAAATTATGATTATATTGCTCCGGGACGTTTACCGATATCGGTGATCGAAGATTCGAGAATTAAAACAATTCAAAGTTTAACTTGTCTGTCCAAAGGAACTATGGACGAACATTCTGACCGATTAAAGAATTTCTACCAATTCTTCAGATTCAGTTTGGATTCGATCAGAGAGGACTGATGGGTCGAGACCATACCTTTTTTCCGGATGGATCATAAATTAGGATCAGGATATTTATAATTTAATTAAGAATGTCACATGTATTATTGATCAGAGTCTATTATCAACCAACGGAATTATAGACCAGTTCATGTAATTCCCAGATCCATTGAAATACAAATATTTCAATCCGATTAGGTATGTGGATAAGGTCACTTTTTTTTAGTGAATGCGATCATGAGTCAGAATATTGGAAATTCTCGCGCACATAATGAATCCACCTGGATATCTTTTTCGTCTAATAAGTATGATGAGAAGTATAATTCTATTCCTGATCTTATAATAGAAGATCATTAGATAATGGAAAATAACAAACTAAATATAACTTTTGTATCTGAGAAGATAAAGGTATAAGGGGTTGATCTATTATGCTCGAGCATACACTTATTCGAGTTCGAGGTGCTTTCGTCATTATCTATTGGTATTACGAGTCGAAACATGGTTAGAGCACTTATGTGTCGCCAATACTGCATACGGTCGATTCAAATTCAGTAGCATATTCGGATTATCTTAAAATATAGCCAGGGGCATCTTATCGATCTTTGTTATAGCTATTGTAGACGCTGAAACAGCTATTTTATCAGCTACTGACATCGTATCATATAATCAATTCGTATCGATCAATTTCATTTGTCGAAATGGTGATGAAGTATCGTATATCGGTATATCTCAGAAGATATATATATTCTATATGACCAGAATCTATCAAAATAGATATAGTATTACGGTCGATCAAAAACCATATAAAAATCATTAGGAAAATTACCTGTCATGATTGGACCATATTCGAGGTGATCTGGGGGGATCGAAATGATCCAAAAAATACAGATCGGTTCCAAATATAATGGAGATTACAATTATTGATTCGTTTTATATTCATAATATCCCGTTATTAGCCATCTTTATTGGGCATATATTAGAAGATTTGGCTATATATGATCTTATCAAATTAAAACTTTTTACTAACTAATGGAGATCCAATGGCACATTCGGTCAAAATTTATGATACATGTATTGGTTGTACCCAATGCGTACGAGCTTGTCCCACAGATGTATTGGAAATGATACCTTGGGAAGGATGTAAAGCTAAGCAAATTGCTTCTGCTCCAAGAACAGAAGACTGCGCAGGTTGTAAACGGTGTGAATCCGCTTGTCCAACAGATTTCTTGAGTGTACGTGTTTATTTATGGCATGAGACAACGCGCAGTATGGGTCTAGCTTACTGATCAATATGCACAATAAAAAAGGTTAAATCCATTTCATATTTATATTTTTTTATCCACTGATAAAACCCATACTTGATCCAAGATCTCAAGTATGGGTTTTATCAGTGGAGATGCAAAGTATCTTCTATAATGAGCGAATTACCTTGGCTCGCTCAACTATAATTGTTGGTTCGCCTATATCTAGGGTTCCTTAGTCCCATTATTTCCCACCCATAGAAGGAGGGAATGATCTGATTCGATGGTATACTCTAGGTATTTGTTTACTCTAACTCCTTTTCATTATATATACATTCCGTCCATTACCATTTCCAATTTGATAAATTATTGATCCAATTGAAAGAATAAAGAGTATAACTGGACAGATCTTATTGATTTTTATTGGAGATTGGGAATTGACGGATTTTCCATCGGACCTATTTGACAGGATTTGTTACCACTTTGGCCATTTCAGTTGCTTGGCCAATTACTCAAAATCCTCGATTGTTGCATTTACTGATGTTAGCAATATACAGTAGCCAATTAGGATCATTTGCTCCTCGGTATATTATACCTTTATTTCCTTTGCGGGAACTGGAATAAATTTTAGTTCACCCACTTCTATCCGTACGGAGGGAGGGGGGGGGAAAGACGTTTCTATTTGGCCACAATACACTGCGAGTAATTCTATCCTTCCGCTAATTGGAGCTTTAAGTATAGGTCTCTAGAGATCTGATAGACCAACATTAGGTTCAGGAATATTGGATAAGAAATAGTATTCTATTTAGGGTTCTTCATCGCTTATACAATGAAATCGCCAATTTTTTCACATACCCGGTTACCCTACATGGGTAAGCGCATTATTATAGTACATGTATGCTTCAGTAGCCGGAGTTCCATTGAAAAAAGGGAATGGGTTAATTAAAACATGGAATTGCTACCTCATACTCATTTTATATTTCTTTTCGCTGTGGTTGGTAATGATAGGAGTGGTTCAAATCGTCTATGCAGCTCCAACTTCTCTGGTCAACAGAATTGGAAAAGGAGGATAGTCTTCACTATCCCATATGGTTTTGTAATTATCGGTTCCACGGCAGATATAGGTCTCAATGGATCCATTTTAAAATGATCTTTCATGAATCAATTGATGCGACATTTTTCTTCTTAGCGGGAACAAGTGACGATAGGATACGTACTCTTCTTCTTGATGAAAGAAATGGTAGGTCTATACTAACTATGTCCAGTAGTTTTTAAACGGCTTCTCTTGCATTGCCGGAAATCAGTGGTGTGGTTTTGTGGCAGAATCTATGAGATTCTCTTCCCGATAAAAAAAAAAAATGACTGAATATTCTTCGACCTTTCAAATTGAATCATTGTTATTGCAATAGTGGCAATTGGAACAATATGAACTCCCATCCACTTGTTGTCTATGTTACATTGAATATTCTATATAAGTTGAAAATGTGACGAACTTTCATTTAACAGATTCTGGACCAAGAGATATTTTCATCCTGATATGTCTCTTTCTACTCATAATAGGTAGGTATTGGTGCTTATCCTGCCTGATCCAGTTCTCTCTCTATTCAATTTTTTTCTCTTTTGAAATTTGAATGGAATGGAGCAAATGAAGGATTCGTCTTTCTTTTATTTGAATCTAATATAGTTCAAGTTATTTCAAGTAGTGATTCCATCATTCTATAATCACTACTTGAAATAACTTGTACCAGTTATTGATGTCACTTATCAATCACATAAAAGAACTGGATCGAATCTATCCTTCCTTTTCCTTCCAGGAATTCGGTCCATTTATGATTCCAACCATCCATAGCTGTGTAACCCTATTCCTAATAGATTGACCCCCAAATAACGGATCCAAACTATAAAAAATCCTAAAGAAGCCACAATTGCCGGTTCCTCACCCTGCCAACCCTTATTCATTCTAGTATGCAGATAGATTGCGAATATGGTCCAAGTAATTAATGCCCAAGTCTCTTTTGGATCCCAGCTCCAATAAGATCCCCATGCTTCATTGGCCCATATTGCTCCAGAAAGAGTACCTATGGTTGAAAGAGAAAAACCGAGACCAATCGCACGATAACTCCAATGATCTAATTGTTTAATCAATTGACATTTACGATAATTCGTTGTTGAAAAATCAACAGTGTATTGCAAATAACTTTTTTGCTTTTCATGTGAATAAAAATTTTCATTGGGAAGAATGGATCGGGAAAATAAATTGTCCATCGCACCAAAAACAACCTGTCTATTTACTCCGGACATAATCACTAGAAGAGCTATGGATGCTAGGGATCCACATAAAAGGGTTGCATAGCTGAACAATATCATACTTACATGCATCATTGACCAATGAGATTGTAGCGCGGGTACTAACATTCCGGATCGTTGCATTTCCTCCGGAAGACCTAAAGTAGCAAAACCATGAGTTAACATAGCACTTGGCGCGGTGATTGCACCTAACCACCGATCATCTCGACTCCGTACTTCTAGAAGTATATGGAACACGGATGAACTCCAGGAAAGGAACATGAATGATTCATACAAATTACTCAACGGTAAATGTCCTGAATAAAGCCAACGATTAATTAATAATCCCGTTGTACAAAGAAAAGTAACTATCATGCCCTTTCCTCCCGAACTACTTAGTCCTTCAATTCGATAAACTAAGGTTCCCCAATAAATGAGAGTGACAACCAAAATGAGAGAAAAAGAGATGTGAGCCAATATATGTTCTAAAGTTATGAATATCATAATAAACTCATTTATTCGTTTTATTCCCGAATGAGATCTATGATGGAAAGATAGGATTGATCCATCACAATGAAAATAGATTGAACATATATTGTTACATAGGAAGAAGTGATTGATGAGATCTTCCTGCTGGAAAAATACCGCCACTCGGATTTGAACCGAGATGCTCTCGCACTGCTTCCTAAGAGCAGCGTGTCTACCAATTTCACCATGGCGGCTTCGTAGGGACCATACTAGCTTATTTACACCAGATCGTCAATGTTATGGAACGTGTCTAGCAGAGGGAGTGATCTGTGAATATAATATAAGTCCAAATAAGATCTAAGTTCGGGCATTAACATTTGAATCAATTTTATGTTGGTTGATAGTTATAACGGAACATGGCGCAGCTTGGTAGCGCGCCATCTTGGGGTGATGGAGGTCGTGGGTTCAGATCCCGCTGTTCCGAAAGAGAATGGTAAATAGTCACATGCGTTATCGTACAAAGAATATATGTAAATTTTCGCTTATTTCGCTTACGATGGGAAGAATCGGAACAGCTAGATTCCAAACAATAAAAGGTTATACCATCACTTTCTAATTTTTTTTGATTGGATGGTTTGATTATATACATATCTAGAACGAAACTATGTTTCTGATCCATGATCTCCATATGATTATTATCATGTTAGACTTTCCAATTTTAGGGGAGACATCCAAATTTATTTATAGCTCCCAATAATATTACATACAGGCTAATATTACCATATATAAGCTGTTAATGAATGAATTGATCCTATTTTGAGCTACTAAGATGTAGAAGAGGGTTTCATCAATAGGATCAAATTGCACTAGATTAGTCAGCTCTTTTTATGTATCTCTGTCACAATGGTTTGGGCATTACGCATTATAAATGGTAGAGATACGAAGAAAGATGATTACTTTTAGTTCTCCTAAAGGATTGAGCACTTCTTTCTATCCAACCATAAAGGAGGGAAAAAATGGGACCCAATAGGGGGATGAATCATTGGGAGGAGCAGAAACAGAAGAAGAATGAATCAATATATCTGAAACTATAGTAATTATTCGCCATAAAGCAATAACGCGCATCTATTACGAAATGCACGAGCAATTCCATAATGAAATAATATCATCCCCATGCGTGATTCCATAGGTTCTGTGCCTTTATTTATAAATAATAAATAAATCCTAGTTTTGGATCGGAATGGATGGATTGGAATGTTGATAAGATTATGCTACATTTCCGGTAGCATAATGGTAATGCTGAAGTTCATTCGGGATCCTTAAAAAAAAGGATTAACTCTAATCCCTTTCTAGTGGGAAGGCAGAATGGATAGAAGAATGGTTTATAAATTCCCCATTTATCCAGATTGGCTGAAGGAAAGTACTGTAGTAGAACTAATTAATGACCGTGTCCTTTTCGTACGACCACCCTTGGAGTGAATAAAATGATTTTGCATCACTGTTCTCCAGGGTCCTGGAGGGTGGTGTCGTATATTCGCTCGTGTTGTGCTACGGGTCATCCAAATCAATTGCTGTCAATTTTGATTCGGATGATCCAGAGGAATCATCATTGACTATGCAATAAAAACTTTTCGAATTACCGGTGGAGATAGATTTAGCTAAAGAAAAAGCTTTTATTGCGGCCCGATATGCTTTTCCCTTCCGAACATTTTTACGAATTTTTTTTTTTGATCTAGAAGTACGCTTTTTTGGAACTGCCATAAGGAACAATGGGGTTAATTCATATATTGTGATGTGAAAGACATCTTATGTATTTAATTTATTCATTTCTCTCGTAGATAGATAACTCTGCATATTCTTTATCTAAATATGCTGCAAATTGAATCAATCCATTCTCTCGACAAAAACGTTAAAATAATAATGGAATCTACCAATTTAAATTGAAAGGTCAATTTTCATGATATATTTTCATATATTTTATATGATATATTCATATAACGATCAATCTTCAAATTGATATCTTTCTCATCATTTTCCGAATGAGTTTCGCTCGGTCCTTGATTCTTCGAGATCATCTCATCCTTCTTGTTCGTGTTCTTGCCATATCCTGAATTGAAACTAAT
>Ga0153925_1000226_pt1 | contig 13632 bp, 14 predicted proteins | sample TSNJ009MetaG_FD_104684 | JGI IMG/M metagenome (GOLD analysis project Ga0153925, IMG submission 104684) | Attine ant fungus gardens microbial communities from New Jersey, USA - TSNJ009 MetaG | ecosystem: Host-associated > Fungi > Mycelium > Unclassified | place: USA: New Jersey, Wharton State...
TTTGTTCTATTCAAGGACAGATGATAATCTATAGGTAAAGATCAGTATTATATACAAACATTGAGAATCTTGTATCTCTATGGGATCTTATTGCCTCAGGTTCTATTTATGGCCAAAAGAAGTACATTGAAGAGAGCTTCACAATGGTCATTGAAGCAAACAGTTATATCAAGCAGTTCCCAAGATATCAGCAATTTAGTGTCTGGTAACTTAGTGATCACCAACTGATCTGCTGATAACTTGGTGAATACTGATTGCTTTGAGACATTTCTGGTATTATTTGAAAGGTCTTCTTAAGGGCTTTTGATGGTCATTTAGATTATCAAAATCAGTCAAGTATTCCCAGAGTTATGGTCCAAATGAAGTTTGTGACACTGATCAGACTCCAATATATGTACAAATCTATATCTTTGATATAGCAGAGCAGCTCAATGTTAGGAGAGCCAACAACAATAATCTTGATCCTGTAGTAATGAACAATATTCAGATAATGCTTTTGGATAGTTATTTATATATTGGCTAGTACCATTATATATATGAGCTTATTAGAAATAAACCAGTAGATGAACAGCAGGAGGTCAGGATTAGATTACATGTAGATCTACAGTATGATTAGTGAACTTACAATTTGCCTACTGCTGAAGAGATTGTAGTTATTATTCCTAAGAAAGGAGTCTATTATATAATAAATAATAGAGATGTGGTGTTACAGGCAAGAAGAGGATGACTTGAGCAAATAAGCCAGAACAGTCCTTTACATGCTGCTCTCCATTATGTTCTGTTGTTTCCAAAAGAGAAGAATGGATGGTATCCAAAAATTCCAATCTGTGGTGCTCAGTTAAGAGAACAAGAGAAGAATGGAAGACAGAGAGATGGAGAGAAACAGGCTCACTCACAGGTGGTTTCTGACAAATGCTACTATGCCTATTGTCTTCATGTCAGAGATAGTCTTCAGCCACCTCTCTTCTATGGTGGAAAGCTATTTTAGCAATTTGTTGTTGATACATAGGCAAACTATGAGCAGAGGAGACTAAACTGGACTAGAATACATTAACATACTCTCAGATCTGAGCTCTACCAGGGATTACAGGATGCTGCTGTATATGATAGACATAATAGAGAAGATATTAGGCATTTGGAATGCAAATTTATTCTTCCTTCTTCTTATGTAGGAAGTCCTAGGTTTATGACTTAGTTGTTCCAGAATGCTGTGGCCATTTGCAGGCATTTTCACAAACTAGATCTCTTTCTCACCATGACTGCTAATCCTAAGTGGCCAGAAATTGTTCAGAGTTTTTTCCCTGGACAAACAGCCACTGATTGTCCTAATATTGTATCACATATCTTTGAGCAGAAGAAAAAAGCACTCCTTAAGCTTATTGATAATGGCTTCTTTGGTACTGCAGTAGCTCATATTCACACTACTGAGCTCTAAAAAAGAGGTCTTTCTTATATTCACCTGCTTATCTTTCTATACCCTCAAGATCGCATTCAAGACTCTCATTACATAAACTCTATAATTTTAGCATAATTATCTGATCCTTAACTACAGCCACTTCTCTATGCAAAAGTCACCAAATATATGTTGCATAGTCCATGTAGTACTGACAATTCCTAAGCCAAGTATATGGTCAATGGTCGATATAGTAAATACTTTCCCAAAGACTATAGAGAGAGAACAGACTAGGCTGAAAACAGTTATCCACTCTATGCTAGGTCTGACAATAGCTTGGTATTTGAATACAATGGAGCCAGGTTCACCAATCAATATATGGTCTCTTACTATCCTCAACTTCTTCTTCTCTTTGATTGTTATATCAATGTAGAAATCTCTATTGGATTAGGAACTGTCAAGTATCTGAGCAAGTACATCTATAAGGGTTCTGACAGAGTAACTATAGAGATTAGTGGTGGGGTACAGGATGAGATCAAAGTATATTTGGATAGTTGGTTTATTGGTCCAACTGAAGCTTGCTAGAAGATCTTTGAGTTTAACATACATGAAAAGTCACTAGCTGTCCAATGTCTTCCTGTTTATCTTCCCAATGAGCACTATGTTAACTTTTATGCATACTAGACTGTCAATGAAGTATTGGCTAGACAAAATATGAAGAAGACTCAGCTAACTGCTTGGTTTGATTATAACTCTGTACATAGCGATGGTTTGGGCCTTACCTACTGGCAGTTTCCTCAATACTATATCTGGAATGCTAAAGCCAAGTCATGGCATCCAAGATAACATGCTAAGGTAATTGAAAGGATATACTTTGTATCACTATCAAAAGAAAAACAGTTCTTTTTACAATTTCTCTTGACTATATTTGAAGGTAGAAAAAGCTAAGAGCACCTGAGGACCTAGAATGACCAAGTTTTTGTTATATTCAAGGAAGCATATATAGCAAGAGAATTACTGGAGGATGATCATGAGTAGAGGATTTGCTTGGAGAAAGCAATTGCAATGTAGCCTGAAGTAGTATGTTATCAGTTGTTGGCAGTGATCTTGCTAACTGATGAAGTGGCTGAGTCTCATGTTCTCTGGGACCAATTCAAGGTTGGACTGTGTGATGATGTAAAGCAAAAACTATATCATATAAGCTACTACCAAGCTGACCAGAAGATACCAGAGGATGATATTTATGATTATGGTCTCTGGAATCTGGACAGGATGTTAGTAGGAATGGGAAGAAGTCTTGCTGAGTTTCTACCCATGCCTCTTTCATAGCAACAGTAGGGTCATAGAATACCCAATCTTCTCTTACAGGCTGAGCAGTATGATGCAGATGAAATGGCAACTTTGGTGAATGAACAGAGAGCAATATTTAACCCTGAACAAGCTATTGCTTTTGATGCTGTCCTTGAGTCTATTACTAACAACCAAGGTCACCTTTTCTTTATTCATGCTACTGGTGGTTATGGGAAGACATTTCTTTGTAACACTATTACTGCTGAGGTTAGAAGGTGAGAATAGGTGGTACTATGTGTAGCATTATCTAGAATTGCTACTCTTTTGTTGGATAGAAGAAGGATATCTTATCCATGCTTTAAGATTCCTCTTTCCATCAATGAGGACTCTGTGGCTGGACTAAAACAGAATAGTTACATGTTTCTAGTCATTCAACAGACCAAGGTTATCATTTGGGATGAAGTTTCTATACAGTACAAGTATGACATTGATGCTGTTAACCAATATCTAAGAGACTTGTTTGAAGTAAGTGATCACTTGCACTTGATAGCTGTTGAATTGACATATTATCTAGAATAATTATCCATTTGGTGGAATCATAGTGGTATTTGAAGGGGATTTTTGTCAAACTTTGCCTGTAGTACCTAAAGAAATATACCAACAAGTAGTAGCAGTATCTCTTTGTAGAGGAAATCTATGGAGATATATCAAGTTCTTACATCTCAGACACAATATGTACTTGGACTGCTCTAAAGCTGATAATCAATATGCTCAGTGGTTATTGGAAATTGGTACTGGATTAACTATGGATGATAATGAGATAATACAAGTTCTTTAGTCTATGGTTTGCACTAATCTCAATATTCTCATCAACAGGATCTATCTAGAAATTGGCAACCCAAGAGTTCAAGATAACCAATACTTCTTGGAGTGTATTATTCTCTGTCCTAGAAATAATGAAGTACATAATATTAATGAAGCTATTCTCCAATAGTTCAACCCAGTACCAAATGTAGAGGTCCATATACTGAGAAGTGTAGACTCTGTGTCTGAAGAAGATAGAATGCACCATGCCTATCCTGCAGAGTTTCTTCAACAACTCAATAGTAGTGGACTGTCTTCTGCTTTACTTTGTCTCAAGGTTGGCTGTTTAGTTATCTTACTGAGGAACTTGGATCCAGGAGAAGAACTTTACAATGGAACAAGAATGGTAGTGTTGAATGTAAGAAGAAAAGTGCTCCAGTGCAGGATTATTAGCAAGGATAGAAGGTTTAGAGAAAAGGTTGTGTTGATTCCAAGGATTAGGTTATCACCTAATACAGAGATATTGCCTATGCCACTCAAGAGACTTCAATTCCCAGTCAGGCTGGCCTTTGCTATGACTATCAACAAGTCTCAAGAACAGCCAGTAGAGTATATGGGGATTAATCTGCAAACATCAGTGTTTTTACATAGACAACTTTATGTGGCATTTTCAAGATATACTTCAGCATTGAACATTTCAGTACTTCTTCCAGAACAGAGCCAGGAGAGCAGAAGGACACTTAATGTAGTATATAAAGAGATATTCAATAGTATTAGATTATAGATTGTATATGTATGGACAATGAACTTAAGATTGATTTCTACTATAATATCAGATTACAGAGTGCACAGAAAGTTGAAGGGAGCATAGTAGACTGATTTCAACATGTACTCAACTATTCAGAATTAGTAGAAGATTCAAGTCGGGCCATAGGTCCAGATAAAAGCCTCATCTAGTAGGTATATGAGACTGAATGTGGGATGATGGGCCTAAGTAATTGATTATGTAAAAATTATGTAAGTATTTGTCAGTTTTAGCTAAGAATTGGTTATCAAATTTCTTCCCACACCCTCTCTTTTCACTCAAAAAATCCAATAAATTCATTAAAAATTGGAAAAAAAACAGCAGAAAATTAGACAAAGTATTGGAGAAAGAAAGTATAGGATACTGTAGACTATTGGAGGAAAGGAGTGTAGTGCAGTGCAGACAATAATACTAGAAGTTATTGGAGGAAGGCAGTATAGTGAACTGAAAACTGTTGGAGGAAAATAGTATAATAGACTGGAGATAAGACTACTAGTAGTTATTGGAGGAAGGAAGTATAGCAAACTGCAGACTGTTGGAGGAAAATAGTATAGTGGATTACATACAGTACTACTTACTTTGTATACTGTAGACAATACTACTGGAGGAAGGGAGTATAGTATAGCATACTGTAGACAATACTAAAACTGTTGAAAGAAGGGAGTGTAGTAACCTGACAGACAATACTATATACTATTACACAGACTGTTGGTAGCAGGAAGCATAGTGATCTACCAGACAACAATGTCAACTTCACTTAGAATTAGTAGAGGGTTCAAGTTGGGCTAGAGATCCAGATGAAAACTTTGTCTACTATATATATGAAACTGAATATAGGATGATGGAGCTGAATAAGCATGACAAAGCTTCATCTAATCATGACTAAGATTTACCTAATAGCTCTCTTTTCACTTACAAAATGCAATAAATTCATTAAAAATTAGAAAAAATTCAGGAAAAATTAGAATAAATTATTATAAATTATACAATAAAATTAGAACAGACAGTGAGCAAAGTGAGCTGACTGTGACCTAACACATAGCACTACATACTATTACACAGACTATTGTAGAAGAGAAGTACAGCGAGCCAACAAACAATACTATACACTATTACATGGATCATGTAAGGGGACTACACTAAGTTGCACTCCTAATATACTAGTAGTAGTCCACCAGAGTGATCCTGTACTAATTAAATAATAATTACATAATATATAATTAGTTATCTACTCTTGCATTCCTGGTCCTGACCCTTAGGATATTCTATAACTAGAAGGACTTGTATATATAGTGTAGAGTACCCTTCCAGAAGCCTTATTCTATTCTCTGAGAATTCTCCTGGAAGGTGAGTTGTAACATACTCTAGTGCATATTTATAGAACTGAGGATTCTCCTGGAAGCTGCTCTACTCTGGTTGCCCTCACAGACTATTATAGGAAGGAAGCACAGTGAGCTGACAGACAACACTGCATGCTGTTACACAGACTGTTGTAAGAAGAGAGCATAGTAAGCTGACAGACAACATAATGTTAGCTCTACTCAGAATTAGTAGAGAGTTTAGGTTGGGCTAAAGGCCTAGATAAAAATCTCATCTAGTAAGTATGCAAGTGTAGTGACTTAGCCTGAGATAACTTAATCACACTCCAAGTCCAAGTTAACAAAGAGAACTTGATAGAGTTTCTATTAGATTCTGTATATTACTTATACAACTACTACATGGTCTGTACACTACTCTCCTATACTTATCATGTGACTCTATTATATGATGTGACACTGTGACATCCTGACATATGACAGTAATGTCTGACATTTGTCATGTGACATTTTCCTGTACTCTTTTCTTGTGTAGTAAGTCCAAATATAAAAGAAAAAAAATATAAATAATGACTTAGCCATTTTGCCAAGTTATAATAGTTGTCTATAGTCTATTATACTCCTTTCCTCCAATACTTTGCAGTTCACTATACTTCCTTTCTCCAATAATTTCCAGTAGTCTTGTCTACAGTCTACTATACTATTTTCCTCTAACAGTTTCCAGTTTGCTATACTGCCTTCCTCTAGTAGTGTCCAGTAGTATTGTCTACAGTACACTTTACCTCCTTCCTCTAATACTTTGCCTAATTTTCTACTGTTTTTTTTCAATTTTTCCTGATTTTTTTCTAATTTTTAATGAATTTATTGAAAATTTTGAGTGAAAAAACAGGCTGTGGGAATGATTAGGTACAATTAATCAGCAAGCATCATCCCACATTTCTTCTTACTGTCATGACTTGGCAAAATAGCTAGGTTATTATTTACTTTACTTTTATTTACTTTTATTTACTTTTTTTATTTAAACTTATTATACAAGGAAGAAGTGCAGGAAAGTGTCACATGACAAATGTCAGACATCACTGTCACATGTCAGGATGTCACAGTGTCACATCATATAATAGAGTCACATGATGAGTATAGGAGAGTAGTGCACAGACCATATAGTAGTTGTATAAGCAGTATTACAAACTTCATTTGGACCATAACTCTAGGAATACTTGACTGATTTTAATGATCTAAATAGCTACCAAAAGCCCTTAAGAAAACCTTTCAAATGGTACCAAAAATGTCTCAAGGTGATCAGTATTCACCGAGTTATCAGCAGATCAGTTGGTGATTACCAAATTACAAGACATTAAATCACTGATATCTTGGAAACTGCTTGATGTAATTGTTTGCTTCAATGACCATTGTGAAGCTCTCTTCAATGCACTTTTTTTGGTTATAAATAGAACACAAGGTGATAAGATCCTATGGAGATAGAAGGTCCTCAATATTTGCACATAATACTGATCTTTATCCATAAATTATCATCTGTCCTTGAATAGAACAAAGGACTGCTCTAAGATGGTTAGGTTATCTCTATTTCAAGAACAATAGCACTCCTATATGTAGAACAATAGGTAGTGATCATGTAGTAGTCTGTTCTGGTGCACAGACCACCACAATTATGTATTTAAGGACTATATGTCTGAGGATAAACCTTAGACTTAACAATATCTTTTGCTACTGTCTAAACTTCACTTTTCTGAGCCTTTTGATTATCAAATCATCAGCTTACAAATCAGTAAGTGGCCATCTGTGATACTTGTAAGTGTCTGAAGAATGTAGATTTTTCTAAACTAGCTACTAGAGTACTAGAGATTTGTAAAGCTCTTCTAGAGCTCAATATCACTATTCCATAGACATAATATGATTAGAATGGTATTTGGTGCCACATAATAGCATTAAGAGGCTAAATTTGGGCATTTTTTCCTTTTATCCCCTTGAAAACATACTCAAGAACCATAATTAATTACTTAAATAGATATGTCAACTTTTAACAACTTTACCACTACTGTTTCCTTTTCTGATTTCAGTGTTGAGAATTAGGATGTACTTGTGAAGGATGGCATAAGTACTGAGCATATGCCTTGGGATGAGACTGAGATACAGATGCTGCAAAATGTGCATCAGGGAACCTCTCTTCTTCTCAAGAACTATATTAATCAGGTACTCAATAAAGCAATCAATCATTATAATGGTACCTTGACCACTGCATACAATAGAATTGTGACTTTAGAGGCAAAGGTTACCTGTCTTCAGAAAGAGCTAACAAGGCTCCCTGAAGAAAATATCGCCTCCAAAACCAAGGTACCAGAGCCACCAAAACTTACAGGCTCTGAGAACAAGATACACTTGCATGATTGGTTGAGTCAGATTGCTCTATATTGCTTGGTATCTGGTATTATGTCAGATGATCAGAAGATTGTGTGTGCTCTCACCCATTTATATACTCCCACCAGTACATATATGAAATTGTATTATGATAAGGTTCAGGTAGGATTGAGTGTTGGTTCTTGGGGTGATTTTGCCCAAGAACTCAAAAATATTTATAGACATCGAGATAACAAGGAGGAAGCAAAGAAGAAATTAACAGTACTCTAGGTTAACAAGGACCTAGCAAGAAAGAACTTTGTTAAGTATGCAAAATGATACAGGACATTGGCAAGAATTGTCAACTATAGTAATGAAGTTCACATCGACAAAATAAAAGAGGTTATTCCCAATGAGCTGCAAAATGTACTCATCATCTATAAAATTACAAATCAGTCTCCAAAAACATAGGATGACTATCTCAAATTGTTGATACAAGTATATAAGGCCTTACATCCAAACAAGGCCCAGGGTGCAATATTCAATCCAGAGGCAATTGGAGAGAAGAGTAGAGGAGAAGAATCTAGATACAATGGAAATAAATGAGATTCAGAGAAAGAAAGGAAAGAGCTCATGATACTATCAGATATGTACTAGAAAAGGCTTTAAGAATAAGTCAAAGATGCACAATATGGTAGACTATTATGACAAGCCCAGTAATGAGGACAAGTATCCTTATAAGACCTCTTTCCAGAAACCATCTCCACCAGGTCCAAGCAAGAACAAAAGTCAGTCATTTAGAGCATGACTGATGAAAATGTTGGAGAAAGACAGTGATGACCTAGATTTCTCTCCTGAGGATGTCAAAATTAATAGCACAACAATTGAGGAAATCCCTAATCCTATTCCTCCAAGAGAGAAGGGAAAGAGGACATCCAAATTGGATTTTTTCTTGAGACTGTAGAGTATAATGTCTGTGATCTACAGTCAAAGGAAAGTATACTCTCTATTAGCTTGCAAAAGTTAGAAGTAGTACTGGAATCTTGTAATAATATAGTATGCAACAAGACTACCTTCTTTAAAATTCCAGTTATACTTTGGGTATATAGAAAGAAAGTACAGACTGAGGCTTTAGTTGATTTAGAAGCCACCACAAACTTCATCAACAGAGTCATTGTGGAAAATAATAACCTAGTAGCTTATAAACTGGCAAATCCATATCATGTAATTAATGCAAATGGTACTCCCAACAAGGTAGGATAGATAACTGAGTATGTCTAAGCTTATGTAGAAATTGGATTGTACAAAATGACCCAGTACTCTATTGTTACCAACTTAAGGAATAAGGAGATAATGATTGGGTATTTGTACTTGTATAAGCATAATCCAAATATTGATTGGCAAAAAGATCAATGGAAGTTCACCAGGTATCTGGATACATGCACTAGTAAAGCCTATAAATATGAAATGTAGAAGCAAGAGCTAATAAACTTTATCTCAAACTGAATGTTAGTGGATCTCTCTTATTGGACGACATAGAAGATGAGGACTCTGACAACCATATTCTTAGCTGGGCAGACACAACTGACCTAGGCTGTCATCAACAGGCAATGATAATTGCAGCTATGCTCAACAATCAAAACCAATATAGGGACTCAGATTGTGAAGATACAAAGACCTGGAAGGCTCATGTACCAGAGTGGCTACATGAGTATGGGAATGTGTTTTCAAAGAATAAGTCAGAGAGAATGCCAGTATAGAAACCATATGACCATGTGATTGAGTTTGTAAAAGGCACAATGCTTCCCAAACTAGCCAAGGTCTACCTGCTCTCTCTAGCAGAAAGAAACTCTCTTGACATATGGATCAATGAGGAACTCAGAAAAGATTATATCTGACTATTTACTAGCCTGATAGTAGCTTCATTCTTCTTTGTAAAGAAACATAATAGAAGCTTACAATCTGTTATAGACTATAGAGCCCTTAATGGAATTACTGTTAAAAATCACTATCCAATCCCTAGAATAGCTGGCTTGATTGAATCACTTAGCAAAGCCTCAATCTTTACCAAAATTGACTTGAGGTAGGAATACAATAATGTTTGCATTAGAGAAGGGGATGAATAGAAGACAGTGTTTATTACAAGGCAAGGCCTTTTTGAGGCAACCATTATGTATTTTTGTTTTTCCAATATACCAGTAACCTTCTAAAGCATAATGAATGACATATTGGAAGACTTGATTTGCATACAACTAGTAATGGTGTATTTAGATAATATTCTAATATTTGGGACATGTTTGAAGAAACACAGGCAATTGGTCAAGGAAGTGCTGAAAAGGCTCTAATTTAATAACCTTTATACTAAAGCAGAGAAGTGTTTCTTTGAGCAAAGTAGTATCAAGTATTTAGGTGTAATTATTTTAGAGAATAAAGTACAGATAGATGAGAAGAAACTTTCAGGAGTTCTAAAGTGGCCAGTACTGACAAAAGTCAAGCAAGTACAAGCATTCTTAGGCTTTGTGAATTTCTATCATAGGTTCATTAAGAACTTTGCCAAGATGTCAAAGTCACTCTCTGACTTGACCAAAAAGGATAGTACCTGGACTTGGGGCATAGAGCAACAAAATGCTTTTGAGATGCTGAAAAAGACCTTTACCATAGCTCCAGTCCTGAGAATACCAAATGACAAAGATCCCTTTAAGTTATCCACTGATGCTAGCGACTTCACAACAGGAGCTGTTTTATCACAAAAGGACATGCAAACCAACCTGTAGCATCTAGTAGCTTTCTTTTCCAAGTTATTAGATGTTCATGAAAGGAACTATGAAATCTATGACAAGGAACTACTTGTAGTAATTCAGGAACTAGAGGAATACAGACACTATTTGGAGGGACATTTATATAAAGTTGAGATCTGGTCAGATCATCAGAACCTTACTTTTTTCAGGACAGCTCAAAAGCTGACCAGGAGATAAGTGAGATAGATACTTTTTATGACTTGTTTTGACTTTGCACTCTACCATAAACTGGGAAAGACAGTACAGGCAGAAGATCCCTTGTCCAGATAAGCAGACCATGAGATGGGGACAGATCTTGACAATACAAACCAGATGTTGCTAAAACCTGAGTTCTTCACTATCAATATACTAGAGACTACTTATGAGATACCAATAAATAATGAGATAATCCTAAAGGAGGTCAAAGCAGCACTTTTATTGAACAAAGTCACCAAAGACTATAAGATGTTACTCAAGTCTGGTCCAAGAGAATTTGAAAAATCCTTACAAGACTGGAACTATGAGAATAGACTACTCCTGTACAGAGGGAAGGTTTATATTCTTTACAGTGTGGAAGACACCTTGTGACAACAGATTATTAAGATACACTATGATTTGCTATCTACCAGATATCCAGGTCGGTAGAAGACCTATGAGTTGGTCTCCAGAAATTACTGGTGGTCTAGGATGACAACATTTGTCAAAAAATACATTATGGGTTGTGATATGTGTCAGTAGATGAAAAATTGTGTATAGTAACCTTTTGGACCACTCATGCCTAACAAAATACCTAACGGGCCTTGGGAAATAATCTCAATGGACTTAATCATACAATTGCCAGAGTCAAATGGTTACAATGCTATCTGTGTTATTGTCAACAGGCTTACCAAAAGGGCCTATTTCATTCCTATCAACAATCAGTTCTCATCCAAAGATATGACACAGTTACTATATGACAAGGTCTATCCATTGCATAGACTGCTACTACAAATCATTTTGGATAGAGGAGTACAATACTTGGCCAAGCTATTCCAAGAATAGTGCAAGATTTTAGGAATAGAATCTACAATGTCAACAGCATATCATCCACAAACAGATGGACAAACAGAATAAGTAAACCAGGTGTTAGAGCAATATCTTTGGTGCTATGTGGATTATAATCTTAGTAATTGGTTGGATCTACTCTCCAGTGTAGAGTTTGCATATAACAATCAAGTATATGAAGGTATCAAAGAAAGTCTATTCTTCCTTGATATCACAAATGGCCACTTACTGATTTGTGAGTTGATGATTTAATAATCAAAAGGCTCAGAAAAGTGAAGTTTAGACAGTAGCAAAAGATGTTGTTAAGTCTGAGGTTTATTCTCAGACATATAGTCCTTAAATATATGATTGTAATGGTCTGTGTACCAGGACAGACTACCACATGATTACTATCTATTGTTCTATATATAGGAGTGCTATTGTTCTTGAAATAGAGATAATCTAACCATCTTAGGGCAGTCCTTTGTTCTATTCAAGGACAGATGACAATCTATAGATAAAGATTAGTGTTATGTGCAAACATTGAGGACCTTGTATCTCCATGGGATCTTATCACCTCAGAATCTATTTATGGCTGAAAGAAGCACATTGAAAAGAGCTTCACAATGGTCATTGAAGCAAACAATTACGTTAAGCAGTTCCCAAGATATTGGTGATTTAGTGTCTGGTAACTTAGTGATCACTGACTGATCTGCTGATAACTTGGTGAATACTGATTGCTTTGAGACATTTTTGGTACCATTTGAAAGGTCTTAAGGGCTTTCGGTAGCCATTTAGATTGTTGAAATCAGTCAAGTATTTCTGGAGTTATAGTCTGAATAAAGTTTGTGATACTTGAATATGGTAGACATCTGAGAGCAAGCCCAATTTTAGTTAAAGAGTCACCACAAAGGGACTTGAATGATCTGATGTATAAATGACAAGAAGCCTTGGAGCAGGCAAAAGCAGCTTTTACTCTTGTAGCAGAAAGAATAAAGTGGTACTATGACCAAAAAGTCCAAAGCATCCTATTCAAAGTTGGTGACAAGGTACTACTCAATCTGAAGGATTACCAGACTACAGAGTGAGCATTACAACCCTGGTATGAAGAACCATTCAAAATAATAGAAAAGTTGTCCTTGGTTATGTTCTGGCTTAGGATGCCACCTCACTACCAAGCACTGCACCTAGTTTTTCATGCTAGCAAGTTAGTACAGTACTCCAAATCCACTATCTATGGACAGAAATCCACACCCCCACCACTGACCTTGACACAGGGCCAGGAAGAATGGGAGGTAGAGAAGATTCTAGATTCGCAACAAAGATATGAAAAAAACAAATTCCTTGTTAGATGGAAAGGATATAGTCAAGGAGATGACACATGGAAACCTGAGGAAAATCTACATAATACAGGTGAAAAGCTGCAGGAATATCTTCAGAGTTTACCAAAAACAAGATAACTTCTCAACAGAGCTTGAACCAAGAGGGGGGATAATGTCACAAACTTTATTTGGACCATAACTTCAGGAATACTTGACTGATTTCAATGATCTAAATGGCCACCAAAAGCTCTTAAGAAGACCTTTTAAACGGTACCAAAAACATCTCAAAGCAATCAGTATTCACCAAGTTATCAGCAGATCAGTCAGCAATCACCAAGTTACTAGACACTAAATTGCTGATATCTTGGGAACTGCTTGATATAACTGTTTGCTTCAATGACCATTGTAAAGCTCTCTTCAATGCACTTCTTTTGGCCATAAATAGAACCTGAGGCAATAAGATCCCATAGAGATACAAGATTCTCAATGTTTGTATATAATACTGATCTTTACCTATAGATTATCATCTGTCCTTGAATAGAACAAA
>Ga0153925_1000258_pt1 | contig 12771 bp, 9 predicted proteins | sample TSNJ009MetaG_FD_104684 | JGI IMG/M metagenome (GOLD analysis project Ga0153925, IMG submission 104684) | Attine ant fungus gardens microbial communities from New Jersey, USA - TSNJ009 MetaG | ecosystem: Host-associated > Fungi > Mycelium > Unclassified | place: USA: New Jersey, Wharton State...
AAGTAGAAGCCCAAATATTACCAGTATGTCTTGGATTTGAGAATAGAAGCACCAATAGCTGAAAGATTCAATTCTGGGTTGGTGTCACTATGTACTCTAGAAAAGTGAAAAATCTCTAACTTATTATGTTCCATGACCAAGTCAAAGAAACCCATCAAATCTGCAATTACACTATAACTATAAGAACAATATAGAGCACAGAAAGAATAGAAAAGAGAGCAGAGCCTTACCCCATGCCAATATTTATGTCACAGGCATCAAAGAGAAAGGAATTTCAGGAGTACTGGGTTGATCTACTTACAAGATAGTCAGAGAAGAAGTCAGCTAAGTAGTCTGCAAAGCTAGAGTATTAAAGAACTGTACTAAGTATACTGTGATTCAGTGAAAGAAAAAACTGTGTAATGTCAAAAACTACTACACTAGTCTTAAGGTCTTTAGCCTAGCCAAAGCAAACCAAGTGGGTGAAAAAGAGTCCAGTGTCCTCAGTAGACCTTTAAGAGATACTACCAAGTTGGTTGGGATAAAGAATACTGTGTTTGACAGCATCAAACTGAAGTTACCTAGCAATTATCTTCTTGATGAGCTTATCTAGCATATTGAGTAGAACAACAGGTTAAAAGGCCTTAGAAGTGTTGTAAGCTAGTTTACCTGGCTTGGGAATAATAATAAAAACTGGCTTCTTGAAATAATGAGGCCAGTACTATAGTATAATACAAAAGTTGGCCAGAGAGAGAATGCCAACTGCACAAATACCATCAGCAAGAATACTCTTGAGATAGTACCAAGTAATATAATCAAGACCTGGAGCAGAGATGTTAGAACAGACCTTAAGGGTCTCATATAATTTTAACATAGAGAAAAACACCCAATAGCTGAAAGACCAGACAAGGAACATTACCTAGAATATCTAGCTGAATAGAACAGTTAGCTGCTACATTATATGATAAGTGAAAAGCATATTACAAGTCAGGAAAAAAATTGCAGAAGAGATCTTAATGCTGAATGGCCTCTACTACAAGTAACTTATACTACTTGACCCAGTTCATAAGGTTCTATGGGTACTTGTTAGTAGATACAATCTCTACAATTCTGTTGTCAAAGAAAGATTGTTTAGTACTTTTTGTAGTGGAGCAAAATGAGTACTAGTCCTCTCTGGCTTCTGTGCATCTATAAGACTCAAGTGCACTTCTACACTTATCATTCCACTACTTCTTGGATTGAGCTATAGTAGTGATAGATCTAGCATTAGCCTCTCAAGCATTGGTAAATACTCTAGAAACTACCTCAGAGAGTGAGTTCAGGCTAGCAACTGAGCCTAGATCAGAGAAGTTGAGAGTACAAAGTTTTATATTGACTAAAGAGAGAAAGGCACCCTCTTTATCACTGTTGTATTTGAGAACCTTCTTGTTAAAGCAGATATTCTCTGGTGAGATAGGAAGGTTGACTAGTAAGAGAGCATGATATAAGAGTAGTCTGAAATCAGGTTCAATGTAATATAAGACCTGAGAAACACTTATACCTAAAGAAAATAAGGTCTATAACTGAGTTAGTATGGCTATCAGTGTCTAAATAGTGAGTAGGAACAAAAAGTGCTGGCAATAAGTACACAAGACCAAATGAGTCAGCCAGGTCTATTAAGGCCTGACCAGCTGTAGAATGAGCAAAAACAGATAGATCCCACTCTGTATCTCTGATGTTAAAGTTCCCACTCATGTACAATAAGTTGAAAATGTTGATAACTTAATCTAGTATGAACTTGACAGCTGAGTGGCAATTTTCTGAGCAAATATTTATGAGAAAGTGCTATTTTCCTCTGTTAAAAAAAGACAGTAGTAGAATATCACAGTGATCAATTACATCTCTCCTTAAACTAAACCTAAGTCTAGATAGATAAGAATAAATAAAAGCCATAACTCAAAAAACATTCTTAGAGTTCTTGGGAGGCTAGATTACCTGGGTCTAGTCTAGATAAATAGAAGTATCTACTACTCTATCTCCTTCTAGAAAAGTAATAGATAGAGTATAATAAATAAAGTTCCAAAGTGACTCCTAGATAAAGAAAATATTATAATGGTCCTTTTGGAACTCTAGAAAATATTAACTAGTACATAGTTCTTGTGAACATTCTATGAATATATACATAGTTTAGTTATACTATATATAATCAAAAGTTGTCTACTCTAGAGCATTGGATGTTGCTATTGCTGGCATGACTTGTATGCAGCTTAGCAGCCTTGTTAAAATACCATTGCTTGTCAAAGCAATAGTGCCAGAAAGAATACTTGGTGTTATCAGCAGAGTGCTTACCCTTGCAGTTTATATACTTGAAGGTATAAGGGCAAGGAGCACCATCTATAGTTGCCTCTCTAGAAGAATTGGACTTGGGATCAGCTTTGTAGTACTAAGCCATAGATTTGTGGTTTTTTACTCTGTATAGTCTACTATACTTCTGACACTTAGTGCCTTGAGTATAACATATGTGGGTTGGATGTTCCCAGTGCCAGCAATTGCAACACTGGATAACTCCTGGATACATAGTAGTCTCTTGGACTGTAGCTGTATGTCATCCAAAGTTAAATAAACAATTAATGAAGGTCTTGTTCTTGGTTCCCTTCTGGGAATTCTAAATATTAATCCAAATCACAGACATTTCTGAGCTTGAAAACACCTTTATAATGCAAGAACAAGAAGCAAGTACTACTTCTTCAAAGACAGGAGTATTAGCAATAATAGTCTCAACTTAAGCCTGTGTAATGGGAAGAAAAGAGTTGTTGCTCTAATAAAAAACACCCAAGATCTTCAAAAATAACTTGGACTATGGTAGATGAGACTCTACCACAATATTAGCAGTCAAGCTAGCAACTTTCTTAAACTACTGCTTGATGACCTCCAGTTCTATTGCTGACACAACAAAGTTGGTGGATATAGAGACACCATTCTATACCTTGCAAACTAACTCAACTCTTAACTTAGAGTGAGCCTCAACTAAGCCTCTGTTACAGAACTCAACTGTAGTACCAGCATTAGCTATAATGACCTCTGTAGTAGAAGCATTGAATGGAATCAACACTTGATGCCTTATAGGCCTATGTATCATTATCTTAGATGCTTTTAAGGCACTAAAGTAAATAGCACCTCCTCTGTTAGAAGCACTTGTACCAAATTCAGACTAATGCATAGCTAGGACCTTTTCTATAGAAAGGTCTAGGAATATACCATGAAAACAAAGAAGGCTCTTATACTCTGGATAAGCAGAGACCAGAGCAAATCTTGGGGTAGGCTGGGAATTCTTACTGTATACTACTTGAACAAAAGACTTAGGTATCTGCTTGGACATCTTGGGGGTAGTAGTCATCTTTGCAGGGATAGGCTTGGCAGTAGCTATTTTAGTTAGCTGAGGAGAAGGAAGTGCTCTCAAGACCACTATTGCTGGTAGTAGCATGTTCTAAAAAAGTGCAAGAGTATTAGTAGAAGAAGAGGGTCTTTCTTTGCTCTTGCCCTTCTTATTAGTTACAACAGTGAAGAAAGCTTCTTTCACTACTGGTAGTTTATCAACTGCTATCTCTATATCTGAAAATGGCTCCTGAGGTAAGTTAGAACTATAAAGGATCCTCATTGCCTCTATAAGAGAGGGAGTGTTAGCCTGGGATAAGATCTTAAAATAATTCTATTCTTTTACCAATATAGCTTAGAACAAATGCTATATAATAGAATCTACTCCTATAATAGAAAAGAACTGTTCAATTGGACAGCTTTCAATAGTGTGTTTCTGAATGAAGTATACAATATACAAAATAGACAAAGTAAAAACTCTGGGATCAGCCTCTAAATAACTAGAATAGCTAGAAAAAGATATGATGTAGTAGTCACCATCCTAGAAGTCACTATCATTTGTGACATTAGGTGTGACAATATCACTTGTTACTAGTTGTCACACCTGATATAAGCTGTCACTGTCACAGGTAACTAATGTGTTATAGTTATCTATTATATCACAAATATCTGATTCTATACTATTACCTTCTAGCTAGGAGAATAACTCAGCTATTCTATGGTTTGTACCATAAGGTATCAAACTAGTTGACAAAGGAGCCTGGGAGGTAGAGATCATTCCAGAGGCAATATTCCTGCTTTTCTCAGACACAACCTAATCATTTCAACTCATAGAATATATTCTTTCTTTAAGAGCAGAGAGAGAAAGAGCAGCAGAGAGCTAAAGAGAGATAACTCTATAAGAGAGCTTGCTTGCAGTAATTCTTGAGGTAATAGATGTTCTAAGATCAGAACTAATTTTTTCCTCATTATTTTTTATTTTCTCAGAGGTAGAAGAGGGCTTAGGAAATACTTTTCTAGAGTCCTCAGTAGTAGAGATACTTCTGGAGAAATACCTGACAGTATAACATATGCACAAGTATCCTCTAGGATAAATGTGTTTGCCAGCTCTATGTTATGCAACTCAGGTCAAGTTGACTCAGCAGCTAAGTCTTTGATAGTTACAAAGAGAACTTGATAGAGTTCTCAATCAATTGTGTTAGCTACTTATCCAAGTACTGTTAACACTAAGTTATAAAGACTTAAGGTTTACTCTAGATAGATGTTTAGGAAAAACTTGATAGAGTTCTCTATTGGATTGTACTAGCTACTTATACAAATATTTGTTGGTCTATATGCCTGTCTCCTGTAATCACATAACCTCTACTAATAACTATATATCTTATATAATCTTTTCCATGCTGATTATATCTTTTCTGTATTGTATTCCTGGGTGTTTTTTATCAAGTTGACAAATGTATGAGAAATAGTTTTCTTTTTAGAAGTTATCTTATAACAAGTATGCTATTTGTCCTTATTTATATTAATAGTATTCTACAACTGGCCAAGAGGCTACCAGTTCAATTCTTTTGTTTATTATTCTATAAATATATTATCCTTGGTCATAGTCAAGACAATTCATAATAGTATTTCTCTCTTAAAGGTCTTTGTTCCAAGAACTTTACAATTTATTGTATGGGTTTTGTAGATTGCCCATTTTATCTTTTTTGTTCTACTCTTCTATCTTTGGTTTCTCTATTTCTTGTTCTTGTTCTTCTTTCTCCTAAATTATTTCCAATATTCTTCTCCTCTTTTGTTGTACTTTCTTTTAATATCTTCAATTTCTTTCCAATCATCTCCAATATTCCTGATCAAACTTCTTATTATCCCAACCATACAATGTCTTTGCTGTATACTTTCCTAGTAATTCTCTTTAATAAAACTCTTTGTCTATTTTAACTCCTTTCTATATTTTTCTTTAAATTTTTTTACCAGGTCCCTTGCATTCCCTAAGTTCTTCCTTGGCTTTCAAGTATCTTCTTCTATTATATATCTCTTCTATTATACAAGATACCTATTTTTCTCTCTAAACTTCCTTTGTTTAATATTTTCTCCATTTTATATTTTTCTTTTCCTTCAATTATTACTAGAAGAGACTATTTCTTTTTCTAGTCCTCTACTTGATCTTTCTACATACATACTCTACTGATATTTACTATTGGATATATTTTTATTGTACTTTGTAATTCCAGTTCAATCATATTTGTTGATATAATTCTTTTCACTTTATAAAAACTCACAAATTGCTCTGTTAATTTTTCTAAATGTTTTCTTTGTATTTGGAACTTAAGATCTTTTGTGCTCAAGAGCATCTAGTTACCCACTTTTTACTTCTTTGGCTTGCTTCTTTTTCTATCAGCATATTTTTTTATTTCCTCCTGACTCTTTCTCTGTTTCTTTATGTACTTTTTTTATTTTCTTTGCAAACTCTTCTGCTCTTTTATACTTCTCTTTCTTTCTTATTTCAAATTCCATGTACAGATCTCATCCACTATTTGTCTTGAATGGTAATACTCTTGTACTCATCTGTACTTTATTGTTATATGCAAACTCTACTATTGCTAACCAATCTGGCTATTACTTCTAATGATGATCAATAAACATTCTCAAGTACTGTTTTAGTTCCTGATTCATTCTTTCTGTCTGATTATTTGTTTGTGAATGGTAAGCTGTTAACAATCTGGTATTAATCCCCAACATTTAATTCAACTCCCTCATCATTCCTGCTGCAAGCTATGCTCCCCTATCTGTTATAATACTTTTTGGTAATCTATGTAATTTCCAGGTGTTATCCTAGAATAGTCTTGTTACTCTCTCTACTGAAGTCTTTTCTGTAGTAGACATAAAGTATACCATTTTTGTCATCCTATCACATACTACCAGGATTATATCATATCCTTGTGCTAGAGGTAACTTTGTAATAAAGTCTGCTGTTATATGACTCCAGGGTTTTTCTGGTACTGCATTAGACATAAATTTTCCTGCCAGTACCTCTATGTGATTCTTGTTCCTTTGATATGCATCATAGGATTCTATATACTTCTTGACTTCCTTTGTTACTTCTGGTCACCAAAAGTTCCTTGTTATGAGACAGTTCCAGGAAAGAAAACTATCTCCCACACATACTTCAATCTAGTAGATAACATCCAGGAGTATAACACAAAAGGGATATAAATAGCATGGGAAAGCTTATATAAGATATATAGTTATTAGTAAGGGTCATGTGATCATAGGAAATAGGCATATAGACCAACAGATATTTGTATAAGTAGTTATCCAATCCAATAGAAAACTCTATTGAGTTTTTTCTAAACATCTACCTTGAGTAAACCTTGAGTCTTTATGACTTAGTGTTAACATTTCTAGTGATCAGTTCCATTGTTTTCTACTGTTCTTTATATTCTCCTACCAGTATATCATAGTATAGCTAGATTACCTCTGCTCTTAACTTTTTATCTTATAGTATATATACCTTTTTATCTCTTAATATTAGACTGTTCTCTTTTTTTTATTTTTTATTTCTTAATATCTTCACTTCTGCTCATTCCATTTCCTCTACTGCTTTTATTACTTTATTATTTTTTGCTTCTTATTTTCTGATTTCTTCTAGCAGGTCTATTTCTTTAATTATAATCTTTGTTATCTATATTATTCTTACTTCTAGCTACTCTTTTTTTACTAACACTCTATCTTTATTATTTTCCTCCACACCAATCTGCCAGTCCAATCATCTACTTAGGCTATCAGCTCATTCTATACTACTTTCTGGCATATGTTTTAGATAAAAGTCAAATCCTAATAAATACAGAGCCTATTATGCTTGTCTTCTGTTCAACTTCTGGCTACTTATGAAATATTTAAGGTTTTTATAATTGCTCCAGATCTCAAATTTGCCTTGTGTACCTTTTAGTAAATATCTCCACTTTTTTAAAACATCTGATAATTGTCAATATTTCTCTATGATGAATTTCATAATTCCTTTCTGTTTTATTTAATAATTTTGAGATAAAGGCTACTGGCCTTCACTTTTTGTTCTCACACTTTATCAATAACACTCCTTCTGTTGTATACTCTAATATATTTACTTCTACTCTTATCTCCTTGTTCAAGTTAGATGCTACCAACACTGGTCTTATTGTAAACATTCTTTTTAACTCCTTGAATGCTACTTCTTGCTCCTCTTTCCAATTTCACTTTTCATCTTTTTTGACTAATTTGTGCAATGGTTTGGCTAACTTAGCAAAATCTTTTACAAATTGTCTGTAATAATTTGCCAATCCCAGAAACTTCTGTATCTTTTTGACTGTTTTAGGTCTAGGTCATTCAAGAACTCTTGCTACTTTCTCCTTCTGTATTTTAATTTCTTCTGTTTTCATTACTAGTCCAAGAAAGTCAATTTCTTTGACTTTCCAAGCATATTTTTCTAGCTTTATATAGAGATTGTTCTTCTCTATTCTCTTTAATACTTTTTCTACTATTTTATTATGCTTCCTGTCCTTCGTCCCTACTAACACATTGTCTATAAATGCTACTACATCTCCAGTATCAATTAAGTCTCTAAGGATATTATTCATTATTGTCTAGAAAGTTGCTAACAAGTTTATAAGACCAAAAAATATAACTGTAGGTTTATACATTCCTAGATATATAGTAAATATAGTTTTCTATTCATCTCTTTCTTTTATCCATACATTATTGTACTCCCATCTCAGATCTATCTTTGTAAATACCTTCTTTGTACCCATCATATCTATTAAGTTCAAAATTAATAGTAATAGATAGTTATTCTTGACTGTTTCTTTATTCAGATATTGATAATCCTGTACTATTCTTTTTTTTCTGTTTTTTTTCCTACAAAGAATAATAGCAAGGTCTAGGGTGACTTTAAGGGTCTAATATACCTTTCTCAACTATTCCTTCACAAATTCTCTCACTTCCTTCTTTTTTTCTCTTAACATTAAATATATTTTTTCATTCTTTGGTATAAAATCTTTTTTCAGATTTATTATATGGTCCCAAGGTTTTCTTACTGGTATCTTTTTTGACTTTGCTTTTTCAAATACTTTAAGCCACTTGTGAAATTTCTGTGGTACTATCTTCCTTACTTTTTTCCTATTTAATTCAACTTTATTATTGAATTTCTCCTCCATTGATATCTTCTATTTATTTCTATTCAATTTCTCTGTTGCTCTAATCCTTTTCTCTACTTTCTTTCTTTTCTCTGTATCTTTTCTTGCTATGATACTTCTTCCATAGATTGATAGGTATTTTGTTATTTTGACTTCCCCTATCTTCCAATTTATTTTAGGGTTGTGTATTTGCAACTATGGTATATCCAGTATAATGTCTGTCCTTCCCAAATTACATTACATCTGTCCTTATTCTTTCTATATAACTTTTGTAGTATACATTTAACCTTTGTCTGGTATGTAATTGCTCCTCCACTACTATTTGTACTGTCTATATTTCTCACTACCATGGACCTTTCTAACTTCTACAGCTTAAATTCATTTCTTGCTGTTATTTTTTTGTTCATAAACATTCCCAATGTCTTTATACATATCTACTTTTTCTATTCCAATGTTCAGCTGTACTTTTCTTAACATTTTAAATATTCTTCTAATGTTCCTTTGGTTATTTTTCTCTTTTGCTGTACCTTTTGGAACTTCTGTTTGTGTACTGCTCTACTGTGCTTTTCCCTTTATGGATACACTACTACTACCATGGTTTCCTCTTTTCTGTACTACATTCTAGGTACAGGATCTTCTTCTTTTCTTGTTCTAGTACTCTTTTTTTTATTGTATCTTTTCTTCTACACTCCACACACTACACTCTTTCTGGCAGATGTTACACTACATGTTTTTCACTTGTCTTTCAAGGAAAAACCCTTGTTTTCAGTTTTCATAGGTTTAAACTCTCTTGCTTTTATATCTCCCATAGTCTATATAAGTTACCACCATCTCCTCTGTGATCCATTCTCTCTCAAGCAAGAGCATATCCTCTAGAGGGATACTCCACTCCTCATAGTACTTCTATACCTTTTTCTATACAGGACGTGCTGGCCTCTTTTCTTGCTATATCTTTTGTGGTCTAGTCATATATACTGTCTCCTCTACTTTCCTTTTTTTCTTCTCTGCTACTATGTTTGGACACTTTCATTTACAGTGCTCAACTTTCTAGTATCTAAAGCACTTTATTTCTTCCTCTACTCTTTCTTGCTATTTTACTTCTACTTTATCTCTTATTTTACATTGCATCATCCTAGTTGCCAACATCCCATATTTATTTTGGGGTTTTTCTTTTTTTTTCTTCTTCTTTTCTTTCTTTGTTCTGTAGTTATGGACTAGGTGTCTAAACTTTCTACAACTCCAATATTCTTTTTCTCTTCTTTCTTCTAATTGTACCTTTAGTAAAGCAAGAGCTTGCTTTTCTTTGAGTATGTTACTCAATAGATTGTTGTATTGTTATTGAGATATAGTATTAATATTTCAAGGTCAAAGTGAAAGATTTTGATCTTACTTAAGTTATGTCTACTGGAACACAAAATCTTTATCTAGCCAAACACCTACTGTTTTACTGACTACTACTCTAGTACTAGGGTTACACTATTGTCTCTAAAAAGAGGATTCCTACTCTAAGCAGCTTCTTAGAGATACACTACTATTCCTCTGCATATATAGATTACAATAGACCTCCAGTACAAGGTTGATAAAGTGAAAAAGTACAAGTAGTCTACTAAACACTATTCAATTGTAAGGTCAGGTCTTGGATATAATACCTGGGTTTAGTACCATACCACTACCAGCAGTCTCTAACTAACTACCAAGTTTCCTTAAGCTAAGGGCCTAGCTATATATGGAGGTGACTAGTAATTGTAATAATTACCAGTCAAGGGTTGAAATAATATGAGAATAAAAGAGTAAACAAAACTTGAGGTAAATGGTATCTAAGAAGTAGTATCAAGTTCTTCTGTTGTGTAACTTAAGTCAAGTTGACTTAGCAGCTAAGTTTTTGAAGGTTACAAAGAAAATTCAATAGAGTTCTCAATCAATTGTGCTAGTTACTTATATAAGTATACTATTTGCTCTTATTCATATTGATAGTATTCTACAACTAGCCAAGAGACTGCTAGTTCAATTCCCTTGTCTGTTATTCTATAAATATATTATTTTTGGTCATAGTCAAGGCAACTCATGATATTTTAGAACTGATATGAGAGATAATATTAAGTGAGTCTAGAGACTCACTAGTACTGGAGGGAATAGCCTGTGGACTAAGAGAACAAGTATTAGCAATAGACAATTTATTGTGAATATTTGGTTTAACTATGATAGTAGTTATTGGAAAAGAAAAGTAATTTTGTAAAGTGATAAGCTTACTACTTTCTATGTTCTCTAGTCTATATTCCTTTGTTTTATCAGTCTACTATTCTAACAACTAAACTTTTACTATTCTCAGCTCTAATTTTCCCTTTTTAACTTGTTTAGGTATATAAACCCAACCAAGAAATCCAAAAATACAAAGATGAGAAACATTGGGCTTATGTTCTGTCCAAGTTTCATAGTAAACTACATTCTTTGATCTAAAAGTGAGTATTAAACTCCTAATGTGTATGGTAAACATAAAAGCTTCATTCCAGTATCTTAGGTCAACATTTGTACTCCACAATATATAATAGACCATTTCAAAAAAGATAGCAATAGTATATTCTACAATTCTATTTGTTCTGGAAGATAAAGGATAGTTGTTTTATATATATCACCAATTTTAAGTTTATTAACAGCCTAGTTGTGAAGTATTAAATTAATAATCCTGGAGCTTAAATACCTTATCTGATAATACCATAAGTATATACTAGAGGCAGTTTTGGTAACAAATGTACTTTCATTACTTGTATCAATATATTGGACCTGATATAATATACTGGTAGATCTTCCAAAAACTGCTATAAATAGATTCTTTCTATTTTTTGATATTATTAAACCTCTCTTCCAGTTTTAGACTAAAGTACCTTTGTGATGAAGAACTCCTAGACTGATAAGATTAGTATCTAGATTGGGAATATAAAGAGTATTGGTTAAGGTAAATTTTAAAGTACTATTGGAAAGAATCATAGTCAGAGTAACTAATCCAATATTAGCTACAGAAATATGATTTTGTCTACCTACAGTCATATACTTGTTATTGATAAGAGATTAGTAGAAAGAAAATAGATAGCACTTGGAGAACATATAGAAAGTTATAGCACAATCTAAGAGGATACTATCAGTTATATCAACAATGGAAGCTATATTAGCTTGACTAATTTTATAATAGATGTTAAGTACTATAAGTATTTTTTCAATCTCATAATTTCCAGGCAATTCAATAGCTATATGAGTAGAACTACCAGACTTGGTATGTTTTTTATTCTTCTCCTTTTTTGGACATTTGGAACTCCAGTGTTCTTTTTTTCTATAAGTACAATAGACTAATCTAGTAGGTCTTTACTTTGGCCTAAACTTTCTCTTTTTCATATTTTTAGATTTTCCAGAATTGTCTATATTTGAAGATAACTTAGCAAGTAAGACTAACTGATTAGTTTTTTGTTTTTTCTCAGATTTATCAAATTAATGTTTTTTTTTGATATGGTCAGATACTGACAACAGTTTAGCAGTGACAGGATTAAGAGTAAGTTTACTAACTGCTCTTATCTAAGAGATTTTGTTTTATAATATTTTAGATACCAAAATGAAAAAGTAAGAGAAAAATAACATGAACAATATAGATGTTCTTTAGTTTTTGACTAGATTCAGTAATATAATGATAAAGCTAAAAAAAAAAGTCAATATAATTAGATATAGTAGTATATTTGTTCTATTTTTTGATGTATAATTTCTAATAATAACAATAAACATTGATTTTTTGCTGTTGTATAACATGGATTATCTGTAGACAATCTTATATATTCTTTGAGATAGTAGTATCTTGAATATATTTTTGTTAACCAAACTCAATAGTACCTTATATCAAATCTATAGCTATAGAGTTAGATTATAGCCAGTCAAGATATTTCTTTTTAGAAGTAATTTAGTTCTTAAGGTGATAATAAAGAGTTTGCCTTCAGGGCCAAAAGAGTAAGTTATAGAGAGTATAGAGAAACAGTCTTTTAATTCTTTTACAAAAAGCTATAAAAGATAAGCTTGTAGAACTGCCTTTATATTGTTAGACTAAATATAATAATTGGTACTATTAAGCTTTAGAAATTAGAGAGTTTTAGAGAATAAATTCTAAATATATATACTTATAAGACTCTAGCTAAGATCAAGTATTGAAAACTGAATAAGTACATAAATAGATCAAAATATAAAATAATATATTTAGGACTAAATATTAAAGACTAGGTCTTAGTAAACAATA
>Ga0153925_1000260_pt1:0-2500 | contig 12755 bp, 10 predicted proteins | sample TSNJ009MetaG_FD_104684 | JGI IMG/M metagenome (GOLD analysis project Ga0153925, IMG submission 104684) | Attine ant fungus gardens microbial communities from New Jersey, USA - TSNJ009 MetaG | ecosystem: Host-associated > Fungi > Mycelium > Unclassified | place: USA: New Jersey, Wharton...
AGCACCAGTTTGACTTGGGGGGGTGGTGATTTAGTAGCAGTGGGTGGTAAAGTAGCTTTGTTACCTATTCCTTTAGGAACCGCGGATTTTTTGGTCCACCATATCCATGCTTTTACAATTCATGTAACGGTACTGATACTTCTAAAGGGTGTTTTATTTGCTCGTAGCTCTCGTTTGATACCAGATAAAGCTAATCTTGGGTTTCGTTTCCCTTGTGATGGACCTGGAAGAGGGGGAACATGCCAAGTATCCGCGTGGGATCATGTATTTTTAGGGCTATTCTGGATGTACAACGCAATTTCGGTAGTAATATTCCATTTCAGTTGGAAAATGCAGTCAGATGTTTGGGGTAGTATAAGTGATCAAGGGGTGGTAACTCATATCACGGGAGGAAACTTTGCGCAAAGTTCCATTACTATTAATGGATGGCTTCGTGATTTCTTATGGGCACAGGCATCTCAGGTAATTCAGTCTTATGGTTCTTCATTATCTGCCTATGGGCTCTTTTTCCTAGGCGCTCATTTTGTATGGGCTTTTAGTTTAATGTTTCTATTTAGCGGGCGTGGTTATTGGCAAGAACTTATTGAATCCATCGTTTGGGCTCATAATAAATTAAAAGTTGCTCCTGCTACTCAGCCTAGAGCCTTGAGCATTGTACAAGGACGTGCTGTAGGAGTAACCCATTACCTTCTGGGTGGAATTGCCACAACATGGGCGTTCTTCTTAGCAAGAATTATTGCAGTAGGATAATGGCTAGGAGGATTTGAAACGCATTATGGCATTAAGATTTCCAAGGTTTAGCCAAGGCTTAGCTCAGGACCCCACTACTCGTCGTATTTGGTTTGGCATTGCTACCGCACATGATTTCGAGAGTCATGATGATATTACCGAAGAACGTCTTTATCAGAATATTTTTGCTTCACATTTTGGGCAATTAGCAATAATCTTTCTATGGACTTCCGGAAATCTGTTTCATGTAGCTTGGCAAGGAAATTTTGAGTCATGGGTACAGGACCCTTTACATGTAAGACCTATTGCCCATGCAATTTGGGATCCTCATTTTGGTCAAGCGGCTGTGGAAGCTTTTACTCGAGGTGGTGCTCCCGGTCCAGTTAATATCGCTTATTCTGGTGTTTATCAGTGGTGGTATACAATTGGTTTACGCACTAATGAAGATCTTTATACTGGCGCTCTTTTTCTATTATTTCTTTCTGTTATATCTTTACTCGCGGGTTGGTTACATCTACAACCGAAATGGAAACCGAGTGTTTCGTGGTTCAAAAATGCGGAATCCCGCCTCAATCATCATTTGTCAGGACTCTTCGGAGTAAGTTCCTTGGCTTGGACAGGACATTTAGTTCATGTCGCTATTCCCGGATCCAGGGGGGAGTACGTTCGGTGGAATAATTTCTTAGACGTATTACCGCATCCTCAAGGGTTAGGCCCGCTTTTTACAGGTCAGTGGAATCTTTATGCTCAAAACCCCGACTCAAGTAATCATTTATTTGGTACCTCCCAAGGGTCGGGAACTGCCATTCTAACACTTCTTGGGGGATTTCATCCACAAACGCAAAGTTTATGGCTAACCGATATGGCTCATCATCATTTAGCTATTGCATTTATTTTTCTCGTTGCTGGTCATATGTATAGAACTAACTTCGGGATTGGTCACAGCATGAAAGATCTTTTAGAAGCGCATATTCCTCCAGGAGGTCGATTGGGACGTGGGCATAAGGGTCTTTATGACACAATCAATAATTCGATTCATTTTCAATTAGGACTTGCTCTAGCCTCTTTAGGGGTTATTACCTCCTTGGTTGCTCAACACATGTATTCTTTACCTGCGTATGCGTTCATAGCCCAAGACTTTACTACTCAAGCTGCATTATATACACATCACCAATACATCGCAGGATTCATCATGACAGGAGCTTTTGCGCATGGAGCTATCTTTTTCATTCGAGATTACAATCCGGAGCAGAATGAGGATAATGTATTGGCAAGAATGTTAGAACATAAGGAAGCTATCATATCCCATTTAAGCTGGGCCAGCCTCTTTTTGGGGTTCCATACTTTGGGTCTTTATGTTCATAATGATGTCATGCTTGCTTTTGGTACTCCGGAAAAACAAATCTTGATCGAACCCATATTTGCTCAATGGATACAATCTGCTCATGGTAAAACTTCATATGGCTTCGACGTACTTTTATCTTCAACAAGTGGCCCGGCATTTAATGCGGGTCGAAGTATCTGGTTGCCCGGCTGGTTAAATGCTGTTAATGAGAATAGTAATTCACTATTCTTAACAATAGGTCCTGGAGACTTTTTGGTTCATCATGCTATTGCTCTAGGTTTACATACAACTACATTAATTTTAGTAAAAGGTGCTTTAGATGCACGCGGTTCCAAGTTAATGCCAGATAAAAAGGATTTCGGTTATAGTTTTCCTTGTGATGGTCCGGGACGAGGCGGTACTTGTGATATTTCGGCTTGGGACGCA
>Ga0153925_1000260_pt1:7500-12755 | contig 12755 bp, 10 predicted proteins | sample TSNJ009MetaG_FD_104684 | JGI IMG/M metagenome (GOLD analysis project Ga0153925, IMG submission 104684) | Attine ant fungus gardens microbial communities from New Jersey, USA - TSNJ009 MetaG | ecosystem: Host-associated > Fungi > Mycelium > Unclassified | place: USA: New Jersey...
GTCATAGTGATCCTCCTATTCAACTATTTTAACCATTTCCGAGCATCTCATAGCGCGGAGTCTGAGGATTCAATCATTTATGTATTGTATGATTTTTTTCTCGTAAATTGACTCTTACAATGAGTTTCGAAGAGAAACTTTATTGGTTCAAAAATTGGGTTTAACGTTATTTAAAGTAAAGTCTTAACCTCAATTCCATTATTCTTTAACTAGTCGGAATAAGAACCTGACCCACGAATTTTCTTATGTCTCCTCACTCAAATATATATATCTTTTTTATTTATATAATTCTTATATATAATTCTTAATTCGAAATTGATATAGTTTTAGAGTTTTTGAAAAGAAAAGTCTTTTCAAGGAACAATCAATATCCTTTCTCGTTACCGGTTGGAGACCGATCCCATCAACTAACTTCTCTTATTCGTGAGATTAATAGAAAAAGGAAATCTCTTGAGTTGAGAGATTTTTTACTTGATATGTAGACTACTACAGTCTTATATATAATCTTATATATAATCTCCTATACTTAATATATCTATAAATATATTTTAATATATATATTAAAATTAAAATATATTTAGTTTAGAATAGAAATAATAGAAATAGAAGAAAAATAAAATTTTTTATTGAAAATTTACAAATATTGTTTTCTTCTGTTTTGCACGCTTTTCCTTTCCTTTAGATGAATCCCAAACTTCAGAGTTTCTCTTTTCATTTTCATGGGTCGAAGAAAGGATGAAAAAATTTCTATTGCTTTTTTTACTTTTATCTGTCAGTGTCAGGAAAAGAGATAATTCCCGTTTTTCCTAACTTAATGAAATTCCATACAATATTCAATAAAAAAAAAGACTGGGATATCAAAAATGAAAGTTTTTTCTCACATGTATTTTACACCCCATTGTCAAAACAAGAACATGGGATGCATCGATCTAAAAACAGTTGGTACATAAAATTACGATCTAATAATCTAATAGATATATCTAAATTTTATTCTATTGTATAACTTATTTTATAAATAGATATTAATCCTCTTATGGTATGGAATCAAAGAAAGGTCGCGAAAAGCTTTTGTATGCTGTGGTTTAGAAGAAACTTTTTCTCTTATTTCATAGAGAAGGAAGGTAATACCCAAATGATTCTTGTGGAATATCTAGGAATACAAAAATTGAACCGGAAATGAAATATCGACAAATTGGTACGCAGTCAAAAGAAATGAAATTGAAAGATCAAAAAGGGGAGTCAACCGTTCCAATTTCATATCTATCTAATTTGATTATCAGAATAGCGGATAGAGTCCTGATTCAATAGGTCAGGTCCACTTACTTTTCCCTTTTGATTTGTTGATTTGGAATCTTTCAAATGGATTACCTTGGAGTAATTTTAAAATAAATAGGACTATTTGGTGATTCAATAGACAACTTCTCTTATCATTTCTCATTATTCAGTATAACGAAAAAATGTTCAACTTTATACCTAGTAGAACGTATTATTCTTAATATGATACAGTTGTTTCCTTTTTTTTTTAAGCGGGAAACCCTGTATTCTACGTTCAAACAGGAATACTATGACTCGGGTTGTCTGAAAAAAAGTAAAAAGCCCCTTATCGGATTTGAACCGATGACTTACGCCTTACCATGGCGTTACTCTACCACTGAGTTAAAGGGGCCCTTTAACTAACTGAATTCCTGAATGAATCATTATGCAGATAAAAAATATCTCTCTCCCTATGTTACTATATTACATAATATGTTATTATAGACTATAACTATATTATATAATAATATAAATAATATAATAAAAATAGAATAAAAAGAATAAAGAAAGGAAATGCGGCGGGTGGATCTTTCCGGAACCGGAATGAGAAACTTGATTTACTGTCGAGTCTCGGATCAAACAATTTATCGATCTTTTAAAACTATCACTTCAATGAACCAAGCCGACTCTCATTCCGGATTTTTCCTTTATAAATTTTCTGATTTACTACGAAGACGTATTTCGGCTTAAAAAAATGAATCAATCAAGAAAGTAGAAGAAATGGTGTTGAAAGTTTTATTTTGATTGATATTATATATATATTATATATTAATTAATATAGTATAATATTGTATAATATTAATATACTATTTCTTAATAGTATTATAGTGAATCGAGACCTTTTTTTCATATTTCATTTAGATTTAGAGAGAATTTTCTTAGCTATTCTATTTTAAGTTTTGAAATGAAAAAATGAGAATTATATGCTACTAAATAGGCAAATAGTAATGACGAAGCAAAAAACTCTATGGAATTGTCAAGAAGCAAATGATCCCTTGGATCGAATCACATTCTTCCATTCTATTGACTCTATTGACAATTTCGAAAAACTGTTGATACTATGCTCATAGTCTGATGGCGGTCGGACGCATATGCCCCCATCGTCTAGTGGTTCAGGACATCTCTCTTTCAAGGAGGCAGCGGGGATTCGACTTCCCCTGGGGGTAGGGTACTACAAAAGCAAGTTGATCGTGCAGTATCAATAAGCCTAAAATTGAAAATAGAATGGATTTTTCTGGGTCGATGCCCGAGGGGTTAATGGGGACGGACTGTAAATTCGTTGGCAATATGCCTACGCTGGTTCAAATCCAGCTCGGCCCAAGAATTCCATTTTTCGATATACATACCTCTACTTCTATTTGTTTTATTTTTTTTTCCAAAAAATTCCGATGCTGTTACAACACGAAAATTTTGAAAATGGGTTTGAATAAAATCCTCAAAATATTGATATTGATGCGGCATCCCTTATTTCCCTGGGATTGTAGTTCAATTGGTCAGAGCACCGCCCTGTCAAGGCGGAAGCTGCGGGTTCGAGCCCCGTCAGTCCCGACGGATCCAATAAACACATTAACTCACCTCTCCATTTTCATTCCATTTTATGACAAAAGAGGCACAACGAAATGAATAGAATTTAGATCAGAATGAATAGAATTTAGATCAGTATCAATAGAAATTTTTTATTTTTTCGTTATTTCTACTCAACCAAATATATTATATATATATATAAATTTTTATTACTTCAAGGAGTCACTATTGGTGGGAAAAAGAGCTAATTAGTCCAATTATAATTATTGGGAACATCATATTCAGGATTCCAAGGGATAGCGTACTGGGTCTGGTCTTTCAATTTATTGCCTCTAGCTAATGGAATAGAGTCTAATTTATCGGGAGCACATACACAATTAGAATTCATTTCTTGTACACTCCAAAATGGAATCTAAGTTACCCCGACAAAGAATTTTCAGATTCCAAATTGAACCTTCTAGTTCCGATTTTTTGTAGTCTCAATGACTCAACCTAACTCCTTTTTAAAAATCTATCTCCTATCTCATTGAAATTTTACACCGAATTTTAATAGATGCGAGTACTAATCTAACAAAAGAGACTATTAAAAAAAGAAAGATCAAACAACCATCCCCTTTACTCTTATTAGTGTTATTAGTGAGGTAATGAAGAATAGTTTTTCTTCTTATTCGAATTTGAAAGTTAAAGTAAAGGTGCTATCGAAAAACGAAAATAATATCATAAAAAATAGGAGTTTCAAGTTTCACTCTCGCCCCCTTTTCGTTTTACTTCTAGTGGTGTTATTTTTTTTTTGGTTGGTATCAATGCAATGTAAATGGAACACGGTCAGATGATACTTCATTTGATGATTGTACAAGGACGACGATAGGGTGTAGAAAACATGTAAAAGAATAAGAAATAAAAAGATTTCTTGATTCGATTACGAATTAAATTTTCTATTGAGTATGGATAAAGGATTTTCCTATGTTATACTATTTAATTCGCGACAGCGAAGTAATTTGATAGCCCAGATATTGTTATTCATAATATTGATGCGATTCAATATCATTGAATTGAATTGAGATGTAATTCATCCTGTTGAATTTACAGGCGAAATTTTGATTATCTCTATGGGATTAAATCCCGAGTTATTATGAATTAAAAACCACTTAGATTATGGAAGTAAATATTCTCGCATTTATTGCTACTGCACTCTTCATTCTCGTTCCTACTGCTTTTTTACTTATCATATATGTAAAAACGGTCAGCCAAAACAATTAATTCAATTTTCATATAAATGAAACTTGACTTCGTATGTCTTTAGCAATGAGAATTATTTAAGAAAAAATAAAATTTCGTTTCTTAAATTTTCAATAAAATACACAGGCTAGAATCAACAGTATTCTATAAGATTTTAGAATATGGTAGAAAGATTGATATATTTCTTTCTCCTATCTACCATATTATCTATTAGACTTGTAGTTTTGTAGTGTATAAAGTCGTACTCTATAAAGATACAGGCTTAATAGAAAAAAATTTTCTACAATATCTATCTTCATATCGATAGAATTCTATCGATATGAAGATAGATAGGGCCCCAGGTCTATTTCTTTGCTTTTGCTACATTTATTTTCTTGATTTGTATTGTGTATTGATTCCGAAATATGAAATGCGTCAACGTCGATAAAGCCTAAATAAAATTTCTACAGCAATAAAGCAAGCGGTGAGTACACAATACGTGATTCGCCGGGGGCAAGATTTTCTTATGCGTAGTATCTTGTTGAAGAACCACTATGTATATGTTCTTTACCCTAGAAAGTGCGCATTCATTTAAATTTTTTCATTTTAATAACAGTAAGAATAAGAAGGGGTCTGTTGTTTCGCATTGTCCCTATAGAATATAAATCTGATAAGATAAGAGAGTCTGATAGATAAGATAGATAAGAGCCCTTGGGCGAAATAGAGAATTTAGGAAAATGAAAATTTCTTACTATATGTATCCCTTTCAAAAATACAAAGAATACAAACGTGGGAATCATTGAAATATTTGTTTGATTGACATTTTTGTTGTTTTTATAGTTCTAATTAAAGTTCAAACAAAATGCTTTGTAGAAGGATCTATAAAACAATTGATAAAGCTGGATTCCTTATCGCACTTACATTCATAGTACTTCTAGAGTCCACTTCTCCCCCATACGACTAGGGAAAGGGAAAATGTAAAGACTACCATTAAAGCAGCCCAAGCGAGACTTACTATATCCATGTGAATTATGTCCCCTATCTCTATGAATACGACGGAATTAGTCCATTCTTGTTCACTAATAATAGTGAAATACAGGGTGCATAGTCAAAAGGGGCTTCTTACCCCAAGTCTTTATTTAATGAACCAATCCAATAAACGCACTAACTAAATAAATAAGAAATTTTAACTAAAATAG
>Ga0153925_1000262_pt1 | contig 12690 bp, 16 predicted proteins | sample TSNJ009MetaG_FD_104684 | JGI IMG/M metagenome (GOLD analysis project Ga0153925, IMG submission 104684) | Attine ant fungus gardens microbial communities from New Jersey, USA - TSNJ009 MetaG | ecosystem: Host-associated > Fungi > Mycelium > Unclassified | place: USA: New Jersey, Wharton State...
ACATCAGGATCATTCTCCAATTAAGGAAGCGCACAATACTCTAAACCGACTATCACATCCCGCATAATCCGCCGTATCTGCTCAAGACAAAGTATCGGTTCTTTACTCTCGGTGGCCCACTGTATCGGTCCTCCTGCACAATATTCCATGACTAGGGTATGTCTTGATCATCTCAACCCTTGGAAGAGGGATGAAGTTACCCACTTAGATAAATTTTGTCTTGTTGAGGATCATCTATGACTTCAAACAGCTGAACAACATTTGGATGTTGGCATTTCTTCATGATTGCTATTTCCTTCCTGATGCTATTTTCTGTGCTACTCATTGGACATATGCGCTCAGTCCCGAGTGCCGTCTCGCTCTGCTGATGCCTTTTTCTCAACAGTCTGATTTTATCCCCTGGATTATTACGTTTCACAGTCTTGATGGCCTGAGTGCCGCACGTCAGGATGGATCAGAACCAGGGGGGGTGTACTTACCACCTTTCTGTCTAGTTCTTCTTGATAGTGACACAAAAAGACCTCGCCATGTCTTCCTTTGCCGATTCGAGCGTCCTTCCGATATTGATTAATTTTAGATGCACGATTTTTCGATGTCCCAAGCTCAATAGTGGCACGAAGTGGTTCGGAGGAGTTGTAGGTAGTACCCCTTTGGGATCTGTTCTCCTGGATTTTAGTGGATTGTGGCATAGTGATATAGGCTGAACAAGGTGAAGAAGGTGATCGACAAGTAGAGTATAGTATAGTGAGAATCTATCCGTGTCCTCAGAGACAGTGTTCGGTGCCTGCCTGATTAGGTCATAATATCCGATTTTGTCACAACCAAGGCGGACTGCACATTAGCGCTCACATTACAGCTTACACTGCGAACCCGTTGATCCCCTCTTCGGTGAATTATCTATTCCGAAATGATGATTGCCAACAAATAAGCAGCTAATTCAGACACGGTCGACATTGCCACTTAAACGAATAGTCCTTGTCCGACCATCATCCTCAACGCTGCCATCTACACAGCAACAAATCCAGGGCTCAGGGTTGAGTACAGGACCCCAGAGGCATCAAGTACGCGGAGGTGCGAGCAGGTCGTCAGTGCAATTAGAGGAACTGCCTGATAACGCCGAATTGGTCAAAATGCAGCTGGAATCAGCTCTGATATGTGCTTCTAGTCTGTCATCCATTGTATCGTATCTTGATAGCACCAGCCTTGTGGCGTGTTTCTAGAGCTGGGGGATGTATTAGCCAATGGTGCTACTGTCTCAAAGATCGACATATACTACCTTTGAGCTCTTCAGCCTCTTCACGTTGTTCGTAGTCGAGCACCAGCCGCTTCAGGTGTTGCTGTTCAACTTTATCTTGAAGCTGAGCACTCCTTGTATGAACGGCCAGAGCAGATGCAGAGGGGATGGCAAGCTGTCGCGCCTGCGGCTAGTGAATTTCTTCTCTTAAACGAAGAAAAAAGGTACTAACAAGCTGTTTATTGCCACGCTTCGTGATGACGGTGAAGTTCATAATATTCCGAGACTCGTCATCTTTAAGGGTCTGATCTTCATCACCATCATCAGCCCCCCTCCTTTTTCGAGACGCGGGAGGCAGGATGGCAGAATCCCAGAGAGCCAATGCCGTTTTTTTGTCCACCTTTCTGGACTCCGCAGAAGTATCGGTAACTAGTTTAGCCAGTTCCCTGGCAAATTCGACATCAGCTTCTTCGGATGGTCCAAGATTCTCCTGCTTGCTGCTGCTTGCTGAAAGGATTATCTTTTCATCTGGAGAAGGCGCGCGATCGTCAACCTACCGATATTGAACTTGGGGTCAACAATAGATATTCTAAGTAGGTGCACGTACCGAAGATTCTTGCAAATCCTCGTCTTCGTCTGCACCCTCGTCCTCATCGCGATCAGCATTAAAGTGTTTGTCGTCGTCATCATCGTCCCCACTATCTTCACTCTCATCAGTAAGACCTATAGATGATATCAGTACAAACACAATTGACAAACAAAATGAGCGTCACAACCGGCAGCCTGATAGGCAGAGTTGTACATCTCATCAACAGCCAGGGCAGCCTCCTCAAGATTCTTCAGAACTTGCATTTTGGGCCGCACAGCCTATTTCTCAGAGTGAGCCAAAATTACGAACAATGTGCGTGTTTGGATCTGACCTCCATCGAGTCAGAGAACATAAAATCGACGTCCATAGGCAAACTCTGCTTGCAGTAAACATAGTACTAGAACCACATCAGGTGAAGTTGTGCATAGACTGTAGATGTAATGGCAAACCTGAAAGAAGATCAAGAAATTATCAAGTCTCTTCCTCTGTGTGCCTCGATCGAAGCACATTCCACATGTGTCCAAAAGAGCACAGACAAGCCTGATGCGGAAGAAATCATCAGGCATATCAAGTGGGACAGTCGCATTGGGTAGAGGACGGCCTTCGGCTGCGATAAAGATGATAAGAAGACCAGTCACAGTATAAAAAGCAACAAGCTCACGATGTCCAAAAGTGACAAGGGACCAAAGAGTATCAAAAATGATACTAGAGCTGAACATGCGATATATATACAGTTCTCCAAGAAACTTGATCGTTGCCAACCTTTTCTGATTGGCATTATAGACGTTTTGTTCGAGGCCTCGACGGATATCTTCTAGGGTCTGGTCAACAACAGAGATAGAAAAGGCGGGGCGATAACGTTGCAAGTCGTATGTTAACATCGCCAATAAGGAGATGTTACTATATTTAATCTTCCAAGGCTTCGTGAAGATTTTGTACAGAACAAGTTTCACCTCTTCGTTTTCCCAGTCAAGCTTCCGTAGTGATTTGAGGACCTTGTCGATAGTCTTCTTAGCAAGAACATCATAAATAAGATGCCGGATAAACAATTCGATTTGGCTTCGTTCCTTTTCTTGCCTCGGTGCACGCTCCGGGGGATTGCACTGATGACAGAAAAAAAGATGAGGAAACTGAGCAGACTTCAAATTATCTACATACTTGATAGTAAGCATTTTCTAACATCAAAATTTGACGCTGATCAAAGTGTTGCATGCCTTGTTTGCGTCGCATGAGTTCAAGCTGAAATTACGAGTTAGGAACGGTATCGGGCGCGGATGGGAAGAGAGACGAACCATGGTACCGAACCTCTCGGCAGTGTCCTCACTTCTTAACAGAAAACGACCACACCCTTCCAGTAACATGGCTATGTTGTCGACGTTGGTTCCAGTGAAATCATCCAAACAAACTTTGAATACGTGTAGGATGACATGAAATGGGACGATTTTGAATTTTGTCAAATGACAAAGGAATGCGATGTTCTGAAATTCAATGCTCAGCTGTGACTGATTTCGCTTGAACATGAACCTACCCTCGCCCTAATTTCTGCTAGTTCTTTGACTACATTTTTCTTACGCTGCAGATATCGAAATTCATCTTCTAGCTATGAAGGTGATTAGTGTAGTTAAGCCGGAATGCTATGACTTACGTGAGCGACAAGTTCTGTCCCAATATCAGGCATGTATTTATTGAGAGTCGCCACAAGCCGCGAATAGTGTGGCAATAAATCAATTCGGTTCTTGGGAACTTGGCTCAAAGCCTGACACCGATTAGAGAAAGAAACATCTAAATGGCAGGAATCCTGACTTTGATCAAACGTTTTCTAGCCGCCTTCGAGTTGAGGAAGGCGAAATCAATTGCCGTTTGGTCGATTAGACTTCTGTTGGTAGCATCCTGGAGTCGTACGAGCAAAGCTGTCAGAAGCTGAGAAGGACCTTGAGGCGCAATTCGAGGTGAAGACGAAGTTGATATGATTTTTGGGGACCCAGGAATAGGTGTGCGTGCACTGATCAAAAACATTTGGAACATTTAAGACATATAAATGACTGATCCTCACTCGTCATCATCCTTGAAGAGCGGCGACTCGTCATCTACGCCATTCATCTCCTCCGAGTGGTCTTTTTGTAGATTGTGGAGTTCCTCTTCGAGTTGTCGAGCTTCTTCCTTTTCTTGTTGTATGCGCTCTTGGTCTATATCCTTCAAGTCAGCTTCGGGCGCGCCAGCCGATATATCAATCCCAAGGACACTACTCGGAACATAATCTTTAAGGTCTTGGACATCTTCGTAGTATCTGCGTTCCTCTTCATCCTCCCACTTGCCACCCACAACTGTCGTTTCTTCAGAATCATTATACAAGGACCCATGAGTGGACCCAATTTGAATTGACTCAGATCTCTGTGATGCTGTAGGCAGCAAAGGGAGGGGAAGATAAAGAAGCTCGGACAATCTACGGATATTAGTTCAAATCTAGGTCAAATTACGGTGGTGATACTCACGATTGGCAGTTTGCGAGTAATTTCTCATAACCTTTCGTCATCTTCTCATAAGCCTGTTGACGATCTTCGAAAATCTCTCCAGAGCGAATATAGGCTTCATGATTGCGTTTATCTTGCTCCTGAAGGCGCTGAAAATATCTCGATAAGTCAGCAACAATGAGCGACACGGAATTGAGGTCACCTTGTGTTCGATGACAAGTTTTTTGCAGACATTATCAAAGTACCCTTCACACATGCGCTTGAAACGGTCACGGATATCTTGTTCAATTAGTTCGTGTTTTTCTTTGTGGGCGGATATGGATCGGCATTCTGTATCACCGCCACTCGACTGCACATTTAAGAGCGAACCAGGTTCACCAGAAGCATGAATCTGCTTTGGTACCGTAGGAGGCATAATTCCAAGGAAGGGCCAGGAATACGATTTCAAAAACGTGATTAGAAGAGGTAGTGAAGATAGACTCGGATCATTAGATAGCTGACATACTAGATCAATAGTTTGCGATTATAAGAAACTGTGAAGCTCGCTTACCAACTCCTTCACCGCCTTCATTACCCACTCTCCGCCACTCTTCTCAGGAGTATCACGGATAATACCCACCAATGCCAACTCCGAACATATACGAAGTACAGGACGCTGACGCGATATACGTGCATTGTCTTCTTTCTCTCTTTGCTCTGCGATCATAGTGCTGATATTTGCCTTAGAAGGCGGAGCAATCGCACTAAATAGCGATGACACGAGGACTGGTGTGAAGGTTCTGGGAAAACGACGGTGCAGATGAGATATCACCTGCAGGAAGCCGTGAACTTTTGGATATTGGATGAGCGAGCGAGAAATACATACTTCGACCGCTCCCCAAGTATCTTTATCTGTCTTGCAGCGGGCTATACCCTCAGTTACGGCACCAGCTATTTCATCGATATATTTTTCAAGAGACAAGGACTCGAGATCCTTCAATATCTGATCCCTGTTGTCTGCGGCCATAGATTGGCGGATACGCTTGATAAGTGTAGTATGGCGCTTCAGTGAGGAATCGAGCCTGGAGAATTCTGTGGATAGTGTTGAGAGATTACCGAAAGAGAGCGGTAGAAAACTACCTTGCCGCCCGGGGTTGAGGTTGAGCTCCTTGAGTCTGACGCGCCTCTCATGACGAGCTCGCTCATCGTCCGTTCTTGACGACACATGTGCCCCATTTGAGGCTGGATCCATGGCAGGACAGCAATGGATTGTGTTTGTGGATCCCCACACTGTATTACATAACCCGTCAGGCGACTCATTGTCAAATGGTCACTGTGCCTAGCTAGCCCCTTTCATGGATGATAGTGACGACTATTTTGACGATGACCTCGTGTTGGACGCACAAACGATCGCTATCTTGGACAGAGAGGAGCAGAAATTTTTCTCACAAAAGCAACATTTGCCACCACCGCCCGTGGTCACGAAGAAGCAGAAAACGCGCGATGGGTGGTCCCCAGGCGTTGGCAGTCGACCACGCGAGCATGAGCTTGACGATCTACCAGAAATTTCAGTCACTGCGGATGGGAATTATGGTTTCACGGGCTCATCTGGGTCCTCAAATTTTGGCCAGCCACTATTTGTCCAGACTCCTCAGTCATCCAATGTACACAGAGATCAGAATTTGCAGAATGGGAAGTTATTCCTGCACGCTCAACCAGCACCAAGCGTCCCACAGCCTATGATTCCTGCAGCTTCAAATCGTATCAGTCCTACACCCAATGCCCGGCCAAGAAATACCACATCAACTAACAGACTCATCCCTCATGAGAATCTCAAACAGCTTGAGCTTCAGAAACAAATTGCGGGATTACAAACACAACTTCTGGAGCTTGAAACGCAAAATCAGAGATTTCAGACAGCTTTGAAAGAAGCAACAGAGATCAGATATGCGAAAGAAGGAGAGGTCTCGATCCTGCGTAAAAACATGGAAAAAGTGCATTCACTCCTCAATCGTTCGGTCTTGCAGCTTACCTGTTTCAGACAGCGCAAAATCATGCAGCAGAGATATCCAAATTGAAGGGTGCTAGAGAAGAAGCAGAAGCTCAGCAAAAGCAGATGGAGCGCCATATGAAAGAGGAAACGGAAAGGTTCAAGACACAATTCATGTTCAAAGCAGGTCCCTGTGAATGAGTGTTCTATTTTGAAAACTAATAGGTGTGTTCTAGCAACACGAATTCGAGGCTTTGTTGCGAAGACCTGCCTCAACACGAACCCTGAGGACCTCCAGGAATGCACCTGTGACCCCTGTAAAGGTTCCTAGTCCGATTAGTGCTTGGAGGGTTAACCAGGACGCTGAAAGACTCACCCAAACACCGCGTAAAGATCCCTTCCTCCGCTCGAGTCCTCAAGCAGCGCGTACCTTTCGTAAATCACCTGAAGTAATGAAAAGAACCGGATTACTCCCTGGTTTCCAAAATTCCTTTGCTTCCAGTCCTCTCAAGCCCAACTTGAGGATCAATTCCAGAGGAAAAGGAAAGGATATCTACCAGGAAGATTTAAATGAGGCTCCTCTCCAGAGGGTGACGCCAGCAGCTGTTGGCCCCTTACATCATTGTCCAATTGACATCTTTGATTCCGATGACCATGTTGACGACCATGTTGATACTGCACCAGCCTCTGATGATCCAATGCCTCATGTTGCCGAAGATGATGTTTCCCTTATGTTCGATGATAATCTCGAGGAAGTGATTGAGGAAGCGGAGCCTGGTGTATTGAATGATAAAGCTGAGGTTAGTGCTAAGTGGTTTAGATACGCGCAGATTTTAGCATTCAATTTCAGCTTTCTCGCATCGTCCTTGCGCACACATATATGGAGGCGAATGAGGCTACTTTCCAGCTGCTGATCAATCTGCCCTTCACCACGACTCTCTCAGACTCACAAGCAAAAGAATGTACTCATGCCACTCGATCGATTTTACTCGCCCTATCCAATCCTGCTGATGATTCAGATTACGAGATTTGCTCACGGCAAGTCACTAATTACTTGATTATGATTCTTCAGTGTCTTCTCAGCGTTGACTCTGTACGCATCTTTATCGCCTCCGCCGTCGACTGTAACCTAAATACCCCTATAGTGTATATCAACTGCTGCCTTATTAGATCTCTTGCGTTCATTCGTGTTTTTGCTTCCCGAATTTGCCAAAGTCGTAGAGTCTTTGAGTGACAACGGTACTTTGCTTTTTAATGTTTTGTTCGACTTGCTGGACCGTTTTGCCGGATCTCCCTCGGACAGGGACACAGTATGCATCAAAGAAATATTTTCTCTCTTAGAGGTCCTTCTTTTCAATCTATCTGACGAGACAGCTGATAGGTTTGTTTTTGGGTGGACGCTCATCAATCCCACTTACAATTATTCATCAGACTTGCACTTATTTTACCCACCCGCATAAGTTCTTTACTGAAAATTTTGAATGCTTCTCATTCACACGAGACGCTGGAAAGCCTCAGTCGATCTTTCCTCCTCTTAGCAACTTGTAGGCTCTTTCCTCTGCTCCAAATTACTGTTCTGACCGTGCTTTAGACAGTGCATTCCGTGGGCAAATGTTAGTCCCGGTGCAGGATGCTGACTCTGGAACTTCCGATCACAAAGACTCACCTTTTCTTCATCATCTCTGCACATACCTATTGAATAACTTCCGTAGCAGCTTCATCGAAGTGAGCTCCTGGTTTTCTTCTCAGAAAAAAATCTGTCGCTGACAATACAAACAGAATACCACTTCCTATTGCAACTTACTAGGTTGTTTAGCTCAGTTGTCCCTGTCACAAGCAGAATCATTAGTTCAATCAAGCATAGTAATTCCTACCTTGACCTATATGATCGCTGAGATTTCTATGGTGCTCTGGAATGACGATGGATCGAGCCTTACAAAATCTCAATCACAATCGTAAGTTTTTTTCCCCTTGGTCTCTCTCTTTGATTTAACAAAACCCAGTTTTATCCGCTTCATTAATCAAAGTCTTTTTCTCCTTCATCACCTTGTACATTCCTCCGAACCAATCGTACGGCTACACGACAAGTTACAACACTTTTCTTATATCGATAATCTTGTGCATATGTTCATAGTCAGCTTTGGCCAATTCAGTTACGCGGATCCTCCTGACTGGATTGACATTGAAGGGAAAAAAGAATTAGAATGTCTTGTCGGTACGTTATTAATTGACTGTACTTCTTACATCTCGGTAACCTGTGTTGTCTAGACATCGCTCGTGGTCTCCTGGATCTTGCTGTTGATGGTCCTGAAGGAGTTAGCATCTGGGCTGCCTACCAGATAGAACTAGACAGCGAGACAGACGACGAGGAAAGAGAAGCCCGGCTCATGGACGACGACATGCAATCCTAAAACCCACGATCTTTTATTCTTCTTCTCCATCTCAAGTATAATTTCCAAGCATGATATACAACATCTATTAACATTAACTTAATATCTATCTGTGACTCGAGTCCAGGAGTTCAAGTGCAAAAGATTGTTCCGATTGAGATGCCAAAGTAGGGACCAAGCTAACCAAATGTGAGATGAGAGTTGTTTTTTCCAAAGATCAGATTCCAGACACTTACGTGGTTCAAGATATCTCCTTTCAATATATTTGGCACAGTTTTGACGGTGCATTGATCATTGGTGGTATCATCGTCACCTAGTAGATTTTTACAAAATCCAGGCGTCAACCGTCGAGTAGAAAACACTCACCTGGACATAACACTGCATTTTCGGAGGAGGTGATATGTATCTCACCAGCAGGATGATGAAATCCCAAGGACCTGCCCGGCACAATTGGGACAATATCTTTTTCGTTGTTGATGCGTTTGAAGTTAGGCACCTATGCAAAGGAATTAGGTGTGGTGAGAAGAGAATATCACTGGGGTTTGACTGCATACTGGATCTCACCTTGGTGTCGACGAGTTGAGCCCAGGCTATATTGCCAACACGTGGTGTGCCGTATGTGAACGCTTGAATATTGGTTGAGGTTGGTAGATTCAACACAAAGAAGACCGCATCAAGCTCGGCCAATCCACCTCCTAGTGAGTGACCGATCTACATCTTGGATGACACAGACTGAAGTGCTTTAATATAAGTTCAACATACACAAGTCACAGTCTGCGTGTTGTGGACGATCATCAATTTCTTGACTTCTTCCAGAATTTCCGGAGCTGTCAGAGCATGTTCGTCGCGGAATCCGTCATGGACTTGAACAGTGGAAGGAATTCCGGGAAATAGGGCAGCATTCAAGGGCCTCTTCACGATATTGACATCCGTCAAGATGGATAAACTAGAAGATGATCAATGGCGATTTCATTTCAGGATTGATTTCTCACAATTTTGTGGGGTCCGTTCCTTCATGAGCGACAACCACGGTGTCCCTGTCCTGCCAGTAACCGACAAAGACTTGGCTCAACATGATAAATCCGATCAATATAAATTCAAGGTGATAGGCGCACAATTTTGTACAGCATCTCCATCCCCGCCGACGAGAGTAGGTTGAAATCCAGGCAAGGCATCGCACGCGCCTACGGTGGTTTTAGCGTTTCGTGAGGTTGTATCAATTGTATAAAGGTACATTGGACATACTGCCACAGGACCAGTCCTTGAGTTTTGTCGTTGGACAGTATGCTGCACGAGCAAACTGTGTATATGGTCTCAGTCCTGTAATTTCGTCGCTTGACAGTGGTGCAACATCGCGATTCTTCAAAATTGCATGGGGAGCAGCGATCGCTGTCACAATGAGAGTACACGCCATGAGCAAGCATCTCAACATGGCTGCTTTGATTATTTCCCTATATTCAAGAAATCAGAACCCGATCGACTCTCGATGTGGTGCACAATTGTCCGGAAGCTAGTTCTCTTCATATTGCCATTCATCTGATCGTTTCATCTGAGATATTCTCCTCCCTCTATGCAAAGTGATTTTGAAGTAAAAAAGTAGGCAATAGAATGTGGCGCAGAAGCAGAGGGACGTTTACTTACTAAGTTGATATTAAAAGTGTAAAAAAAAGTGGATCAAAGAGGAGGGGACCGATTAACTGAATTATGCTCTTGTGTAGGTATTCATATCAATATATATATTGTAGCAGCATAGATGACATGTACCACACTCCTTGTCGGATCAGAATTCAATAGTTGAAGATTATTTCCATTTTAGTATCATCTGCCTTATATGGAAATAACATCAAGTGAGTCCTGATCTAGCGAATGGTCCGATCACGTTGCTCCAGATACAGCATCAGAACAGGCACGTTGTCCCCTCAACTGAATTTGACTTAAGTATAGTACTTTGTCTTGATGCTGTGACAAGCGCACAGAGCGTCTCACACTCAGCGACCGTTACGGTTGAATCTGGTTGCGTGGACCCAAGGATCGGTACGTCATATCACGTCGTGAAGGCGCTGATCGTCAAGAGAAAAGAATATCGTAGTCAATTATTGTTCAATTTTCAGGTGCTCGCCAGCCAGAGTTTCAACCGGGGTATTTTACTATTAAAAGTGGCAGTAGGATCGTTCTCTTTAAGACAAGCTTTAAAAAATACGTGAGAATAGAAATGAGGGCAGCCATGACCCGATGGGGAATCGGGAAGGGCGTGAACACGAACACGCTGGCTACGCGGAAACGGACGACGTAACACTGTCCACTCGTCCTGGAAAGACCAGAAGCGAGTGATCTTGTTGTTGCCTTGACTCCTGGAGAATCATGTCTCCGGAGACAACAAGACAAGATGAAACACGAGCACCAGGAAGCGCATCACCAAGGGTCATTTGACCTTGACTAAGTAAGCATCCTGACTTGTCAACCACGCATCTGCAATTGTGTTTGCATTCACGGTTGCACGACAGGGTATAAATATACCGATGATTAATCAACATAAATGCTTATCTTTGATCTTGGATCCTTTCCCAAACACTGTTCAAGACTTCACCTGTTGATTTCTCCATCAAAATCCCCTTTCGCAGAATTTATCTGTTAAACTACACTTTTTCTATGAGCTCAGGATCTATTCAAGGTCGTCGAAAGGGACCAAAGCAGCTCCCCCGTATTGATCTAACAGTATCAACACCACCGAATTCTGGAGTTTCAGATAGATTCCCTCGGCCACCCAGTCCGAGTACAGTTCACCCGGAAAAAGTTGTGGATGCACATGTTATTGGAGATCCCGATTTGCAAAAGTGGCAAAAAGAAGTCGGCGGGTTACTCGGAAGCCGTGCCCACGGTGTGGTTTTATCCTCCTCAGTAGACAAGGCCGAGGAAGTGCCTAAAGAGTGAGGGATATATGTAACTTGAAATGCGGATATTGACGCGTTCTTAACAGAATAGGAGGCGTCAAAGTACTGTCTGTCATGGTCCCTGTTGACTTAGAGGACCCTTCATCTATATCCATGGCAATTGCTGCAAGAAGTAAATTCAGTGTCCCAGTCTCTTTCTCTGCTGTGTTCTCCAAGTCTACTCCAGAAGCAGCTGCAGGTCTCCGAGAACTTCTTCAGCAAGATCAGCCTGTGGAGCTTGAGGTCCAGACAAGCATCTCTGATGACTCCTCGGAAGGGTTGGAGGAATTCTTGACACGTGCTACCTCAGAACTTGAAGTAAAATCCTCTATCCTTTTGGGTGAGTGGAATTTTGGCATTTCATTGGCATAAGACCTAATGGCGGGTTTAGCCAATGTCCTCCCGCCTCCTCTTGACTTGGATATGCCGACTTCAAGATTGATAAACAATCCAATTTATCACACATATCAGACGCGGATAGCTGCGCTTTCCCTTTTCCCGTGTGTGTGTATCAAGTACCTACCTCCGGCATGGGGTATCGCGACACCATCAACTTCATTGCCTGACGCAACGGAAGAAAACTCAGGAGACAAAGAGCAACGAGAATGGAAGCGCAGGATTAAGATGTACTGTATGTGTATTTGACTATATGCCTGTGACGATATGAAGTCTGACCTGAGCATCTAGTGGCACCGGTCATAGAGGCATTTGGTTTCCAGCGCATTGTCTTTGGATCGTCTAGTTCATCACAGGTGGAATCCAATTCAAGGGATTGGTACAATTTGGCGCGAGAATCACTTGCTGAACTTGGAGTGGAACAAGAATGTATTGATAGCGTATTCTTGCTGAATGCGCAAGATGTGTATGGAACCAAATGAGGAACCAAATGAGGATATGCGTGGGAATATATCGATTCCTTTGTTTATATTGACTCCTTTGTTTTATCTACCATACATGGAAATCTTGGTATCCCGTAAAAAGCCTGGTCCATGGCGCAATCAGTGATCGAATCGAATTGAAGATTTGCAGCCGTGTGCTTGCAAGATGGCACCCAACAAAGCATCAACACGGATGATAATATGGTCGAAAAAAGCCCTGTTAGTACGA
>Ga0153925_1000271_pt1 | contig 12505 bp, 10 predicted proteins | sample TSNJ009MetaG_FD_104684 | JGI IMG/M metagenome (GOLD analysis project Ga0153925, IMG submission 104684) | Attine ant fungus gardens microbial communities from New Jersey, USA - TSNJ009 MetaG | ecosystem: Host-associated > Fungi > Mycelium > Unclassified | place: USA: New Jersey, Wharton State...
AAGGGCATGTAGCATTGACTTACCCCCCAGCACGTTGAGCTAATGGATCTGTAATAGCTGATCACTACGGTCCCGCTGAGAACATCATCGTATGTCGTTTATTTTGAAAAATCAACGCCCAAGTCACACCGTGCAAATAGGGTCAATTCTGTCATGGCCTTCCAGATCCAAGTCAAATGTTTATTGCCACTAAATGGTGTGTCTTCCACAAGTGTACTCCAACAAGGGAGATAGTACTTGAAGCCGTCAGAGGTCGGTTGAGAGCGCTACAGACCTCTCGAATTGATTTGCTTCAGGTAAGTCAACTCCAGATATACTCAACCATCTCTAGCTGAATGTGTCCGATAGTTCCACTGGCAGGATTACAACGACAAGGGTTATCTCGATGCTTTACAGCATCTACAATCTTTCCAGATGGATGGGTACATCAAGCACATCGGTCTTTGCAATTTTGACACCAAGAGAATAGACGAGATTTGTACTGTTCTTGGCCCTGGCGCTATTGTTTCTAATCAGGTTCAGGTCAGAAATTCAAGGTCCGACAATGCAAACTTGGCTACAAGGCTAATTGTTTCTGACAGTTCTCAATCATTGACACACGTCCACTCCATGGAATGGGCGACGTGTGCACGAAGCATGGACTGAAACTTCTTACTTATGGCACGTTGGTCAGTCTATCATTACATCTTGTGCTTCCGGATCATACAATTGACCACAGTGCGGAAATTTTCTAACTGATAAATGGCTCGGAAAACCCCTCCCCGATCCATATGGAGATGGAAATGCATTGACACCATCCCAGCGCAAGGCAAGTAGTCTCCGTCTGAACTCTTAGCTATTCTGAACTTGGTCCGGCCAGTATCTCGATGTCATCTTAATATCGTGGGGCACATGGGAGCTTCTTCAATCGCTGTTGAGAGTATTACGTGCCATTGGCGACAGACACGGAGGGAAGAGCATAGCCAATGTTGCAACACGCTGGGTTCTTGATCATCCTTTCGTTGGTGCTGTGCTGATTGGTATGTCCAACATGGAATAGTGGGAGAAAAATAAACTGAATTCTTATGTGATTAGGCACGCGACTCGGAGTTTCTGAGCATTTTGCTGACAATGCAGAGGTTTTTAACTTCCGATTGACCTTACAGGACCGCGCAGACATCGAAGATGTTTTGAGCCGCTCTAATGGTTACAATATGGTTTCCTCGATTGGGGATTGTGGTGCAGAATATCGGTCGTAAATTCATCTCCTTGAACAAGTACCATTGTCCCATATCCGGAAGGCTCGAGTCACACATATTTATCATACTTGGTACTCCCTTTAGTCCTTGTTTGTAGATGGGGACGAATACTTATTATTCCAACGTTCAATTACAACTAGTATGACCGAAAGCCTCGAGGAATTTGATATAATACACGATCGAGCTGTTCCCTACAATTTACTTGTGGAGTTCCCTGTATAGAATGTTGATGACAATCGCTGGATGGGCTGTAGTTTCCTTTTCAAATCTCGTAGAGCAGATGTCTTTGGATGCCAATCTCGAAATGCATCTCGTAGATTCGCAATCTCCCCGGCAAAAAGATGCAAGACACGCTCATTCGCTATCACGTCACGCAGCGCCCAAGGTATCTATGTACAGTTCCAAATCAGACACATGCTCCGATTCCAATTCAAAACTTACTTCATAATCATTTTGTTCATGAGTAGCATCAAACGATTCAAGCACAGCTCTTGAATGATCCGCGAGCCCGTCATTGGCCAGAAACAAATACTTGACTGCTAGCCTGTCAAAAATGATTTGGACATCTTTAATTCAAAACCAATCCACAGAGATAGGGGATGACATACATATAGGTAGCCAGTTCCTCATAGGCGGTCGAATGTCCGACTCCATTCAACGAACCAGCTGTGGCCTCCGACAGATGCTCCAATAAACCACTATCGCTGATCCCCGAATTAAGGATGCGAATTAAGAGAACCAATAGATTGGATAAAAAATCCGAAGAACTGAAACAAACGTAGGACGATGATATTGAACAGAGTAGCCAAAAAACCTACTGATATACATCACCGTCAATGTAGAGGGCTCGTAATATCAACGGATGTGAGATGGCAGTGAACAAACCAGAATAAATCGGCACCACTTGATCATTCATCGAAGCGACATACACCATTTTCACCTGCAAATGATCCATTGGAGTTGAGTATTGATCTCAATTCGGCTTTCTGAAATAAGCATACACCATTGTCCAAGACATGGCGGAGAGCAGTGATATAAGACTTGGATGCTGCGCTCTCGGTGTTCTGCAAATGAGTTAGCCACTGAAACATATTCCGAGCAATGTCGGATACCTGGAACTCAAATAACTCGCGGGTAGCATTTGACTCGAAGTACTAGAATGGTCATTCTTGAGATTATGTGTGGGAAATAAATTAGAACGAACGTGAAGGTACGGTTGCACGAAGCTACTATTGCGCAGATACCGCAATGGTCCGAGATGTATTCCACATAGCGCTAGACAGCATATTTTCTGAGGATTACAAGTGGATGCAACTTGAACGCCAGCCTTTTCTGTCAATGATGACCGAAGATCAAATCCTGATGCGGTTTTTGCGGTGCGGATGTGCCGATCATGGATGAGGCGGTTTAGGAGGTGGGTCGACACTACGGAACCTTGCGAATGTGTAACAACAAAGATTGCATCAGCTGCCTGTAAGTCATCCATCCATTCTTCATTTGTTGTCAAACTGTGGTATAGTCTTTTTCGATGAGGTTGACACTACTGAGTCTGATGTTGCATGATGAATTAGTGTTACTTACCTGTCAACACGACGGTCAATTGTTCCTTCGCCTTCCAATGGAATTCTGGTAATCTTGTCTAAAGACACAGCATGTTCCTTCTGAAAATTCTCCAACGCTTTTACCATCATATTTACAAATTTGAAGCTTGTGCCTGTAGGCTGAGAATTTCGAGGATAGGCCGAACATATCGGACACGAAAATATCACTTACCTCTCCCAAAACCGTACGAACAACAGCACCTTGATGCCAACTAAGTCCATGCCACAGAAGACTCAAGGCCACTCACCGGGAAACCAGCCATGTATTCCAATTACGACCACACGTCTACAACCCCTCAACACATCATTAATTTTCTCTTCAGCATGATTACTAGTAGCTTCATGGTTGTCTTGCATAGGTGCTTTATCTCTTCCCATCGCTGCCATAAAACGCCAGGGGATACGCCGAGATAATGTTGACTGATTGGAGATTGAAGTCTTCGAAGGCGATGACAACGGAACTCGAACCCCGGATGGGTTCTTACTATTAGCACTAGGTTCAAGAATGTCCCAAGCATGAGGTAACTCCTTTCCGAAGTGCTGGAACCTCTCCAGCCGCTCTTTCATCGCTTGGGGAGGGACTCGTTCTTGAGTGTTTTGATCATCATCAGTACTTCCGTCGTGATTATCGACTGGACTTTCCAAAGATGTCGAAAATAGCACATCGCTGACAAATCCCATCGCTCGTCCCAACAGCCTTCCACTGGCAACACCATGGCTTCGTCTACTGAGATTATCTGGGGGATTCGGAGGAAGTATGTTGCGGGGCGGAGCATGGAAAGTGTCTTCCCAAGTCGGCAACACGATATTAGTAGATGGAAGTAACTTTTCCTTATCCTTCTTTGCCGATGACTTTGGAGAGACACTGCTTTTGTTGGATGTCGTGGCTTGCGCTGTCAGCGCTGTTGATAGAGGGATCATCGAGAGTTTAGAACCAGGATCACTTGTCTTTCCCATGGGAGTGTAAGACCTATCAATTGTGGGGGTGCCAGCGGGTGTTGTTGAACCGGACTTAACCTCATGACATGACATTGAGCGCAATTGTATCTCCTTGGCGCCAGCATTATTTTTGCTCGCAATGCAGTCAACTACGATCGGTTGCTGCTTTACATTTTCAGAAGTAGTCGGTTGACTTCGAACTTGAGGTGATTGTGATGATGACAATGGATGTTTCTTGTCGCCTGGATTCGATTTCATTGGATTAGATCCATCAACAGCTTGAGTACCTGCACGCCTGGTTTTGAACTGTTCTGCATTCTCACTCTGATCCTGACTGCTCTTCCCATTCCCAGAAATTTCATCGGCACTGAGTTTATCTTTATCCACTTCATCATCAAAATCTACCTCCATCACCTCCACCCCATGTCCATCACGCTTTACATCTTTATCTGATACGGTCGATTCATCATAACCCAGTCTTTTCAAGACTAATCTCCTTGAACTGAACAATGCCTTCCAGCCCGAAACGTAAGCTTTATCGGTGATGCTCTGCACAATTGGATTCGAATCCTTCGACGACCCTACATCATTACTTGTCATATGTTGGCCTTCTACGTACCCTGATTTAAAATCTGTCTGATCTCCCTGCTCCCATGCGGCAGTGGTCTGGTCAACCTGATTTCGATCGAATGCTTCCTCTTGTTGATTGGTTTGGACTTCATGTTCTCGATTATTCTCTGCACCTGCTGGATCAGTGCTTTTCCCACTCATTTTAAACTCCAAGTTGTCCACCAGACCCATTCCGAGTTCATCCTGATTTCGATGCTGATTATCGTCATAATTGTTGTCCTTGTTGTCCCCAGCGACACTAGAATGTGCTGCATACCACAACAAAGGACTAAACCAATTAGTCCCGCTTCTTACAGCAACTTTGGACGGGCTCTGAACCGTGCTCTTTGTCGAATCAATACTCGAGTTAAGCTGCGGGACCTCTTCTTCTTCTGACGAGTCCTCCAGTGCTTTTTTCGAATTGGGTTCCTGCGTCGGTGATATCATGTTTTTAACCTCGGTAGTGTTATGAACACCATCGTTACAGCCGGGGCTTGAGGACTTTGTGATCTCGGCCCTGGTAATGCTTGTATGGCTCTGCTCTGCGCTAATGTTACTCAGAGATGCCAAATTGGTATTAGCAGTGACTGTTGTGGGTGAAATATCACGATTTACGTCATGACGGGTGCTTCCGATGGTCTCCACGTCAGCAGCTACAGTTCCGAAACTAGATGTGGGTGGAGAAAGCAAATTCTGGTTCATCATCGCTCCTCCTGGTATATTTCTCGATTCATCACTATATGAGTCAGATTGGCCGAGTCCCGACAAGTTTAAGGGGGGGAGGGTTGACTCATGAGTACACTTCTTCTCAGCAATAGCCAACGTAAGATCGTTAGAATTAGAAGATGTGCTAGACCATGCACTTAGATATGACCATATTCTTGTTGCTGTGCTTGGATTTGAGGATTGGATGGTGGAGTTGACGGGAATTAACTCTTCTGTGTGATCTGTCGATGATCCCGCCGAGACTATGAGATCCGTTCCGAATCCATCAGGAGTGGGCGACGCCTCGGCTTCTGCTAATATGAATAGTGGATTAGACATAGCAGTCTGTAACGAATCTTGCGCGGCAACTTCAGAGATTTTCTGCGGCTCTACTGTGAGCGGCAGTGGCAATGTTGACGAAGCTGATATGAGAATGGAAAGTGAGAGAGTTCGAGATTGTGGAGTAGACGAAGTCGGACCCACCAGCTAATCTATTCAATGGCTTATGAATATCCTGACTGGCGGTAGATCGGTCATTCATCTGTGTTCCTACGTTTTCCTGTTTGACCGAGCGTCTAAAAAAGGTGAAACGATCCGATGACATGTGAAGTGTATTAATGTTGCTGCTCTCATCGCGTAAGGTAGTGACTGCTGAAGAGGACAATGATGGTAGCGTGTGTGTTAGGTCGACTACGGGTACGTATTCGTCTACAGAGGATGCAATTGGTTCTTGAGTCATTTGAAGTGGTAGATCATTATAGTCTGCCTTAAATGTCGTGGGTAAAGACTGAGGTGGAGATGAGGTGAAGGTAAGTGGTTGGGTGATATCGTTGGCAAATGGACTCGACAGATCGGTACTACTTTGAGTGCGGGCCATGGAATGAGGTGGTGGCATCAAGGAAGAGTGACTATTGTGGGAATGAGTGCAATCATGAACGAAAGTTGATGTGTCATTACTACGCGGAAGCTTGATAACTGTGTCCGGCTGCGGGCCAGAGGCGAAACTCATCTTTTGCGAAATCTTGTCGCCTGTTATTCGTCTGAGACTTTGGAACCAAGGTTTCCTAGTTGGTGAAGGTGTAGTGGAAGTAAAGGAAGGAAGATATGTACTACTCAAGTCGACTGGATTGTTCGAAGTAATCTCCGCAGGGCTTTCTGTCGACTCTGCCACGTCGACAGCAATATTGTCTGGGTTAAGCCGCATTTTACTTTGGGCTGTGAGCTCATGGAAAGAAGCAACATACTCGAAGGTCCCCCCTCATATTGCAGTACTATCGGCGCGGAACCCGGCTCCTGGTATGATCGCTGCTGCAAGTCCAAGTTCGATAGAGATTGCCTGCAGATAAGTCTCTGTGACAGGACAGAAGTGTCATCACCGGACTGAGTGGAGGATGTATCAAGTTGAGTTGATGCGATAAGTTGAGATGCGGATGCAAGAGGAGCTCCCTGTTCTGGCTCTGCGAAAACAAGCGTTACAGAGGCTGGAGCTAGATTCTTATGTTTTTCACGCCATGAGGGTTGAGGAAAAGGATTTGCAGAGCGGGGGGAACGATGATTAGATGACATCTATAATGTGCAGCCTCGCCAACAGCAAGACACTAATCTGGTCCTCTCGGGCACGGGATGTGCTTTTTGGAACGCAGTTTTCTGCACGTGATATGATGTCAGAGCAGGAGAGTCTGTGTGAGTGAGTGAGTGAGTGAGTGAGTTCTGTATTTATATACCGCATCAATAAAACAGGTGCTCAGATGCGGTGGGTGAGTTACATAGTGGTACACTACTGATTACACCCGAGCTACAGGGTCTGCTGGGGTCGTCCCGAATCAGGTTGGAGGTGGAGTAATCACGTGCCCGGGACATCCAGAATTTATAAGGAGCTAAATCGAAAGACAAACTTGACTCGCAACTCGTCACTCCTACGAAAATTACCTTGTCCATTTACGCTATCTTATGCTAGTTTGTAGCCAAAAATACAAAGGAGTGGAAACCAAGGAGAGATGAGCAAGATTCGCCGCAGGGGCCATCAATCAAGTCCACTCCGTGGAAGAAGTCGATACGTCATCACTTACCAGATGGACCTCAAGGTGAACCAGCTTAGCAAATAGTCACCCATGCGTTTGCGTGCACTCTGCAATAGAATTTCCGTTCTCACCGAAACTTTAAGACAAATATGCTCTATCTGCCTCTTGAATCGACTTGACACGGGCCGTCTCGGTATGTTGCGTCATGAAAGAATCGGTATCGAGTTAACTTAATCGTCGGACTTGCACAACGTTTTGAGCAATGGTTACCCATGAGATAGCTACGTACTCGTGAAGACCGGGTTATTCACACCACGGGCAAACAAATGTCAAATGAAGTCACAAGGTTTGATGTCAAGTGATCTGTCAGATTAATCGGCTATGCCGGTTATATGCGTGACACTTGTCACACCGACCTAATTTTTCTAAAAAATCAACAATTTATGCACTGACCTGATTCTCGACACTTTTCACCTACACTACAGATCCTGATAACCCTCACACATATACACCTGGATACCCTCTCATTGACACACAGTATCTTTAGCACATTGAGAGTCTTTTCCAGACTGAGGTAGCAGCAATAGAGGAGACTTAAGGGTCAGCTTTGTTAGCGTAAAGTTGTGAGGACTTAGAGCTCAACCAAGGTGGTTGTTCAGGAAGAACTCAATAGAGTCCTTTGCTGGATTATTCTGCTACTTATACAAATGTCTGTTGGTCTGTGCACCTATCTCCTATGATCACATGACCCTGACTAATAACTGTACATATCTTACATAAGTCTTCCCATGCTATTTATATCCCTCTGGCATTGTAATCTTGGACATTATCTACTAAGTTGAGGAATGTATGGGAAATAGTTTCCTTTCTAGGAACTGTCTCATAACAAGCTTGATATGGAAAAACTTGGGTGGTTGATGTAAGAACTTAGATAGTGATGCCTTAGATCTACTCCTAGTCCAAGTTGACAAGGAGAACTCGATAAAGTTTCTATTCAATTGTGGTACACTACTTATACATGCCTTGTGTTTACTTCTATTTATAAACTCCCATGTATCTCTTCTTAGTTGTTCTTTCTCATATGTCCACTAATTAAAAGAAATAAAAGGAAAAGAAAATAAATAATGACTTAGCTGTTTTGGCTATGTTATGATACCACCCCCCTCTCAAGTTTCCTCATCCCGAGGATTTTTACAGCTCATAATAGGGGTCACAGATGTTCCCCATGTCATCATCATCTTCCTCTGTCCATTCCTTTATTCCTGAATTTCCCTGTTTGATCTCTTTCTCTTCTTCTTTTATAGTTTCCATCGTCCTTTGTCCTCTTGTTCTTCCTCCTTTCCATCTTCTCCAGTTTCTTTCTAACCTTGCCTAGTATTCTTTGTCATACCTCTTGTCTGACCATCCAAACAGTTTTCTCACTGTGAATCTTCCTGGTAATTCCTCTCTCTGAAATGTCCCTTCTTTCTTTTTCTGTCTTCTAACATCTTCCATGTCTCTTCTGTATTCCTTTTCATACTCTTTGACTGCCTCTTTTGCATTTTCCAGATTTTCCCTTCCTTCCCATGTATCTGATTCTGCTGTGAATCCCTTCCATTATACCAGGTACTTATCCTTTCCTCGTATTCGCCATTTGTTCAGGATTCTCTCTACTTTCCACTCCTCTTCTCCCTCAATTACTACTGGAGCTGGTTGCTCCTTTCTCTGCCCCTCTACCTGCTCTACATATCTTCATATTCTACTAATGTTAACTACCAAGTGTATTTTTACTGTACTAGGTAGTTCTAATTCTACTGTGTTTGATGATATGATCTTCTTTATCTTGTAAGGGCCTACAAATCTTTCCATCAATTTCTCTGTCCTCCTTCTGGCCATCTGATATTTCAGATCCTTAGTACTCAGCATTACCAAGTCTTCTACTTTATACTCATCAACTTCTGCTCTCTTTCTATCTGCATATTTCTTTATCTCCTCTTGTGCTTTTCCTAGTGCTGCTTTTGCTTCCTCCTGGATCTCTTTTATTTTTGTTACAAATTTCTCTGCTCCTTCATATTTCCCCTTCCTTCTCATCTCAAACCCCATTCTAGGATCTTGTCTATAATTTGCCTTGAAGGGCGACATTTTAGTACTTGAGTATGTTTTGTTATTGTAGGCAAACTCTGCCGTTCCTAACCAGTCAGGCCACTGCTCCTGCCTGTAGTCGATAAACATCCTTAAGTACTGTTCCAGTTCCTGATTAACTCTCTCTGTCTGTCCATCAGTTTGAGGGTGGAATGCTGTTGACAATTTACTCTCAATTCCCAACATCCTATTCAACTCCCTCATTAATCCTGCCATGAATTGGGGTCCTCTATCTGAAATGATGCTTTCTGGTAGCCCATGCAGTTTCCATATGTTATCTCTAAACAACTTTGCTAATCCCTCTGCTGATGTTTTCTTTGTAGTTGGTATAAAATGGATCATCTTAGTTAACTGATCCACTACTACTAGAATGCTATCATATCCCTGTGCTAAAGGTAACTTAGTGATAAAGTCTGCCAATATATGCATCCACGGTTTTTCTGGAATTGAGTTTGGCATTAATTTTCCTGCTGGTTGTTCTGTGCAGTTTTTATTGCGCTGGCAAGCATCACACCCTTCTACATATTATTTCACCTCTTTAGTAATCCCTGGCCACCAGAAGTTTTGAGTGACCAGTTCTACTGTCTTCCACTGTCCTCCATGTCCTCCCACTGGTATATTGTGGTGCAGCCTAATTATTTCTGCTCTCAATATATCATCTTTAGGTACATACACCTTTTCTTCCTTATACATTATGCCATCTACTTCCCTCCACTCTTCATCTCTCAGCATCTTTACTCCTGCTTGTTTCATTTCTTCCACTGCTTTGACTACTTCATCATCTTTTACTTTCAACTTCCTTACTTTCTCCAATAGGTCCACTCCTTCCACAATTATTTCTACCCTTTCCGTTCTTCTGATTTCTAGCCACTTGGGTTTTACCAACATCTCATCCTCATTGTCCCTTTCTACTCCTACCTCCCAATCTGGCCTCCTGCTCAAGCTATCTGTCTTTTCCATCTTACTCCCTGGAACATGTTTTAGCATAAAATCGAACCTCAATAGGTATAATGCCCATCTCACTTGTCTTCTATTCAGTTTTTGTACCTTCATAAAGTATTCAAGGTTTTTATGATCTGTCCAAATCTCAAACCTTGTCATTGCTCCTTCCAAGAAATGCCTCCACACTTCTAGACATCTGACTACTGCCAACATTTCTTTGTCATGAATCTTGTAGTTTCTTTCTGTGTCACTTAGAGATTTAGAAATAAAAGTGACTGGCCTCCATAGCTCATCAGGACCCTTCATTGATAATACCCCTCCAGTAGCATAGTTTGAAGTGTCTGCCTCTACCCTGAATTCTTTGTCTAGGTCTGGGGCTGCTAGTACTGGCTTAGTTGTAAAGATCCTTTTGAGCTCGTCAAATACTTTCTGCTGCTCCTCCCTCCACTGCCACTTCACATCCTTCCTTGTCAGCACATTCATTGGCCTGGCTACTCAAGCAAAGTCCTTAATAAACCTCCTGTAATAGTTTGCAAGGCCTAAAAATTTCCTGATGTCTTTCACATTTTTGGGTTCTGGCCAGCTCAACACTCCATTTACCTTTTCCTTCTCCATCTCTATTCTGTTGGGTCCTATAATAACCCCTAAGAATCCAATCTTTCTTACTCTCCACACACATTTCTCTGGTTTGACATACAAGTCGTTCTTCTCTAATTGTTTCAGCACTTCTTCTACTATCTCGTCATGCCCCTCTTCCATTTCTGTTCCAACTAGCACATCGTCCACAAATGCTGCTACTTTTCCTTCATTAATCATATCTCTCAGGATCTCATTCATCATTGCTTGGAATGTAGCTGGTGAATTTGTCATCCCAAAAAACATAACAGTTGGCTCAAAGAATCCAACATGTATGGTAAATGCTCCCTTCCACTCATCTCCTTCTTTTATCCTCATATTGTTAAAGCCCCATCATAAGTCCATTTTGGTGAACACCTTCTTACTCCCCATGTTGTCGATTAGATCTGTGATTAGTGGCAGGGGGTAATTATTTTTCACAGTTTGTTCATTTAGGCTCCAATAGTCCATAACCATCCTCTTCTTCCCATCTTTCTTACCTACAAAGAAAACTGGTGATGTCTGAGGGGACTTTGATGGTCTAATATACCCCTTTCTTAACTGGTCGTCCACAAATTTCTGGACCTCCTCCCTCTTATCTTTGGAAAGAGGATAGATCCTTCCTTTTTGTGGTTTAAATATCTCCTTGAGATCTATGGCATGATCCCAGATTTTTCTTGTTGGCATCCTCTCCAACTCCATTTTCCCAAACACCTTTCTCCACCTAAGAAATTTCTGCGGTACCATTTCCTCGATTTTCCTATGGTCTGCTACTACTTCTTCTTCCCTTCCCCAGTCTTCCTTATCATCCACTGCCCATCTCACCATCTTCTCTCCTTCCAATGTCACTACTCTTTTTACTCTCTTCCTCCCCTTTTCCTCCCTTAACTTTGTATTTCTTCCACATAATAATGGGCACCTCATTATCTTGACTTCTCCGGTCTCCCAATTGATTTCTGGGTTGTGGGCTTACAACCACGGCATCCCCAGTATCATGTCTGTTTTTCCTAAATCACATACATCTATCCTCATCCTTTCTACATGGCTCTTGTAGTACACATTTACTTCTACTTGGTGTGTAATAGCCCCTCCACTATTGTTTGTTCCGTCTACATTTCTGACCACCACTGGTCTTTCTAGCTTCTGCAGTCTAAACCCATGCTTTACTGCCATTTTCTTGTCCATAAACATTCCTGTTGCACCACTGTCCAAGAGTGCTTTTACCGTAACACCCTCATGGGTGTCTAGCTTTTCTATCCTGATATTCAACCACACTTCTCTTAGCATTTTGAAGGTTCATCTGACCTCCCTTTGCCTACTCCCCTCTTTTGCTGCACCTTCTGGGACTCCTGTCCATGCGCTGCTCTGCTGCGCCTTTCTTTTCTGACATCCACACCACTTCTGCCTGTCTGAGATCACCCCCTGTCCTCTATTCTCCTCTACCTGGCATCCTTTCTGCCCACACCTTTCACACTCCATATACAATACTATCACCTCCCTTGTATACCACCCCAGCTCTAACAGGCACACTATCACAAATGGCCACTTACTGATTTGTGAGTTGATGTTTTAATAATCAAAAGGCTCAAAAAAGCAAAGTTTAGACAGTAGCAAAAGATGTTGTTAAGTCTGAGGTTTATCCTCAGACATACAGTTCTTAAATACATAATTGTGGTGGTCTGTGCACCAGAACAGCCTACCACATGATCACTAC
>Ga0153925_1000281_pt1 | contig 12338 bp, 6 predicted proteins | sample TSNJ009MetaG_FD_104684 | JGI IMG/M metagenome (GOLD analysis project Ga0153925, IMG submission 104684) | Attine ant fungus gardens microbial communities from New Jersey, USA - TSNJ009 MetaG | ecosystem: Host-associated > Fungi > Mycelium > Unclassified | place: USA: New Jersey, Wharton State...
AGCTCAAAGGAAATTTTGTATTTTTAGAGTATTTTTTGTTTTAGTTTTTTTATTTAAATAGTGGCCTTTTTTATTTTTGAGAGGCTTCTTTTAAGAGAATTATTTGTGTAATTTTAGCTATTTATAAAGGGGAGGGGGTGATAATTTTATTTCAGAGATTGAAATACTATATTCTGAAAAGGATTTAACTAAGTTAGATGTTTATAAAATGGAATATGATTTCCTTAAAAATTACTTATTAGAAGCAGATGAGCCTTTCCAATTTGTATCTGTGTTTTATGCTATTAAAGATGTTGTTATTAACAAAAAAAATAACTCTATTTTTACTATACCTATATTATTTGATGCTAGTTGTAGTGGGGTTCAACATTTAGCTAGTTTAGCTAATGATTTAACTGTCGCTAAGATGGTCAATGTTGTAAGTGAAGAGAAAACTAGAAATGATTTTTACAGTTTAGCTGCTGATCATGTTAAAGAATATATTGCTAACATTTCACCTGATAATAAAATTAATATTGAAGCTAAAAATAAATTAATGAAAATTAAAGTAGATAGAAATATATTAAAATTACCGGTTATGACAATATCTTATATTGTTGGATTAGAAAATATGGGTAAAGAATTACTAAATAAAATGGGTAAATTAGTTTCTATCAATAATTTAGTAGAAGATAATGTAGATTTAAGTAAGATTAATTTATTGGAATTTAATTCTATTACTAAGGGTAGAAAAGGTGGAAATAATAAGTTATTATTTATTAAAATTAATAAAGAGTATTCTAAAACAAATGAAGATATACATTTAAGTAGTCATGAATGAGGATTATTCGCAACTATAATATACAAAAGTGTTTTTGAAATAGAACCTTCAATTGAAAAGGTTAACCATTATCTTAATGATTTTATGAGATTAATGGGTAAATGTAACATACCTTTTATTTGGGTAACACCTGCTGGTATGAAAATTAAATTTGCATATACTTTCTGTGAACCATTATTATTGTAAATTTTATTACCCTCTTCATCAACTTCAGTACTTATTACTTCACTTTTTTCAGGGCATGTTTCTAAATCAATAACACCTATTTTATTATTAAACATTTGTTCATGTGGTAATTCCTCCAGAATATCTAATTTAAAATCTTGTTCGAAATTCTTATATATAAATATACTTTCTATTGGTCTTATAATTTTAAATAAATCCTTTATATTATTAATATTATCAAATTTAGTTAAATATGTAGGTTTAAATATAGTATTCCAAGTAAATTTAATTTTATCAACATGTCTTTCCACAATTCTATAACTATTATAATAAATAATTTTATTTAAAACATTTATATTATTTGTATTTGTATTTGTATTAAACAGATCATTAAATATATTCTTATCTAAACCTATAATATCTATCCATTTTAATAAACATTTATTTTCACGTTGACTATTTTCAACCATGTAAATTTCAGCTTGTCTAATAAATATTTTATCTTTAATATTATACTTACTACAATCATTTACCATATTTATATTAATTTCATCTACATTAGTAAATACTATTTTAAGTAAATCCTTTTTATTTCCTCAATCAAATAAATATTAATAATTATCCTTTAAACTCTCCAATAAAATCTTATATAATTTAATAATATCCTCACCATCTAAATCTATACTATTATCTTTATCTTTATCTTTATCTTTATTAAAGTTAATTAAATTATTCTTAATAATATTTTTAAAGAATAACTCTATTTCAAACCAATAATTATAAGGTAAATTAAAATCAAAGAAATTCATATATTTTAAACCATTAATAATATTTACATCCTCACTTATAATTTTATTTAATGAGGTTAATTTTCTTAAATTTTTTAGACTATTTTTATTAATTAATTCTTTAATTTGTAGGAATTTATCTTTACCATACTTATTTTCATCTAACCATTCTCTATATTGAACAGATATTTTAAAATCAACAATATTATCATATTTATTATTTAAATATTTACTCATAAATTTATTAATATCTATTTCAATAATTTCAGCTAACACTTTAGCTTCCAAATCTTTATGAATTAATATACTATGTTCAGATAATGTACCAACAATTCTGTTATAATTCCAAGATTCAGCAATAAATAATGCTGTATAAGTTTTATTTCTATCTAATTTACTTAAAAAATTAACAATATTGTTATATAATCCTTCTTTATCAATAGTTATCATTTGTAAATCAGCATTATAACTAAAAATAACATCTTTAAATATTGTAACTAATTTATAGCTTTTATATCCCCCTGTGATTTTGTTAATACTATTGATATTCATCATATTGCTATTATTATCCTCATTCACAAGATTATCTAAATTGCTTAAATTATTAATCCCCGTGTTATTCTTAGAACTAAATTTCTCAATACCAATAATATTACTAATACCATAATACTTAAAGAATAAATTAACTCTATTCCAAATCGAATCATTTTCTTTATAGCTAATAAATTTTGATAGCCATTCAAATAAATAATTAAAAAATAATTTCATCCTATAGGTGTATTTCATTATACACATTAGACATCTTTATATACCCCCCAAAAATAAGTATTTAATAAAGTTCCTTAAATAGTCAAAAATGTTAAATAAACACGAAAACAAAGAGAATCAAAATCACACATAAAAGTGTATTAAATAAATTAATATGTTAGACACTATCATTAACATAAATAATTAAAAATGTTAGCAGCAGCAAAATATATTGGAGCTGGAGTAGCTTGCTCAGGTTTAATTGGAGCAGGAGCAGGAATCGGAGTAGTTTTCGGTTCATTAATCTTAGCAACAGCTAGAAACCCTCAATTAAGAGGACAATTATTCTCTTACGCAATCTTAGGATTCTTACGACTGCGAATAGTATGTATACTACATCATAACCCTAGTTATACTACTGATAAAACTAGTGGATGTTGCTGAGCAAGTCGGTTAACCGCTCAAGGATTATTTGAACAAGTTGTATCCAACGAGATACAGGTTGAAGTTTCATTGAATAACCCAATCCGCCTAGCTGTAGGTGTTACAGGGTGTTCCTTTGGTATTTTAATTGGAAAATGGATAATGAAAATGAAGTGCTATTTTAAAACAAGATCATGGATCCTACGTCTTCAGCAAATTATGGACGTATGTAGTAATAAAGACAAATGTAATTGAATCCTTGCATCTGTAATCGACCTTTTACACTACTCTTGAACAGGCACATCCTTCCTTCTAATTAACATTGTGACGAAAGTTACAATTATACTACACATACTTAAAGCAGGGAACCCCGGACCAAATAAGTCATTAGTCGCAATAGCGTCAAAGTTATTTTTCGAAAATTGTGTTTTATCGCAAAAAATGTTACATTTAGTAACTTTATATAGTCAAGTACTTGTACAAGATTATATAAATCGGAACGGGGGCAAGATAGGCAAGAAAGCAAATGCCTTAATAAATGTTAAGGATATCATGTTAAAAATAGTTTGCAGAAATTATATAAGTACATGACCTGTACGTCTTAACCACGATACAGGAAAGCTGAATTTGCTATTGTTTAAGTCGGGTCAACAATCCGAAACTGTAAATATGTCGGCACAAAAGTCTCAAGTAGATGTTAAATCTAAGACGTCTGGGCCATTAACTCCTAAAGATGATTCTTTTCATCAGTTGGAAGAAAAGGTATTTACTAGTCAAAGGAAACTGTTTGACCTTGCCACAAAACTTGGTGTTCAACATGACAAAGTCCAAAGATTTATAGATATTTTAATTAGATCTAGACAATTTAGACTATACAGTGTACTTAAGGTCACTAGAAACACTGGAGGTCAGACTCCAGGGATAGACGGAGTAACGCTTACTACTCAAGATCAAAAAGAGGCTATGTCTGTTAAATTATTAACTTTACTTAAAGAATATAAAAGTTCACCACTAAAAAGAGTCTACATACCAAAGTCCAATGGGAAAAAACGATCAATAGGTATACCTACAATACAAGATAGATGTTTACAACAATTAATTGCATTAATATTCGATCCCATTGTCGAAATGAATAGTGATCTTAATAGCTATGGGTTCAGAAAATTTAGATCGGCTAAAAATGCCTTAGGTACACTTATATCTCTACTAAGATCCAATACAAATGCTAGTAGTAAATGAGTATTAGATTGTGATGTTAAAGGTTTCTTTGACAATATAAACCACGATTGAATACTAAACAATCTACCTTTTAAACCCTACATTAAATCAATATTTAAACAATGGTTAAAATCAGGAGTAGTATATAAAGGTGTACTTTCACCTACTAATAGTGGAACTCCTCAAGGAGTGATTATTAGTCCTTTATTAGCTAACTTTACACTAAATGGTTTAGAGGGTTGTGTAGAAAACTCTATAAAAAGTCTAACTAAATCTAAGGTAACAAGTGTTCCAAAAAAGGGAGGAGGTTGAAAGATGATTAATATGTACGTTAAAACTGTAAGATACGCAGACGATTTTATTATACTAGCTAGAAGTAGACGTATAATTGACGTATATATTCGACCTGCAGTAACAAGTTTCCTAGAAGAAAGAGGTTTAACTCTATCTCCTGATAAAACTAAAACATTTTGCATGGAAAACAACAAAATCGACTTTTTGGGATATGTGATTCAACACCGAGTAAGTTGAAGTAGAAAATATAGATTAATGTATAGTAAATCGTCTTTTGACGAAGGTATTGCAGTTTATCCTTCTAAAGATAAAGTGGTAGAAGTTTTGAACAAAGTTAAACAGTTAATTAGAAATAGCAAAAATTCAACAGCATTTAAATTAATTGCAGACTTAAATCCTATATTAAGAGGATGATATATGTATTCTAACTTAGGTAATTCTAGTCTTGCTAGATCTAAAATAGGTCATGCAGTGTACCAAAAATTAATGCTTTGAGCTATAAGAAAGCATCCTAGATGAGGCACTAGAAAAATAGTTAATAATTACTTTAAATCATCAGAGACATTCAAAGGTAGACGCTGATATTTAAGAGGTCTTACTAAGGATAACTCTAGATTTAATGAAGGTAAAGAAGGTAAAAAGAATATTTTATTCAATCCTTTTGATGTAATGACTTTTGCAACAAACGATTACAATCTTCCCACCAAATTAAAACCTATTAAAGCCTTCTCGAAAGAAGCTGAAGAATTAATTAAATTTAACCATAACTTACAAGTTAGATCTATTAAAGATAAGTACGCATCTCTAAAAGAAAAACTATTCAAGAAACAAAAAGGTGTATGCCTACTTTGTGAGAATAGAATGGACCTAGATGATAGATTAACTAGAAATTTACATATAGACCATATTATTCCTATCTCAAGAAAAGGAAGTTTATCCAATATCAAGAATCTTAGATTAGTACATAGCGAATGTCATAGAAAACACCATAGTCGGCTACATAATATCAACAGTAATAAACAAACTGTGTAAATTGCCTTGTTTATCTACATATAATATATAGACTTAGATTGAGCCGTATGCATTGAAAGGTGCACGTACGGTTCTTTGAGGGGTCTTATTCGCGAGAATAATTTCTATCTCTAGTGCTTTAGCTGAAGCCACAGGGTTAGGCGAATAGCTCTGTATAAACTGGGTGAATTGCAAGAATAACTTAAATAAGTCAACTTGCAGCGAAGCTTAATTCAACATCTTATAGAAATAATTTCTATCTGTTTTAAACACAAAATTTAAAGAAGTGTTAAGAACGTTCAACGACTAGAAAGTGAGTCAATGTTAACAATAACCTTTCATTAGCGCCCAGCATTATATAGTACTAAACATGTATTATATATTGAAGACATAGTCTAAACAACAATGTGAGTTGTTGAATAAACATGACTAATACAACAATATTTAATCTCTATTTAGTAAATAAGAACCCTTACAGATTTTAAATAAGAAGGGATGCAGATAACCTTATATTACAAAGATAGAGGAAAGATTAAGTATAATGTTTATTATCTAGTAATTCAATTTACTTATTAATTTTCCGGATTAAATAACAAAGGTAGGGTCGAAGTGGACAGATAATACTCTTATTATTAGTAATATAATATTATTTTTATATCAAAAGGTCGATAAAAACCTATAAAGATCATTTAAATCAAAGAAATCTAATTTATCAAGAAAATATTGAGAAAATAGCTTGGTGTGTTTATGCTTGGTATAATAATCTAAATAGTTAAATATACGTAGGAAGCGGTAATCCTTTATATAATCGATTAAGTGACTATTATCAAAAATGGTACATGGAATCTAAATATAAATTATATATTGTGAAAGCTATAAAAAATATGGAAAATTTTAATTATCTTAGAATATTCTAATGAAGAAAATTTATTAGAGCAAAAATGAATAGATTTACTTAAACCAGAATATAACATATTAAAAACAACTGGAAATTATAAAAACTATAAACATACTGAAGCCTAAAAATGAACCAATAAGCAAGGGTAAAATGGGCATAAAACACTATGAATAAGTTAAAAATAACCTGAGTTTGAATAGAAGAGGTGAAAATAATTCGAAGGTTTTACAATAAAAACATTAAGAACAAGCTATACAATTAATTACAGAAGCAGCTTTAAATAGAAATAACCCTTCAAAAACAAAAAGGGGATTGAGCTAGTAATTAAAGATACGGAAACTAATACTACAACTGTGTTTACTTCAATTAGAAAAGCAGCTATTTCAATAAATTAAGATATTAAAATGTTATTAAGAAGGAAAATTGAGAAGAAAAAGGATTAAAGACTCCTTATAGAGTAAGATAGTTTATAACTATTAAAAGATAATTAAATTAAATGTATTCGCCCTAATGATGGCATTCGTGCGCCGTTTGGTGCCTTTCGTTACGTTAGTTAAACTAACCGTAGATTATTGATATATCTCGGCACTGACAAAGTTAGGTAGCGCGAGAAAGTCGCCTGCTGAACATAGCATCTTTGTAAAACCTATCTCTGAATTAAGCGGATATTCGAAGTACATGGGTGAAGTGTTCTTGTTATGGATAAGATTATACTATCTGAAGTCAAATTCTCAGTGCCCTCTCATCATAGGGAGTAACATGTCCGTTAAAGGTTACTTAAATTGTAAAAACTATAAAGAAGGCGTAGTTATTAATCAATCTAATTTAACACGTTATCCAGGAAGGATAATAAAGGGAATGAATTGACATCCTAAGACAAGTAAAATAACGAATACGCATACAACGGGATGGCCTAAGGGAAGCAATTCCTATCGGTCACAGAGCAGAGGTAGTACCTGACTTACGACAGTAAGATACGATTGACATAACAGTCTCTGAAAGGGAAGATCTGCAGTTAATACTTACGTTCAACTTAGACATTACAGTGCGGATGCACATAAAACGGTAGTGGACAAATTGAACAGTTTAGCAGAATGATGTAAATCAAACCCGGAATTGGTCGTTGATAGAAAGTTATATAACATGATTTGTGACCCGAGTTTACTATACTTAGCTTACAATAATATCAAAAGTAAACCAGGTAATATGACTCCTGGTATAGTCCCTACTACTTTAGACGGTATGAGCTTAGAAGAATTCATTAAATTGAGCGAATTACTAAAATCAGAACTGTTTTCCTTCTCACCCGCCAGAAGGGTACAAAACCCGAAAATGGAACAAAGGGGAAGCAGACCTCTATCAATAGCTCCTCCGCGAGACAAAATCATACAAGAGGCAATGAGAATTATCCTGGAAGCCATATTCGAACCGACCTTTTTCGAAAATTCGCATGGATACCGACCTAATAAGTCCTGTCATACAGCTTGACAACATATCTATCGCGACTTTAAATCCGTATCATGAATAATAGAAGGAGACATAAAAAAATGCTTTGACACCATCGATCATACTAAACTTATGGAGATCATAGAAAACAAAATTCAAGATCGTCAATTCACTAAATTAATCTGAAAGAGTCTCAGAGCGGGATACTTCGAATTCAAAATACATGAACACAATTTAATAGGTACTCCGCAAGGATCAATAATAAGCCCTATTCTAGCGAATGTATTTATGCATCAATTAGATAATTATGTAGAGTCAATCAAAAAACAATTTGATGTTGGAAAAAAAATAAGGGTATCTCCTGAATACACCAAGATCAGACATCTGAAACGTAAGGCGGAGAAAACCTCTGACATTCCACTAATCAAGGAGCTACATAATAAATTATTGAATACCGAATACACATTATTCAATGATCCGGGTTACAAGAGACTACACTATGTCAGATATGCAGACGACTGAATCATAGGAATAAGAGGTTCCAAAATAGACGCTGAAAAAATAAAGGAGTTAATAAAGGTATTCCTCACGGATAAAGGTCTAACTCTCAGCGAAGAGAAAACAAAAATCTCTAACATGGGAACGGATAAGATTAAATTCTTAGGTTTTCAAATGAGTAGACAATCACATGTTAAACACTTCGTATCACCAAGCAAAAAGCATGTAATCCAACGTATGCCATTAAGAATGAGAATAGAAGCTCCTCTTGATGACATCCGGAGAAAACTTTACGCACTCGGGATATTGAAAAATGGTAGACCTTACCCTCGAAATGTATGAAGAGGCTATACTCATAGACAAATCTTAATCCTGTACAGCAGTATTTTCAGAGGATACTTAAATTACTACTCGTTCGCACATAATTACAGCAGAATGGCTACATTCCTTTACTGAACCTTAAAAGGATCGTGTGGAATGCTGCTAGCATCCAAATTTAATCTGAGATCTGTAAGTGCAGTGCTGTATAAATTTGGTAAAGACCTTACATACAAGGAGATTAAATTGATAAAACCTCGTAATAAGACAGATCAGAAATCCACTGAAATAGTAGAAACTAAGTTTTATTAACATGAGAATTATAAGGCAAACTATATGAACTTCAAAGTAAATCAACACACCCCGATTTTAAATCTTCACCCTGTATCTATAGCCTCCCTAGAAAAGGTAGAATGTACAGCATGTGGATCTAAACACCGGGTGGAAATGCATCACATCCGAATGATGAAAGATTTAAATCCTAAGTTATCTTACTTTGATAAATTGCAAATTAAATTAAAACGTAAACAAATGCCACTATGTAGAGCATGTCATATGAAACTACATCACGACAAACCGGTCTAGATCTTAACATCAAACAAAACCTAAATACAAGTATTGATGGAGAGCCGTATGATGGGAAACTATCACGTACGGTTCGGGAAAGGGGTAGTATAACCCAAAAGGAAACAGTCGAATGTTGGGAATCGTTAACATTTCTAAGAACCCTATCACAGGATTGTTCTTTGATTAAAACGTAAAAAACCCTAATGAGCCTCGAAGGTAAAAACGAACGTCTGGTATTCCTCGAAGGGTTATATTATTCTAGTTCATTTATGTGCGCCGTTAGGTCACTTTCATTCACGGTACTCTCTCCCAAAAGTACTTATTCAAATCTGACTTATAATGATAGTAATATATCATATAATTGAATACCACATCTTTTCGTCTTTCGTTGAGCTAATAACTAACGAATTTGATGTAAGCAGAAAACGATCTGTGGAACCTTATAAGATTAGGTTAACAAATCTGACACATTTTAACAGCATATTGCCAGGCAGACCGTACTTTGTCGACGATCTAATAAATAACCTCATAACAATAGTAAGAGTGTTTTGAGTAGTCAGAAATTTATTTGTGCTCTCAGTTAGAGATAGAAAATGCAGAGATCTAAGTAAGGTGGGACTAGTTTATAACAGATCTAGATATGGAATGAATTTGATACTGCGGGATCCAACCGCCTCTAATTCAACAAATTTAATGCGGAGACGGAGTTTCCATACGAGTCGTAGAAAATGAAATATTTCCAGCCAGGAGACAAAGGGAAACAACCTAAGCGATTTCGAGAAAACTAAAATATTCAAGAACAAAAAAGATTCTTCTTCCGTTAGACCCAATAAAGTTAATAGAAAAGAGTCTCTTGTCATTTTAGTTAACAAAGAAATGCAAAAATACAAAACAAAGCAAGATAACTATAATGGTTTAATTCACTTATTATCCAAACCAGAATTTCTTGTGCTTTGTTATGAAGAAATAAGAGGAAAACCTGGAAATATGACACCAGGCTTCGATGGTTTAACATTAGACGGATTGACCTGAAATTGATTAATAAAACTAGCAGAAACTATTAGAAGAGGACAATTTGAGTTTTCTCATGTTCGTAGAGTTCAGATACCCAAAGCAAATGGTAAAACTAGACATCTTGAAGTAGAATCTTTTAAAGATAAGATAATTCAAAAAGCCCTATCGGTTATTATGGAACAAATATGGGAAAGCAAATTTCTAGAAAGTAGTCATGGCTTCCGACCTAATAAATCTGTTTATACTGCTCTTAGGGAATTATATTTGAAAGGAGGAAATTACTCATGAGTTATTCAAGGTAATATATCTAAATGCTTTGACTCGATACCTCATAAAATAATTATGAAACAAATCGGAAAAACAATAAAATGTGCTCGTACTCTCGAACTAATTCATAAAGCGATAAAAGTTACTGTGCGTGATTTACACACTCAAGAAAACTTTAAAAGTAAAATCGGAACCCCTCAGGCTAGTGTTGTTAGTCCCATTCTAGCTAATATAGTGTTACATGAAATGGACTGGTATATGAAAGAATATAAATTTAAATATGACAAAGGAAAAATACGAATATTAAATCCAACCTACTCTAGATTATTAGGACAAAGACGTTACAGTAAAGACCCTTTAATCAGAAAACAACTTTTAAAAGAAATGAAAAAACATCATTCCCTTGACATGAGGAATCCTAATTTTAGAAGACTGTTATATGTAAGATATGCAGACGATTTTGTTATCTGTATAATTGGTCCGAAATCCGATGCTATAAATATTAAACGTAATATAAAAAATTTTCTTAAAGATAACTGTGCTCTAGATCTGAATATGGATAAAACAATAATATCTAATATGAAATATGGATTTAACTTTCTAGGGGCCCATATAGTTAAAGCCAATATGCTTAAGAACCATATGTTAAAAGTAAGTGCAAAAGGTACCCGTAGAGCAACTACTAAATTGAGAGTGAATATGGACACCCGTAAGGTGTTACAAAAACTAATACAAACTCGTATCGCAAAATGAATAGACTGTAACAAGTTATTAGCAAGAGGTACGGCTTTTAATTCCATGATTAACCACTCTCATGCTGATATTATATGCTTTTACAACAGTAAAATTAATGGGCTTATTAACTTTAATTATTTTTTCGAAAATCGAAGTAGATTACACTATATCATATGAATACTGATTAGCAGTTGTGGTTTAACCTTAGCCAAGAAATATAAAGTTAGAACTCTTAATAAAATTTATAAAAAATATGGTAAGCTTTACACTTGCCCAGAAACTGGTATTGAATTAAAAATTCCATCTTTCCTAGAAGCAATCCACGACTATAAATTTAATACTATTCAAAGCTAGGAATTTAATTGTTATCTCATGATCAGCTAAACTAACTGAAACCAATATCCGCAAAACTTGTATTTTATGTGGAACCTCAAATAATAGCAAAATGCATCACGTAAGATCAATAAAAGATATTAGAACGAAGATTCGCACAGGAAACGCTAGTTTCGCACCATGAATTAAAGCATATAAACGTAAACAAATACCTCTTTGTTTCTATCATCATTCACTTTACCATCAAGGTCTTTTGAACTACTCCGACATAACTGAAATTAGTCGATTTACGAAATCTTATAATGAAACCAAATAGTTCCTTTTGTCATGTTCAATATTTTCTCTAAATTATTTTTTCCTATATTATTTTTGTACAATTTAGGTGGAGAGCCGTATGATGGGAAACTATCACGTACGGTTCGGAGGGCAGTTATCCTGACCCCTACTATTATACTCATAATCTATATATTAATTTATATAAATATGTGTCAAATTTTTAGTTTAGCAAGAAAATAAGGTTATATTTTAACCCTTAATACTATTTGTAGAATTTCTGCGTCAAATCCACTCTTTAAAATATTTACTTATTATTTCTTTTTGCTTATTAATTTTGGTTATTTGTTTCTCCTGGTTTTTTGTTTAGATAATAGCCAGTTTGTTTATTTTTTATTTTGTTTTTTATAATTAAATTTAGTTTATTTAGTTACTATTTATTTTAACTGTACTGTTCGATATTTCTATTATTTTATGTGTTCTTTAATTGTTTAATTTTTATTTTGGCATTGTTTTATTTTTG
>Ga0153925_1000282_pt1 | contig 12322 bp, 18 predicted proteins | sample TSNJ009MetaG_FD_104684 | JGI IMG/M metagenome (GOLD analysis project Ga0153925, IMG submission 104684) | Attine ant fungus gardens microbial communities from New Jersey, USA - TSNJ009 MetaG | ecosystem: Host-associated > Fungi > Mycelium > Unclassified | place: USA: New Jersey, Wharton State...
AGTCATGTAGATTACATCCTACTGAGTCAGTATTTACTAAGAGCTTTACTAAGGATTTCATTTAACTAATGACTCAAAACTCATCTGACCTTTCCTGAGTCAGATTTCCATGTGCTCATCTCTTTATGATTTGTTCATAATATTAACTAGGGCTTAGGGTAATATTAAGCTATGTTCCATGAAGGTCTATAAAGGCCTATGGATGTTTAGCTGACATTATACCCAAGACCCATGCCTAAATATAGAGAGATTTTCCTTATCAATTAGTTTATCACTAATCTGCTGAGAGCATCAAATTCTAAATAATCCTTGGAATACTTACCATTATCCTGGGCTGTTCACATGTTATGAAAGCCCTGAGCAGAAAAAAGTCTCCTGTGCATTCAAACACTTAGTCCAAAACCTCAAAGCATACAATGGGGTTAAGATATAAATAGCAGGGGAACTTAAGAAGCCAAGTCACATGATAAGGTCACAAGGTTGTAGAACATTCTGGAGGAACATGTGATTGTGGACTAGTAGCAGTACAGCCACTGTAAAAGTAGTATAAGTAGTAGTCCAATCCAACAAAGAACTCCATCGAGTTCTTCTTGAACATCCACCTAGGATGATCACTAAGGACACTCACTGTCTCTCGATAACATAAGAACTCGATTCCCAATGGTGACCTTGCATCTCATGGCCTCACCACCCACTTACTCTCACATCTTCCTCACTAGTGAGCACAGCACTCACAAGCTTTTTGGATAGCAGGCCCTAGCTGTAAAGGGGACTTCTCAGTCAGTTAGGGACTGAGGAAGGAGACGAGATACCAAGTCCAGGTATCCTGCTTAAGTCCTGACCTCACAATTGGATGTTGCTCTTTACTTCTTTCTTCATATAAACTCCGTGCTACGTTCCATTGTGAATGGTATATACAGGAGATTGGTGGTTATTCCTTAGGAAGCCACTTAGTGTAGGGGTCCTCTCCTTAGAGGCAATCATATACCAAATTTGATTAGGGCAGTAGTCAGTAAGGTGGTAGGAATCCAGACAGGTGAAGATTGTACGCCCTGTTGGATATAGGCCTTAGTTAGCAACCCTGGATCAAGAATTGTCGGAGTACGAGTCGTCACCATCACCATCACCACCACCATACAATATATTCCAACAACAACAGGGGAAAACCCCTTCCAGAGAGGAACAACTCCTCACTATGATCACCACCCTACAGCAGCAGGTTAACATCATGCTCCTCCAGCAACAAGGGAGCAGAGTAGAGGTCGCAAGGCCTCAAGTCTTTAGTGGGAAAATGGAGGAAGTAAGCGCGTTTGTAAATGCGGCTTGACTATACACCAGAATGAAGATGACAGAGGAGGTGGGAGTGACCCAGGTGGCCTGGGTATTATCATACGTGCAAGGAGGAATAGCAGAGGTATGGAAAGATAACCTGTTGGATGAGTTAGCAAAAGGAGAATCAGAGGTGGAGTCAGCAGAACAGTTGTTCACAAAGATAAGGAATGACTTTGAAGAAACATCAGAGGAGGAAAGAAAGATAGAGCAGCTAAGAACAATCGAACAGGGGGAAAGGACCTGCAATGAGTATATACAGGAGTTTAAAAAGGTTGCCAAAGGGAGCAGCTATGAGGGAAGACCTCTCATCAAAGAATTCAAAAGGGGATTGAATGGAGCCATTAGAAGGAAGTTGGCCGAAGCAGAGGAACCACCTACCACCATTGGGGAGTGGCAGGAAAGGGCAGTAAGATTAGACAAGAATCAAAGACAAAGCAGGACAGAGAAAAGAGTGCTGGGAAGAAATGCAGTGTGCCCAGGGGGAAATGCACAGCCAAGAGGAGAAGGATCATACAGAGGAAAAGGGGGACAAATAACATGAAAAACAGGAGGGGGATACAGAGGAGGAGGTGGTGGAAACATGACTAATAGAGGGAGAGCTCAAACAGGTCCAAGGAGAGACCCAAATGCAATGGATGTGGATAGAGGAAGAGGAGGAGATAGAACGTGCTATATGTGTGGAAAATGGGGCTATATGGCCAAAAATTGCTGGGAAAGATATAGGAGAAGGGTAGTAGAAATGCTGCAGGAGTTGGCAAAAGAAAATAGAGGATAGTGAGCTCTTGGCTGGCCTCCAATAATATGTACAGTGTATTGTGCCTGGAAAAACTGGGCAATAAATTGATGTCTACCAATACAACTGAGAGAGTAAGAGATATACGGCATATACTACGGTTGTTGAGGGAAGTCTGGCTGAAAGTAGGGTTAGAGAAGCTAGAGAGTCATGAAGGAGTAGCAGTGAAGGCATTGTTGGATAGCGGTGTGACAGGTCTGTTTATGGACACAACCTTTACAAAAGAAAAGGGGTTTAAGATGGAGAAGCTAAAAAAACCCCTCTTAGTTAGGAATGTGGATGGAACAGCAAATGCAGGAGGAGCTATAATGCACCAGGTTGAGTGCAATATGTTCTTCAAGGGACATGTGGAAAGAGCAAGAATGGACGTGTGCAACTTGGAAAAGACAGAGTTGATACTGGGAATGCCATGGCTAGCAGTCCACAACCCAGAAATAGATTGGGAAAAGGGAGAGGTGAAGATGACACATTGCCCACCTATATGTGGAAAAAGAAAGCAAGAAGGAAAGGAGAAAAAAGTGAGAAAGACAGAAAAGAACGAGGACAAGAAAGTATTAAGAGAACTGGTGTCTAGAAGATTCTGGAAGTGGAGGAAAGTATTTGGAAAAAAGGAGTCAGAAAGGATACTGGTGTGAAAGACCTAGAACCATGCCATAGAGCTAAAAAAAGAGTTTATACCAAGAAAGGGGAAGATATACTCACTATCGAGAGAAGAAAGAGAGGAAGTACAGAAATTTGTAGAAGACCAATTGAGGAAAGGATACATCCAACCCTCCAAATCACCCCAAACATCACCGGTACACTTTGTAGCAAAAAAGGATGGTACACGGAGGATGGTGCAGGATTATCAACACTTAAACCAGTGGACGATAAAGAATGGATACCCTCTACCCCTCATTGCAGATATATTGGACAGAGTAGGAAAGAGAAAAGTGTTTACAAAATTAGACTTGAGATGGGGATACAATAATGTCAGGATCAAGGAGGGAGACAAATGGAAGGCAGCATTCACAACATATATTGGAGCATACAAACCCACTGTCATGTATTTTGGGTTAACAAACTCCCCGGCTACCTTCCAAGCAATGATGAATGACCTGTTCAGAGACCTCATAAACCAAGGGGACACGGCGACTTTCATTGATGATATTTTAGTAGCCATGGATATGAAGGAAGGACATGATGAGTTGGTAGAGGAAGTACTGAGGAGACTGGAAGAAAACAATCTGTTTGTAAAGCCAGAGAAATGCAAATGGAAAGTAAGGGAAGTAGAATTCCTGGGAGTAGTAATCGGCCCAAAAGGAGTAGAAATGCAGAAGGAAAAGGTGGAGAAAGTCCTGATGTCACAAACTTCATTTGGACCATAACTCCAGAAATACTTGACCGATTTTGACAATCTAAATGGCCACCAAAAGCCCTTAAGAAGACCTTTCAAAATGTATTAAAAACATCTCAAAGTGATCAGTATTCACTGAGTTATCAGCAGATCAGTCAGTCACCAGACACTAAATCACTGATATCTCAGGAACCGCTTAACGTAATCGTTTGCTTCAACAACCATCGTAAAGCTCTCTTCAATGCGCTTCTTTTGGCCATGAATAGATCTTGAGGCAATAAGATCCCATAGAGATACAAGGTCTTCAATGTTTGTACATAACAACTGATTTTTATTCATAGATTATTATCTGTCCTTGAATAGAACAAAGGACTGCCCTAAGATAGTTAGGTTATCTCTATTTTAAGAACAATAGCACTCCTATATATAGAACAATAGGTAGTGATCATGTAGTAGGCTATTCTGGTGTACAGACCACTACAATCATGTATTTAAGAACTGTATGTCTGAGAATAAACCTCAGACTTAATAACATCTTTTGCTGCTTGTCTAACTTTGCTTTTTTGAACACTTTGATTATCAAACCAAGCAATCACAAATCAGTAAGTGGCCATTTGTGATAGCCAGCTCATCCAGCAAGTTATCCTTCCATACTTCCACTATTCCTCCCTGTACATATGACAACACCCAGGTCACCTGGGTCGCTGTTGCTTCTTCTGTCATCTTCATTCTAATGTATAGGCGAGCTGCATTAACAAACATGCTCACCTCTTCTATCTTCCCACTGAAAACTTGAGGTCTTGCAACCTCTACTCTACTCCCCTGTTACTGAAGAAGCATAGTGTTGACCTGCTGCTGCAGGGTTGCAATCATAGCAAGGAGTTGCTCCTCTCTGGTTTGGAGGGAGGTGGGTGCTGAGGGACATTCCCCTGTTACTGTTGTTGTTGGCGAGACATTGGCAATAGCAATAGCAATGGTGATGATTTCTCATAAAAGGATGAACAGTCTTCTTTGTCTGTACTTATAACTGACTACTGACTAAGAAGGGTGAAACAATATTATCCCTAAGAAGGGAATCTCTAAGCTAGATGGGCCTTTAAGAGATTACCGTTGTTCCCCTGCATAGACCAGTCACAATGGATCAGTAGCACAGAGCTGATAGTGAAGAACTAGTTACAAGCTCACTCGATATAGAGATCAGGTCTTGGGCAGGGACACAAGCTTTGTCCCGGCTGTCTATCCACTGTCTCTAACTGACAGTGAAGTCCCCTTTACAGCTAGGGCCCACTATCCAAGATGCTTTCAAGTACTGTGCTCATTAGTGAGGATGATAAGAGAATAAGTGAAAATAAGGATATTGAGGCTGCAAGGTGTAGGGTCAACAATGGATATTGAGTTCTTATGTTATCAATAGGTAGTGAATGCCCTTAGTGATTACCCTAAATAGATGTTCAAAAAGAACTCAATGGAGTTCTTTATTGGATTGGACTTCTACTTATACTACTTTTACAGTGGCTGTACTCTTAGTCATGTTCTTCCAGAATATTCTGTGATTATCTGACCTTGTCATGTGACCCTAGTTCCCACACTATTTATATCTTCAACCCTATTATATGTCTTGAGGTTTTGGATTAAGTGTTTGAATACTTGGGAAACTTTTTTCCTTTTGGAGCTCTCATAACACTGGACAATATATTGGAGATTGATACAAAATTGTCCATAGGCTACCATCTACAGACAGATGGACAGACAGAAAGAATGAATCAGGACTTAGAGCAATACCTGAGAATGTTCATTGACTACAGACAAGAGTAATAGCCTGATTGACTAGTAATAGCAGAGTTTGTATATAACAACAAAGTATAGACAAGTACAAAAGTGTTACCGTTCAAAGCAAATAATAGATGGGATCTATGTATGGGATTTGAAATAAGAAAGAAGAGGAAGTTTGAAAAGACAGAGAAGTTTGTGACAAGAATGAAAAAAGTATATAAGAAAGTAGAAGTAGTATTAAGAAAAAGTCAAAAGGAAATGAAAAAGTATACAGATAGGAAAAGAAATGAACTAGAGGAGTACAAAGTAGGAGATTGGGTATTACTAAGTACAAAAGATCTCAAGAATCAGATGCAGGGAAGATAATTAGAAAAACTGACAGAACAATTTATAGAACCTTACAAAGTCAAAAGAGTAATTTCAACAAATGCAATTGAACTGGAGTTACCAAGTAGTATTAAGATACACCCAGTAATAAATGTTAGTAGAGTACAGAAGTATAAAGATCAAGTAGAAGGTCAGAAAAAAAAACAACCTTTACTAGTAATAATTGAAGGAGAAAAGGAATATAAGCCACCTTAACTATGATAATAAGCTATAAATAGAATGGATATAGACTGGAGTTGAACCAGTAGCTGATGGACAGCTTGTAGTTTAAACAAGAACAAATACTATACTTGTATATATAGTAAGTAGACTGTAATTAAGTGAGAACCCTATCAAGTTCTCTTCTAACCCTGAAGCATTACCTTGAGTTAACCCCTAACTTGAGGTTCTTGAGTCAGTTGCTGACATACACTTGCAATTTAGTGCCTGGTCATGAAAATAAAGATAGGAAAGGTCATTTAATAATGAATCCATCAAAGGGGTATATATACAATATTAATCCAAATGATAGCCAATAGAAAGAAACTGTAGATTAGATGTAGTCTCTATAAGTACAATAATATCTTGTGGCATCTTGCTTTCTAAGTCATAATATAGCAACTTAGCCTGAGACAACTTAATCACTCTCTAAGTCTGAGTTAACAAGGAGAACTCAATGGAGTTTCTATTAGATTCTATATACTACTTATACAACTACTACATAGTCTGTGTATTATTCTCCCACACTCATTATGTGACTCTATCATGTAATGTGACACTGTGACATCCTGACATATAACTGTGATGTATAATATTAGTCATGTAATACTTTCCCATACTCCTTTCTTATATAGTAAGTCCAACTAAGAAAAAAAAAGAAATATAAATAATGACTTAGCTGTTTTGCTAAGTCATAACATATAAATATAAAGGTATTTGAGTCATTTGGTACAAGACAAGGGAAAGTATTCACAAAAGAGATCTGCTAGTAGATCCTTAGGAAACTTAGGATAGATTTTCAAGCTTTCCCAATGCTCAACTGAACTGGTAAGAATGGAGAGATACTACAGTTCTATTGGAAGATTGAGCATGATATGAAGTAGACATGTTTTTGATTGTTCAAGCCAGATAGACAAGATGTCAGGGAAAATATGATTTTGCCATTAAGGGTTAATATACAACTAGACCCATAAGCTAGGAGTAGATATGATGACTACATTCTATAGATGGCAGACAAGGTACATCTGCATTGAATGCCAACTTAGCTCATCAACAGAATTGAGATATCCAGTAAGAAAGAAAAAGACAAAAATTTGAACAAGAAGCTCCACAGATAACCTAAGAAAGAAAAATAAGTAAAAATCTATCCAAGGAATGGACATGCTTACCATTGCATGGTCAATAACAAAACTCAAGCATTACTGTGACAGGTGTTTTATCTAGGGACTAGATTTACTGAAGCTGAGATAATAGCCATTATTCCTAGTGTCTCTTCAATCCTAGGTATTTAACCTATTAGGTACCATGTTCTACCCTGGATTCATATCTTTTCATGACAAAAAAGGAAATTATGTATCAAACCACAATGAAGGCTATTAATAAGTATATGAGTTTTGTTGGAATATTGAACACTATACTAAAATTAAATATATCTTTATGTTAGACAAAATGTTTCAGTTTATTATTCTAGTTACAGATAAATAGTCTATGTAAAGATGAGTGTGTTGTGTTTATCATAAATGGCCACTTACTGATTTGTGATTGGTTAATTTGATAATCAAAATGCTCAAAAAAGCAAAGTTAGACAAGCAGCAAAAGATATTGTTAAGTCTGAGGTTTATTTTCAGACATACAGTCCTTAAATACATGTGTTATGAGAGCCCCAAAAAGGAAAAGGTTTCCCATGTATTTGAACACTTAATCCAAAACCCCAAAGCATACAATGGAGTAAGGATATAAATAGGGTGGGGACTCAGTAAGTCAAATCACATAATAAGGTCAGGTGATCATAGAACATTCTGGAAAGAACATGTGATCACAGGAATCTAGGGTATAGCCACTGTAGTAGTAGTATAAGTAGGGCTGCAATCCAACGAAGAACTCCATTGAGTTCTTCTTGAACATCCACCTAGGGTGATCACTAAGAACATTCACTGTCCATTGATAATATAAGAACTCAATACCACATCTGAGCACTGTTCACCTTGAACTCTGCTCAAAATCACTTAAAGGCGCAGTTGGCTTCATACTAGCCCTGCGAGTGATTTTCTCCACTATACTTACTCCACACCCTTCCTTGCTAGGGAGCACAGTACTCTCAAGCCTCTTGGATAGCAGGCCCTAGCTGTAAAGAGGACTTCACTGTCAGTTAGGAACAGTGGGTAGACAGCCTGAACAAAGCTTGTGTCCCTGCCTGAGACCTGACCTCTATATTGAGTGGGCTTGTAATTAGTTCTTTACTATCAGCTCTATGCTACCAATCCATTGTGATCGGTCTATGCAGGGGAACAATGGAAAACCTCTTAAAGGCCCACCTAGCTTAGAGATTCCCTTCTTAGGGATAGTATTGTTTCACCCTTCTTAGTTAGTAGTCAGCTATAAGTACAGACAAAGAAGACCGCTTATCCTTCTATGAGGAAATATCAATATCAACATCAACATCATCATCACCATCACCAATGTCTCACCAACAACAACAGCAACAGGAGAAACACCCTTCAGCACCTGCCCCCCCCCAAACCAGAGAGGAGCAACTCCTTGCCATGATTGCAACCCTGCAGCAGCAGGTCAATACCATGCTCCTCCAACAGCAAGGGAGCAGAGTAGAGGTGGCAAGACCTCAAGTTTTCAGTAGAAGGATAGAAGAGGTGAGCGCATTCGTTAATGCGGCTCGCCTATACATTAGGATGAAGATGACAGAGGAAGCAGCAGCAACCCAGGTAGCCTGGGTATTGTCATACATGCAGGGGGGAATAGCAGAGGCATGGAAGGATAACCTGTTGGATGAGTTGGCCAAGGGAGAGTCAGAGGTGGAATCAGTGGAGCAACTATTTGCAAAAATAAGGGACAACTTTGGGGAGACATTGGAGGAGAAGAGAAAGATAGAGCAACTAAGGATGATTGAGCAAGGAGGGAGAACCTGTAACAAATATGTACAGGAATTCAAAAAGATTGCCAGAGGAAGTGGCTATGAGGGAAGACCCCTCATCGAAGAATTTAAAAGAGGACTAAACAGGGCCATCAGGAGGAAGCTAGCGGAAGCAGAGGAACCGCCAACCACCATTGGAGAGTGGCAAGAAAGGGCAGTAAGACTGGATAGAAACCAGAGACAGAGCAGGGCAGAAGAGAGAGTATTGGGGAGGAATGCAGTGCATCCAGAGGGAAATACACAGCCTAGAGGGGGAGGATCATATGGGGGAAAAGGGGGGCAGATAATGTAGAGAACAGGAGGAGGGTACAGAGAAGAAGGAGGAGAAAATATGTCTAATAGAGGAGGAGCTCAAACGGGTCCAAGGAGAGACCCCAACACAATGGATATGGATAGAGGAAGGGAAGGAGACAGGACATGCTATGTGTGTGGAAAATGGGGCCATATGGCCAAAAACTGCTGGGAAAGACATAGGGGAAGAGTAGTAGAAATGCTGCAGAAGTTGGCAAAAGAAAATGGAGGACAGTGAGCTCTTGGCTGGCCTCCAATAATGTATACAGTGTATTGTGTCCAGAAAAATTAGGCAATAAATTGAACTCCATCAATATAACTGAGAGAGTAAGAGACATACGACGTACACTACAACCATTAAGGGAAGTCTGGTTAAAAGTAGGGTTAGAGAAGTTAGAAAGTCATGAAGGAATAGCAGTGAAGGCATTGTTAGATAGTGGGGCGACAGGTCTGTTCATGGACATGACCTTTGCAAAGGAAAAGGGGTTTAAAATGGAAAAGTTGAAAAAACCCCTCTTAGTTAGGAATGTGGATGGAATGGCAAATACGGGGGAGGGCTATAACATACCAGGTCGAGTGCAATATGTTCTTTAAGGGACATATGGAAAGAGCCAGAATGGATGTGTGCAACTTAGAGAAGACAGAGTTGATACTGGGAATGCTGTGGCTAGCAGCCCACAATCCAGAAATAGATTGGGAGAAAGGAGAAGTGAAGGAGAAGAAAGTAAGAAAGACGGAAAAGGATGGGGACAAGGAAGTGTTAAAAAGGCTGGTGCCCAGGAGATTTTGGAAGTGGAAGAAGGTATTTGGAAAAAAGAAGCTGGAAAGGATGCTGGTATGAAAGATCTGGGACCATGCCATAGAATTAAAAGAGGAATTTATGCCAAGAAAGGGGAAAGTATACTCACTATCGAGAGAGGAAAGAGAGGAAGTACAGACATTTGTGGAAGACCAGTTGAGAAAGGGATATATCTGACCCTCCAAGTCACCCCAGATATCACTAGTACACTTTGTGGCGAAAAAGGATAGTACATGGAGAATGGTACAAGACTATCGATACATAAACCAGTGGACAATAAAAAATGGGTACCCTTTACCCCTCATTGCAGATATATTGGATGGAGTAGGAAAGAGAAAGGTGTTTATGAAGTTGAATTTGAGATGGGGATACAATAATGTCAGAATCAAGGAAGGAGACGAATGGAAGGCAGCATTCACAATACACATCAGAGCATATAAACCTACAGTCATGTATTTTGGATTGACAAACTCCCCCGCCACCTTCCAAGCAATGATGAATGACCTGTTCAGGGACCTCATAAACCAAGGGGACACAGCAACCTTCATTGACAATATTTTAGTAACCACAGATATGGAAGAGGGACATGATGAGTTGGTGGAGGAAGTACTAAGGAGATTGGAAGAGAATGATCTGTTTGTGAAACTAGAGAAATGCAAATGGAAAGTAAGAGAAGTAGAGTTCCTGGGAGTAGTAATCAGTCCAAAAGGAGTGGAGATGCAAAAGGAGAAGGTAGAAGGAGTCCTGAACTGGCCGGTACCTAAGAACGTCAAAGAAGTACAAAAATTCCTAGGCCTTACCAATTACTACAGGAGGTTCATGAAGAACTTTGCTAGGATAGCGGCACCGCTACACATGCTAGTCAGGAAGGAGCAAAAGTGGAAATAGGAAAAGGAACAAGAGGAAGTGTTTGAAAAACTTAAGGCAGGGTTCACCACAGAGCCTGTTCTGGCCATCCCGGACATTGATAGGGAAATGAGAGTGGAAGCAGATGCCTCAGACTATGCAACAGGGGGAGTGTTGTCGACAAAGTGTGAAGACGGGAAGTGGAGACCAGTGGCCTTCATTTCTAAATCGCTGAATACCACAGAGCGAAATTACAAAATTCACGATAAAGAAATGCTAGCAGTTATAAGGTGTCTAGAAGCATAGAGGCACTACTTAGAGGGAGCGAAACTCGAATTTGAAATCTAGACAGACCATAAGAACCTCCAGTATTTTATGATGAGTCAAAAATTAAATCGCAGACAAGCAAAATAGGCCCTATATCTATCGCGATTTAATTTCATGTTAAAACACATTCCAGGGAAGAGCATGGGGAAGGCAGATGGATTAAGCAGAAGACCAGACTGGCAGGAGGGGGTGAAAAGAGATAACAAAGACTAGAAGCTGATAAAACCAGAGTGGATTAGGGGGGTAGAAACATTGATGGAGGAAGAAAACCTAAGAGAAAGAATTAGAAAGGTACAGGAAGGGGATGAGAAGATAGTAAAAGCAGTAGAGGAGTGAAAAAGGGCAGGAATAAAAGCGCTGAAAGATGAAGAATGGGAAATCAAGGATGGGATAGTATTAAAGAAAGGAAGAATATATGTACTGGAAGGAGACCTTAGGAGAGAAATAATACAACTACACCATGACACTCCAGTAGGAGGGCATGGGGGGAGGTGGAAGATGGCAGAGTTGATTGTCAGGAATTACTGGTAGCCAGGAGTAATGAAGGAGGTGGGAAGATATATGGATGGATATGATGCGTGTCAAAGATACAAGAATCGAAGTGAAGTGCCAGCAGGAAAACTAATGCCCAATGCAATCCCAGAAAAGCCATGGAGCCACATATTGGCAGATTTTATCACCAAACTGCCATTAGCCCAGGAATATGATGCAATCTTAGTAGTATGCGACTGTTTTAGCAAAATGGCACATTTTATAGCAACAACGGAAAAGACGTCGGCAGAAGAACTCGCAAAGCTGTTTCAGGACTATGTATGGAAATTGCATGGACTTCCAGAGAGCATCATATCAGACAGGGGAGTATAGTTTGCGGCGGGAATGATAAAGGAGCTGAATAACTTGCTGGGAATCCAGACAAAGCTCTCAACAGTCTATTACCCTCAAATAGATGGGCAGATGGAGAGGATAAACCAGGAGTTAGAGCAATATCTAAGGGTCTTCATTGATCATAGACAAGAGTAGTGGCTGGATTGGTTAGGGACAGCGGAGTTTGCATATAACAACAAAATCCACATGGCTACAAAAACATTGCCATTCAAAGCAAACTACAGTCAAGACCTGAGGATGGGATTTGAGGGAAGAAGAAAGGGGAAGTATGAAGCAGCAGGAAAATTCGTAGAAAAAATGAAAAAAATCCAGGAGGAAGCCAAAGCAGCATTAGGAAAAGCACAGGAGGAAATGAAAAAGTTTGGAGACAGGAGACAAGGAAAGGGAGAGGAGTACAAAGTGGGGGACTTAGTGCTGCTAAGTACA
>Ga0153925_1000287_pt1 | contig 12220 bp, 16 predicted proteins | sample TSNJ009MetaG_FD_104684 | JGI IMG/M metagenome (GOLD analysis project Ga0153925, IMG submission 104684) | Attine ant fungus gardens microbial communities from New Jersey, USA - TSNJ009 MetaG | ecosystem: Host-associated > Fungi > Mycelium > Unclassified | place: USA: New Jersey, Wharton State...
CAGCCTACCACATGATCACTACCTATTGTTCTACATATAGGAGTGCTATTGTTTTTGAAATAGAGATAACCTAACCATCTTAGGGTAGTCCTTTGTTCTATTCAAGGACAGATGATAATCTATGGATAAAGATCAGTGTTATATGCAAATATTGAGGACCTTGTATCTCCATGGGATCTTATTGCCTTGGGATCTATTTATGGCCAAAAAAAGCGCATTGAAGAGAGCTTCACAATGGTTATTGAAGCAAATGATTATGTTAAGCGGTTCCCAAGATATCAGCGATTTAGTGTCTAGTAACTTGATGATCACTGACTGATCTGCTGATAACTTGGTGAATACTGATTGTCTTGTGATGTTTTTGGTATTTTTTGAAGGGTCTTCTTAAGAGCTTTTGGTAACTATTTAGATCGTCAAAATTGGTCAAGTATTTCCAGAGTTATGGTCCAAATGAAGTTTGTGACAGACTTGAAGTGTGATTAAGTTGTCTCAGGCTAAGTTGCTATACTAGAACTTGATTTCATATCTAGAGCACCATCTGCCTTGGACCTTGCTCATCTTAACTCTCATAACCTTTTCAACCCTCAACCAGTGGTTATCACAATCACTAGTCACCTCTATACATAGCCAGGCCCTTGGCTTAAGGGAACTTGATAGTCAGTTAGGAACTATCAGTGGAAGTGCAGTATCAAGCTCAGATATTGTGTCTAAGACCTAACCTTACAATTGAGTGGTGCTCAGTAGTTTACTTGTACTGTTTTTGCTGTATAAACCTTGTGCTGAAGTCCCATTGTAGACTATATATGTGTTGTTACTTAGTTGTGAAAACTTAGGGACTACTCGGGATGAGTGTTTAGGAAGAACTCAATAGAGTTCTCTGTTGGATTTTACTATCTACTTATACAAATGTTCAATGGTCTGGGTGCCTATTTCCCACAATCACATGACCCTTACTTAGTACTTGTAAGAACTTAGACTGTAACACCTTAGAACTACTTCTAGTCTGAGTTGACAAGGAGAACTTGATAGAGTTCTCATTTGATTACTATACACTACTTATACACATTCTGTATTTACTTCTATTTATAAAGTCCTGTACATCTCCTTTGAGCTATTTCCTCTTACATATCTATTGATTTCCTGATTAAATAAAAAGAAAAAGAAAAGAAAAAGAAAAGAAATATAAATAATAGCTTAGCTGTTTGGCCAAGTCATGATACTACTCCCTTTTCAAGATTCCTCATCCCAAGGATTTCTCACAATTTATTGTATGGGTCTTTAATATTTTCCATTTCATCATCATCATTTTCTGTCCATTCTTTAAGTCTTAAATTTTTCTGGTCGATTTCTTCTTCTTTCTTTTCAATTGTCTTCATTGTTCTTTGCCCTCTAATTCTGCTTCCTTTCCAATGTCCCCAGTTTCTCTCTAGCTTTGCCCAATATTCCTTATCATACCTTTTATCTATCTACCTATATAACTTTTTTGCTATAAATCTTTCTGGCAATTTTTCTCTTCTAAATGTTTCTTTTTCTCTTTCTTGCCTCCTGATATCTTCCATATCTCTTCTGTACTTCTTTTCAAACTCCTCTATTGCCTCTTTTGCATTATCCAGGTTTTTCTTTCCTTCCCAAGTATCTAACTCTGTTGTAAATCCCTTCCATTATACTAGATATTTATCCTTCTCTCTAATCTATTGTTTATTCAATATTCTTTCTATCTGCTATTTTTCTTCTTCTTCAATTATAACTGGGGTAGGCTACTCTTTTCTCTGTCCCTCTACTTGCCCTATATATCTTTGTATCCTATTAATGTTAACTACTGGATATATTTTAATAATAACCAGCAGTTCCAGTTCTACTGCATTTGTTAATACAATTTTCTTGATCTTGTAAGGTCCTATAAATCTCTCTGTCAACTTCTCTGTCCTTCTTTCAATTATTTGATATTTTAGATCCTTAGTACTTAGTATCACTAGGTCTTCTACTTTATACTCATCGACTTCTGCCCTCTTCCTATCTACATACTTCTTCATCTCCTCTTGCACTTTTTCTAGTATTACTTTTGCTTTATTCTGAATTTCTTTCATTTTTGTCACAAATTTCTCTACTCCTTCATACTTTCCCTTCTTCCTTACTTTGAACTCCATCCTAGTGTCATGACTTAGCAAAACAGCTAAGTCATTATTTAATATTCTTTTTATTTTTATTTTTCTTTTATTTATTAGGAAATCAAGCAAATGTGCAAGAAGAAATAACTCAAAAAGAAATGTATGGGACTTTATAAATAGAAGTAAATACAGAATATGTATAAGTAGTGTACAGCAATCAAATAAGAGCTCTATTGAGTTTTTCTTGTCAACTTGGACTAGAAGTAGTTCTAAGGCATTACAGTCTAAGTTCTTATACTAGAACTTGATTCCTTCATCAGTACTGCTTATCATAGAGCTCTGCTACTTCTTATTCTTTTATCTTCCTCAGTACCTGGGTAACACAACTCAGGACCACTACAACATAGCCAGGCCTTAGGCTTAAGGGGACTTAATAGTCAGTTAAAGACTATTGGTGGAAGCACAGTACCAAGCTCAGGTATTGTGTCTGAGACCTGACCTCACAATTGAGTGGTATTGTATAGTATACTTGTGCTGTTCTTAGTAGAAATCTTGTGCTGAAGTCCCATTGTAGGCTATATATGCAAAAGAGTAACACCACATCCTTAAGAAGGCATTTAGATTAGGGATCCTCTCCTTGGGGTGATAGTATAACTATATTACTAGAGCAGTAGTAAGTAAGGTAGTAGATGTCTAGCTGGATGAAGATCTTGTACCCCAGTAGATGTAACAGTAGTAAGATCATTTCTTATTTGACTTTTCTGGAGATATAGCATCATGTTTCTGAAACAATATAACTCTCTTATGGACAGAATGCTCAACTAACAGTGTGCTCTTGCCAAACTAAGGGCAGAAATAGAAGGTAGAGAAGAAAGAATATGTTGGGGTGTAAAAGGTTTGGGCACCTGGCCCATAACTGCAGGAATAAAAAAAGAGAAGAGAAGGGGAGATCGGTTCTCTAGAATAAATTTAAAATGATAGTAAGTAGGGCAATACAATGTGGAGTAAGAGAAGAGATAAAAGTGAAAAGGCAAAAGATAATGGAGGAAGTGAAATGTTTCAGATGTTGGGAGATTGGCTATCTCAAATGTAAATGCTCAAATATTGAGGTTGAAAAGAAAAAGAGAAGAGAGGAAGAGGTGGCACATGTGGCCAGACTACAAAAGGTATAGCAAAAAAGAAGACTGGTATGTCCTGTATGGGAAAAGGCACAGGAATATTGTGAGGAGGAGAGTATGCCCTCCAAAGGCACACTCCTGCTAGAGAGAGGATAGATAATAAGAGAGATGATGGCAACATATGTGGACTGTAGAGGATATGAAGGCAAGGGGGTATAGACCTACAAAAATCAGGGACAAGGATTCCTCCTTGAGAGATGAGTAAAAAATGTGTGGTGTGGTCTATGCCAAGAAGCATAGAACTGGAGAGAAGAAGAAGCAAAAAGAGGAGAGATGACAAAAGTGGAGTGTGTAAAGTATGAAAGCAGGGATGCAATTGTGAGAAAGGTGTCAGAATGAGAAAGAAGAAGAATCTTATACCCAGAATGTAGAGTAGAAAAAAAAAAAGAGTGGTAGAACTGGGGAGAAGCAGTACACTCCATAAAGAGAAAAGCATAGCAAGGTAGCATATAGATAGAAACTCTGAAAGGCACAGTGGGAAAGGGAGTAAACAGAAAAAAGTGAGGAGGACATTTAAAATATTGAGAGAAGTATAGCTAGACATTGGAGTAGAAAAGATGGATATACATGAAGGCATAACAGTAAAAGCACTCTTGGACAGTGGCATAATAGAGATGTTTATGGATCGAAAGATGGTAGCAAAATATGGATTTAGGCTGCAGAAATTGGAAAGACCAATAGTGGTCAGAAATGTTGATAGGACAAACAACAGTACAGGAACTATTGCCCATTAAGTAGAGGTGAATGTATACTATGAGTGTCATGTAGAAAAAATAAGGATAGATATGTGCAATCTGGGGAAAATAGATATCATATTGGGGATACTGTGGTTGCAAGTACACAACCCAGAAATCAATTGGAAAATGGAAGAAGTCAAGATGATAAGATGCCTACCATTGTGTAGAAGGAATACAAAGCTAAAAGAAGAAAAGAGAATAAAGAAAGGAAAGAGAGTAGTGACTCTAGAAGAGGAAAAGATTGTGAGATGGGCAGTAGATGACAAAGAAGATTGGAGAAAAGAGGAAAAAGTTACAGTAAACTACAGAAAAATTGAAGAAATGGTACTGCAAAAATTCTTGAAGTGGAAAAAGGTATTTGGGAAGGTAGAATCAGAGAGGATACCAACAAGGAAGGTTTGGGATCATACTATAGATCTCAAAGAAACATTCAAACCCAAGAAAGGAAGGATCTACCCTTTGTCCAAGAATAAGAAAGAAGAGATTCAGAATTTCATAGAAGACTAGCTAAAAAAGAGATACATTAGACCATCAAAATCCCCTCAGATGTTGCTAGTATTCTTTGTGAGCAAGAAGGATGGAAAAAAGAGAATAGTAATAGACTATTGCAACCTGAATGACCAAGCAGTGAAGAATAACTACCCACTTCCACTAATTACGGACTTAATAGACAACATAGGAAGTAAACAAGTGTTCACTAAAATAGATCTTTGGTGGAGGTTCAACAATATGAGGATCAAAGAAGAGGATGAGTAGAAGGAAGCATTCACGACCTATATAGGGTCTTTCGAGCCAACAGTCATGTTCTTTGGAATGATGAATTTTCCAGCTATATTCCAGGCAATGATGAATGAAATCTTGAGAGACATGATTAATGAAGGAAAAGTTGCAGCTTTTGTGGATGATGTATTGGTAGGGACAGAGATAGAAGAGGGGTATGATGAAATCGTAGAAGAAGTACTGAGGAGGCTAGAGGAAAATGACTTATACATCAAGCTAGAGAAGTGTGTGTAGAAAGTGCAGAAGGTTGGGTTCCTAGGAGTCATCATAGGACCCAATAGAATCAAAATAGAGAAAAAAAAGGTAAATGGAGTGCTAAGTTGGCCAGAGCCTAAGAATGTAAAAGATGTTAGAAAATTTTTGGGCCTTGCAAACTACTATAGGAGGTTTATCAAAGATTTTGCTTGGGTAGCAAGGCTGATGAATGTGCTGACCAGGAAGGATGTGAAGTGGTAATGGGAAAGAGAACAACAGCAGGTATTTAACAAACTCAAAAGGATCTTTACAACCAGACCAGTACTAGCAGCTCTAGACTTAGACAAGGAGTTTAGAGTAGAAGCAGATGCTTCAAACTATGCTACTGGAGGAGTATTATCAGTAAAGAGCTCTAATGGGATGTAGAGACCAGTTGCCTTCATTTCAAAACCTCTAAGTGATACAGAAAGAAACTATAAGATACATGACAAAGAAATGTTGGCAGTATTTAGATGCTTGGAAGCATGGAGATACTTCCTGGAAGGAACAACCACAAAATTTGAGATTTAGATAGACCATAAAAATCTTAAGTATTTTATAAAAGCACAAAAGTTAAGCAGGAGACAAGCAAGATAGGCTCTATACCTGACTAGATTTGACTTTGCACTCAAACATGTTCTGGGGAGCAAGATGGGAAAGGCAAATAGTCTGAGTAGAAGGCCAGATTGGGAGGTTGGAGTGGAGAGAGACAATGAAAATGAAATCTTGATTAAACTAAAATTGTTATGAGAGCCCCAAACAGGAAAAGGTTTCCCATGCATTTGAACACTTAGTCCAAAACCTCAAAGCATACAATAGGATCAAGATATAAATAGTGTGGGAACTTAGCAAGTCAAATCATGTGACAAGGTTAAATGGTCATGGAACATTCTGGAAAGGACATGTGATCATGGGACTTTAGAGTACAGCCACTGTAGTAGTAGTATAAGTAAGGCTGCAATCCAATGAAGAACTCTATCGAGTTCTTCTTGAACATTTACCTAGGATGATCACTAAGGACATTCACTGTCTATCAATAACATAAGAACTCAATTCCCAAACAGTAACCTTGCACCTCATGGCCTCACTACCCACTTACTCTCTTATCTCCCTCCCTAGTGAGCACAGCGCTCACAAGCATTTTGGATAGTGGGCCCTAGCTATAAAGGTGTCACAAACTTCATTTGGACCATAACTCCAGGAATACTTAACCAATTTCAACAATCTAAATGGCCACCAAAAGCCCTTAAGAAGACCTTTCAAAAGGTACTAAAAACGTCTCAAAGAGATCAGTATTCACCGAGTTATCAGCAGATCAGTCAGTGATCACCAAGTCACCAGACACTAAATCGCCGATATCTCAGGAACTGCTTAACATAATCATTTGCTTCAATGACCATTGTGAAGCTCTCTTCAATGTGCTTCTTTTGGCCATAAATAGATCCAGAGGTGATAAGATCCCATGGAGATACAAGGTCCTCAATGTTTGCACATGACACTGATCTTTACCCATAGATTATCATATGTTCTTGAATAGAACAAAGGACTGCCCTAAGATGGTTAGGTTATCTCTATTTCAAGAACAATAGCACTCCTATATGTAGAACAATAGATAGTGATCATATAGTAGGCTGTTCTAGTGCACAGACCACCACAATCATATATTTAAGGACTGTATGTCTGAGAATAAACCTCAGACTTAACAATATCTTTTGCTGCTTGTCTAACTTTGCTTTTTTGAACACTTTGATTATCAAATCAACCAATCACAAATCAGTAAGTGGCCATTTGTAATAAAAGGGGACTTCTCAGTCAGTTAGGGACTGAGGGAGGAGACTAGATACTAAGTCCAGGTATCCTGTTTGAGTCCTGACCTCATAATTGGACATTGTTCTTTACATTTTTCTCTATATAAACTCTATGCTGTGCTCCATTGTAAGTGGTACATACAGGAGAGTAGCGGTCATTTCTTAGGAAACTGCTTAGCTTAGGGGTTCTCTTCTTAGAGGCAATTGTATACCAATTTGATTAGAGCAGTAGTCAGTAGGACAGTAGGAGTCCAGATAGGTGAAGGTTGTGTGCTCTGTTGGACATAGCTTTAGCTAGTTACCCTGGATCAAGAATCATCAGAATACGAATCGTCATCTCCATCACCACCACCATGCAACATATTCCGCCAACAACAACAATAACAGCAACAAAGGGAGCCTTCTCTGGTACCTGTCCCTCGAGAGGAACAACTCCTCACCATAATCGCAACCCTGCAGCAGCAGGTTAATACTATGCTCCTTCAGCAACAAGAGAGTAGAGTAGAGGTTGCCAAACCTCAAACCTTTAGTGGAAGAATGGAGGAGGTGAGTGCATTCGTTAATATGGCTCACCTATATATTAGGATAAAGATGGCAGAAGAAGCAGCAACAACCCAGGTAGCCTGGGTATTATTGTATGTGCAGGGGGGAATAGTAGAAGCATGGAAGGATAATTTGTTGGATGAATTAGCAAAGGAAGAGTCAGAAGTGGAATCGGTAGAGCAGTTATTCACAAAGATAAGGAATAACTTTGGGGAGACATCAGAGGAAGAAAGAAAGATAGAGCAGTTGAGGACAATCAAACAGAGAGGGAAGACCTACAATGAGTATGTGCAGGAATTCAAGAAGGTCACCAGGGAGAGCAGCTATAAGGGAAAACCCCTCATCAAAGAGTTTAAAAGAGAACTGAACAGAGCCATTAGGAGGAAGTTGGCCAAAACAGAGGAACCACCAACTACCATTGGAGAGTGGCAAGAAAGAGTAGTGAGACTAGACAGAAACCAAAGGTAGAGCAGGGCAGAGGAGAAAGTGTTGGAGAGGAATACGGTGTGCCCAGGGAAAAATGTGCAGCCAAGAGGGGGAGGATCATATAGGGGAAGAGGGGGACAAATAACATAGAGAATAGGAGGAGAATACAGAGGAGGAGAAGAAGGAAATATGCTCAACAGAGGAAGAGCTCAAATGGGTCCAAGGAGAGACCCAAACGCAATGGATGTGGATAGGGGAAGGGGAGGAGATAGGACATGCTACATATGTGGAAAGTGGGGCCATATGGCCAAAAATTGCTGGGAAAGGCACAAGGGAAGGGTAGTGGAAATGCTGCAGGAGTCAGCAAAAGAAAATGGAGGATAGTGAGCTCTTGGCTGGCCTCCAATAATGTATACAATGTATTGCTCCCAGAAAAACTGGGCAATAAATTAAACTTCATCAATACAACTGAGAGAGTAAGAGATATACGGTGTACACTACAGCCATTAAGAGAAGTCTGGTTGAAAGCAGGGTTAGAGAAGTTGGAAAATTATAAAGGAGTGGCAGTAAAAGTATTGTTGGATAGTGGGGCAATAGGTCTATTTATGGATACAACCTTTGCAAAGGAAAAGGGGTTCAAAATGGAAAAATTAAAAAAACCCCTCTTAGTCAGGAACAGTAAACATAGAGGGGGGCCATAATACACCAGGTTGAGTGCAATATGTTCTTCAAAGGATATATGGAAAGGGCAAGAATAGATGTATACAATTTGGGCAAAACAGAGTTGATACTGGGAATGCCATGGCTAGTAGCCCACAATCCAGAAATAGATTGGGAGAAAGGGGAAGTGAAAATGACATATTGCCCACCTATATGTAGAAGAAGAAAGCAAGAAGGAAAGGAGAAGAAAGTAAGAAAAACGGAAAAGGATGAGAATGAGGAAGCATTAAGAAAACTAGTACCCAGAAGATTTTAGAAGTGGAAAAGAGTATTTGGGAAAAGGGAGTCAGAGAGAATGCTAGTATGAAAGGCCTGGGACCATGCCATAGAGTTGAAAGAAGGGTTCATACCAAAAAAGGGGAAGGTATATTCACTGTCGAGAGAAGAAAGGAAAGAGGTACAAGCATTTGTAGAGGATCAATTAAGGAAAGAATACATCTGACCCTCCAAGTTGCCTTAAATGTCACCAGTACACTTTGTGGCAAAAAAGGATAGTACACGGAGGATGGTACAAGACTATCGACACGTAAACCAGTAGACAATAAAGAATAAATACCCCTTATCTCTCATTGCAGACATATTGGATGGAGTGGGAAAGAGAAAGGTGTTTACAAAGCTGGATCTAAGATGGGGATACAATAATGTCAGAATCAAGGAAGGGGATGAGTAGAAAGTAGCATTCACAATGCACATTGGAGCCTATGAACCCATAGTCATGTATTTTGGGTTAACAAACTCCCCTGCTACTTTTCAGACAATGATGAACGACCTGTTCAGAGATCTCATAAACCAAGGAGACACGGCGACCTTCATTGATGACATCTTAGTAGCTACAGAAACGGAAGAGAGGCATGATGAGCTGGTGGAGGAGGTACTAAAGAGATTAGAGGAGAATGACCTGTTCATGAAGCCAGAGAAGTGCAAATGGAAAGTGAGAGAGGTAGAGTTTCTGGGAGTAGTAATTGGCCCAAAAGGAGTAGAAATACAAAAGGAGAAGATAGAAGAAGTCCTGAACTGGCCAGTGCCTAGAAATATCAAGGAAGTGCAAAAGTTCCTGGACCTCGCCAATTACTACAGGAAGTTTATAAAGGACTTCACTAGAATAGCTACACCATTATATGTGCTGGTCAGAAAGGAGCAAAAATGGAAGTGGGAAAAGGAACAGGAGGAAGTGTTTGAGAGACTTAAGGCAGTGTTCACCACAGAACCCGTCCTGGCTATCCTAGACATCAACAAAGAGATGAGAGTAGAGGCAGATGCCTCAGATTATGCAACAGGGGGAGTATTGTCGACAAAGTATGAAGATGGCAAGTGGAGACAAGTGGCCTTTATCTCTAAATCGCTAAACACTATAGAATGGAATTATGAAATTCATAATAAAGAGATGCTGGCAGTGATAAGGTGCCTAGAAGCATGGAGGTATTATTTGGAAGGAGTGAAACTTGAATTTGAAATCTAGACAGACCATAAGAACCTCCAGTATTTTATGACAAGTCAGAAATTAAACTGTAGACAAGCAAGATGGGCCCTGTACCTATTGAGATTTAATTTTACATTAAAACACATTCTAGGAAAGAGCATGGGAAAGGCAGATGGATTAAGCAGGAGACTGGACTGGCAGGAGGGGGTAGAAAAGGACAATGAGAATCAGAAGCTGGTAAAGCTAGAATGGATTAGGGGAGTAGAAACAATAATAGAAGAGGAGAACCTAAAGGAAAGAATCAAAAGAGCACAGGAGGGGGACGAGAAGGTAGTAAAAGCAGTAGAAGAGTTGAAAAAGGCAGGAGTAAAAATGTTGAAAGATGAAGAATGGAAAATAGAGAATGGGATAGTAATGAAGGAAGGAAGGATATATATGCTGGAGGGGGACCTCAGAAGGGAAATAATATGATTGCACCACAACACCCCAGTAGGAGGACATAGAGAGAGATGAAAGACAGCAGAGTTGATTGCCAGGAATTACTGGTGGCTGGGAGTAATGAAAGAGATGGGAAGATACGTAGACAGATGCGATGCTTGTCAAAGATACAAGAACTGGAATAAGGCACCAGCAGGAAAATTGATGCCCAATGCAATCCTGGAAAAGCCATGGAGTCATATATTGGCAGATTTTATCACCAAACTACCATTAGTCCAGGGATACAATGCAATCTTAGTAGTATGCGACCATTTTAGTAAAATGGCACATTTTATAGCAACAACAGAGAAAATGTCAGCAGAGGGACTTGCAAAGCTGTTCTGAGATTATGTATAGAAATTGCACAGACTTCCAGAAAGCATCATATTGGATAAAGGAGCGCAGTTTGCAGTGGGAATGATGAGGGAGTTGAATAACTTGTTGGGAATCCAGACAAAACTCTTGACAGCCTATCATCCTCAAATGGATGGGTAGACAGAGAGGATAAACCAGGAGTTAGAACAATATCTGAGGGTCTTCATTGATCATAGACAAGAGTAGTGGCCGGATTGGTTAGGAATGGCAGAATTTGTATACAATAACAAAATCCATGTGGCAACAAAAACATTGCCATTCAAAGTAAACTATAGTCAAGACCTAAGGATGGGTTTTGAAGGTAGAAGAAAGAGGAAGTATGAAGTGGCAGGAAAATTCATAGAAAGGATGAAGAAAATCCAAGAGTGTAGTGACTTAGCCCAAGATGACTTAACCACCCTCCTGGTCTGAGTTGACAAGGAGAACTCGATGGAGTTCCCATTAAATTTCCTACACTACTTATACAACTACTGTATGGTCTGTACACTATCTTCCCACAGTCCTCATGTGACCTAGTCATGTGACGTCACCTGAATGTGACTTTGTGACACTTGGTCATGTGATACTTTCTCGCACTCCATCCCTATGTAGTAAGTCCAGAAAAAGAAAGAAATAACTTTGTCCATTTTGTCAAGTCATGACAAAGAGAAAGCAAAAGCAGTATTAGGAAAAGTGCAGGAAGAAATAAAGAAGTTTGCAAATAGAAGGTGAGGAGAGGGAGAAGAGTACAGAGTAGGAGACTTAGTGTTGCTAAGTACAAAGGACTTGAAGTGGCAGATAAAAGGAAGAAGATCAGAAAAATTGATGGAACATTTTGTGGGCCCTTACAAAGTCAAGGGAATCGTCTCTAGTAATGCAATAGAATTAGAACTACCTAAGTCCATTAAGATACACCTGGTAGTTAATGCAAGTAGAGTACGACTCTATAAACCACAGATAGAAGGGCAAAAGAGGATGCCGCCAAAACTAGTCATTATCAAAGAAGAGAAGGAATTCAAGGTGGAAAAAATCTTAAACCAGAGAATGGTAAGAGAAAAGAAAAAGTTCCTAGTGAGATGGAAGAGCTATACAGCAGAAGAAGACACCTGGGAAAATAAAGAAAATCTGGAAAATGTGAAAAAGTTGGTAAAAGAGTTTGAGAAGGAGTATAGAGAAGAAGTCAAAGAACTAAGGTAACAGGAGCAGAAAGAGGAAAAAAAGGAGTTTAGTCAGGAATTACCTAGGGAATTCATGGCAAAACTACTATATGGATGGGGGAGAAAAAGATACAAAAAGGAGAGGGAAAAGAGATAGTATCACAAATGGCCACTTACTGATTTGTGAGTTGATGATTTAATAATCAAAAGGCTCAAAAAAGCAAAGTTTAGACAGTAGCAAAAGATGTTGTTAAGTCTGAGGTTTATCCTCAGATATA
>Ga0153925_1000290_pt1 | contig 12199 bp, 11 predicted proteins | sample TSNJ009MetaG_FD_104684 | JGI IMG/M metagenome (GOLD analysis project Ga0153925, IMG submission 104684) | Attine ant fungus gardens microbial communities from New Jersey, USA - TSNJ009 MetaG | ecosystem: Host-associated > Fungi > Mycelium > Unclassified | place: USA: New Jersey, Wharton State...
GATCTTTACCAGATGCAGAGGATAAGAGGCTGGTGATCAATTCCACATGAGGATTGCCTTGATTTGGGTTGATATCGGTATCTTCACCTGTTTATAGAGTATGATACAGTATAGGTTTGTCGAATCATAGCTTTTCGGGGGACTTGCGAAATAACAAAGCATCATGTTCAATCCCATTATGCATATCTAATTCGGATAAACTAATGGTATCTTGGTTGTAATCTTTGCCTAACATCTGAGCTGCATAACGAGGAACAAAATAACAATATGTTGATGAGAAATTTTATGTATTTCGTATGGCTTGACCCATTTCTTTGAATTGAGTGTTCTTCCCATCATGTGGTAATATACCTTCAAAGAAACATCATTTGTCAAGGAAAGTCTTCGACCCTGAAAAAAGATGTTACCATGGTTTGCTAAGGTATTTAAAGCAGGATGGAGAGTGAGGATGTGTTTGGCTGTGACAAATGACTCAGTAGTTAATCCATCCCACACAACAGAATACACACCTGACCATCTTTTGAACCACTTCTCAACAAAGTCCACCACTTCTTTCATTGTTTTAGGAAGTCTGATACTCTCTGCCATGTTTTTCATTTCTCTGTGAGATTCCTCTTGAGCTTTGAAATGCTGTTTGTAAGAACTGCCTTAGAACTACTCCTAGTCCAAGTTGACAAGGAGAACTCAATAGAGTTCCTATTTGATTGCTGTACACTACTTATACACATTCTGTATTTACTTCTATTTATAAAGTCCTGTGCATCTCTTTTGAGTCATTCCCTCTCATGCATCTACTGATTTCTTAATTAAATGAAAAAGAAAAGAAAAGAAATATAAATAATGACTTAGCCATTTGGCCATGTCATAACACCACCTCCCTCTCAAGATTCCTTGTCCTGAGGATTTTTGCAACTCATAGTAGAGATCACAAATGTTCCCCATCTCATTGTTATCTTCTTCTGTCCACTCCCTGAGTCCTGAATTTTCTTGCCCAATTTCTTCTTCTTCTTCTTTGATTGTTTCTATTGTTTTTCATCCCCTTACTCTTTCTCCTTTCCATTGTCTCCAATTCCTTTCTAACCCTGCCCAATATTCCTTATCATACCTTTTATCTGACAAACCAAATAGCTTTCTTGCTGTAAATTGTCCTGGCAGTTTTTCTCTTCTAAGCATTCTCTCTTTCTTTTTCTGTCTTCTAATGTCTTCTATATCTCACTGGTATTTCTTCTCAAACTCTTCAACTGCTTCTTTTGCATTCTCCAGGTTCTCTATCCCTTCCCAAGTATCTGATTCTGCTGTGAATCCTCTCCATTGTACCAGATATTTGTCTTTCTCTCTAATTCACTGCTTATTCAATATTCTTTCTACTTTCTACTCTTTCTCTCCTTCAATTATCACTGGAGCCAGTTGCTTCTTCTTTTGTCCCTCTACTTGTCCTATATATCTGTGTATTCTACTAACATTTACTACTGGATGTATCTTTACTGTACTAGATAACTCCAATTCAACTACATTTGTTGATACAATCTTCTTTATTTTATAGGAGCCTACAAATCTCTCTGTTAACTTCTCTGTCCTCTTTTTGATCATCTGATATTTCAAGTCCTTAGTGCTGAGCATTACTAAGTCCCTTACTTTATATTCATTGACTTTTCTCTTTCTGTCTGTATACTTCTTCATTTCCTTCTGTACTTTTTCTAGTACTACTTTTGCTTCTTCCTGTACCTCCTTCATTTTAGTCACAAATTTCTCTGCTCTCTTGTATTTTCCTTTTCTCCTTACTTCAACCCCTATCCTAGGATCTTGCCCATAGTTTGCCTTGAAAGACAATGTCTTAGTACTCAAATATGCCTTATTATTGTAGGCAAACTCAGCTGTTCCCAACCAATCTGGCTACTGCTCTTGTCTATGGTCTATGAACATCCTCAAGTACTGCTCTAGTTCTTGGTTGATCCTTTCTGTTTGCCCATCTGTCTGAGGGTGGAACACTGTTGACATCTTACTTTCAATCCCCAACATTTTATTTAACTCTCTCATCAATCCTACCATGAATTGGGGTCCTCTATCTGAAATGATACTTTTGGGTAACCTATGCAGTTTCTATACATTATCTCTAAACAGCCTAGCTAGCTCTTCTGCTGATGTTTTCTCTGTAGTAGGAATGAAATGAACCTGTTATGAGAGCCCCAAACAGGAAAAGGTTTCCCACACATTCAAGCATTTAGTCCGAAACCTCAAGGCATACAATGGGGTCAAGATATAAATAGCACAAGGACATACAAGGGAAGGTCACATGACAAGATCATGTGACTGTAGAAGGTTCTAGGGGAACATGTGATTGTGGACTAGCAGTAGTACAGCCACTGTAAGATGTTATGAGAGCCCCAAACAGGAAAAGGTTTCCCGCGCATTTGAGCATTTAGTCTGAAACCTCAAGGCATACAACGGGGTCAAGATATAAATAGCACAAGGACATGCAAGGGAAGGTCACATGACAAGATCATATGACCATAGAAGGTTCTGGAAGATCATGCGACCATAGAAGGTTCTAGAGGAACATGTGATTGTGGACTAGCAGTAGTACAGCCACTGTAAGAGTAGTATAAGTAGTAGTCGAAATCCAATGAAGAACTCCATTGAGTTCTTCTTGAACATCCATCTAGGGTGATCACTAAGGGCACTCACTGTCTCTCGATAACATTAACAAGTTCACGAAAAGGATAAGAACTGCCACTAAAGAAGCTAAATCTGCAATACAGAAGGTCTAGGAAGACATGGCGAGGTATTACAATCAACAAAGGACTCTGGCCCCCATCTTCAAACCCAGAGACAAGGTGTTCCTAGACATGTTGGACATCTGGACTACTCACCCCTCCTAGAAGCTCTCCCACTGAAGGCTAGGTCTGTTCACTGTAGAACGACAAGCTGGGCCTATGGCTTACAAGCTGAAGCTACCATACTCGATAAGATAGCTTCATCCTGTCTTTAATGTAGTCAAACTGTCTGCCACCCTAGAAGACCTGATACCAGGCCACAAACCAGAAGGATGCCCTCTGCCTATACTCATTGATGGAAAAGAGGAGTGGGAAGTGGAAGAGATTCTTGACAGTTGCTGGCACTGGAGACAATTCCAATACCTCATCAAGTAGAAGGGATATAGCTGCAAACACAACTCCTAGGAGCCCATCTCCAAAGTTTCTGCACCCAATCTTGTAGTGGACTTCTATCGCAGACACCCAGAAGCTCCCAGATACATCTGCTAGACTGAGTTTAACACAATTTCCCCATTCCAGATCCATTGCTTCAAGACACAGCAACCTTGGAAGGGGGGTAAATATAAGGGGACTACATTAAGTCACACTCCTGATGCACTAGTGGTAGTCCACCAGAGTGACCCTGCACTAATTAAATAATAATTACATAACATTTAATTAGTTGCCTACTTCTTCTACACTTCTGACCCTGACCCTCAGGGCATTCTGTAACTAGGAGAACTTATATATATAGTATAGAATACCCTCCCAGGAGCTTCATTCTATTCTCTGAGGATTCTCCTGGAAGGTGAGTTGTAACATACTCCAGAGTGTATTTATAGACTGAGGATTCTCCTGGAAGCTCTACTCCAGTTGCCCTCATATAGAAGGTATTTTATATGAAATTCTTTTCCCATCGCAAGAGGTAGAAATCACAACCATTTTGGATTCAAGTTGTATGAGATCCAATGGCTATGTCATTGGTCCACATGATAGGCCAATTTTTATCGTTGAGCTCAAACGCCAGCTAACCACAGCTGAGCCCCAAATGATGGCATACTTTTACCATTTAGCAATGAGGACACCAGAAGCAACTGCCCTTGTATAGTGCCAACCATACCTTGGCATTATTATCAGAGGTCTGATCATATACTACTTGGGCATGTCAGTCTACTGAAACCTTGTAATAGGGGGATTTATCTCTTTTCATGGTCTAGTCATGGTCGACACACAGGTCTGAAGCCTTCCAATAACCACACAATACCCCTTGAATGACAATGGACTACAAAATCAAGCTCCCCTCTATGTCACCTTCATAGCAGCCTATAACTTCCTGCGAGACCTAAAACATGATGGGGATTATTACAAAGGCTCACCACCATCACAAATTCCACTGGAGTATAGACACTTTCCAAATGTCGGGGGACTGTGCTGGGTTTCCAGCTCCAACAAGCTTGACTTCCAGATCATAAAGATTTTGGGTGAAAGCACAAAGGGCTACTATATCTACTTGGCCTTGACCTCTGGCCCAAAACCTGAGAAGATTGTGGTCAAATTTACGAGAAAGTATGGGAAAGAGCTGCATGAATTCTGTGCAAACCAAAATTATTCACCAAAGTTGCTTGCCTATGAAAGTTTGCCAGGGGATTGGATTGGTGTCGCTATGGAGTTTGTCACTTCAGCATGTCATTTCTTGGAGTCAAAGTTCATACAGGAATGCAGACAATGGTGGCTCAAGGAAATGGATGAAATGGTTGCTGCAATCCATGGAGCTGGTTATGTACATGGTGATCTTTGTCCTCCAAACTTCATGGTTGATGAGAAGAAACTTCTTTTGATTGATTTTGATTGGGGTGGTAACGAAGGTGATGCAACGTTTCCTGATATCAAACTTCAGAGAATAATATGCATTGATCGAAATGACACAATGATTACCAAGGCGCATGATGATAGGGTATTGGCGCATACGAAGGCAGAACTACAGAAAATTCTGAGTTGACTTAAGTACATAATACTTGCATTGAGCATCATCTGTTCCAAGATGTTTGTGCATGAACCTAATGTACGCTTCTCGAATGTTACTAATATGAGACCACCTTTTCCTTATCTTACTCCCAATCACTGATTTAGCTACTCTAGTTTGAACCTAAGTACTTTGGCAGAGGACAAGATGCACCCTGTTTGCAGATTTCCTACTTCCTTCTCCTTTTGCTCGAGTTTTCTCAACCACTCTTTGTCAATGCATTCCATCCACTTTCTGCTGAATTTTGAGTTATTAATAACATGCGACGGAGTCAGATGTGGGCATGATCGGATAGGATTACGCTGGTATACGGCACCAAGTTGGTCTGGAGCTTGTTGAGGTCGACGTTGAGCAACCCGTCGAAATCCAGGGACGCCATGACAGAGGATACCACCTGAGCAATCAATATGGTCATCCGGGATGACACAGCGACTATCAACATACCAGTGATGATATCAACACGATCCATGACAGAATTGGGAATGGAATTTGACCAGCAGCAAGATGAGCATCATAGTCCAGATGTTTGGCGACACCGGCACCGCGGGGACAGTACAGGCCAACAGCGTGAACCTGACGCATTGTTATTCAATATGAAAACTTTTCCATCATTTTCAATGTGACACACCTCATCGAGAAAAGTCAGTGCACCATATTGCTCAGCTAGATTGCAGGTCTCCTTGATGGGTCCGATACTGCCGCACATGGAGTAAACGCTCTCACAAACGATGAGGAGACCACTCGTTGTGATACAGATTGCTCTTTGTTCCTTCATAGTCTACAAGCACTCAGATATCAGTCGGTGCCCCTAGACAATATACATACCTTCAAGCAATGCCCGCACTGAAGTCTAAGTATTTTCTGCCTTCGGTATCCCAAATGTATGATCCTTTCCCATGCGAAATAACAAACTTGGGACGGGCATAGTCGCCAAGAAGGGGAGCTCGAGGCGCTTTGTTCTGCTCTGTTCGTACATCCAAGTTATAGAGCGGTTCAGCATATCTGGTGCTAGGGGATGTAATCCATAAAAACTGTGAGTCATGAATACATTCATTGAGAATTTGGCACCTACAGAAAGTGGACGGGTGTACGATATACTTGAACTGATGCTTCGAAGTATATGGTGCCTACGAGAGGTAGCAGAAATCAGGCGATGCATTACAGAATCTCCGCTGAGTCGATGTAGGAAATCATGGCCTCAGGGACGAATTAACAGGTAATGAGGTATAACGACTCCAAGTCATGGACGACGGGTACATATAAATTACCTAATCTCAATCTTCTCAGGGTAACTCCTGGTTTTGTTGCCTTTGAATCCTTTTGAGTATAATATTCAGGTCAAAACTAAACTGTTGTGATTCTAAAATCTTGCGTTAGGAATATAGTCGAAGCTAAGGACCTGTGCTGTGAGCAACCACATATATAACGAACATGTGATCAACACGGTGATATTACATAAAACATTACATTGTAAGATGAGCAATGATCATCTTCCTCGAGTAGATGGTCCCTTACTATACCTGAAGCTTTAGACTTTGAGTGCCAACATGATTTTGCTGAGCCGACACAACACATCTTTCATAAGATTGGGCGTGTTTGCGACTGGGTTTCACACTAAATTTATCCCAATTTTGCCACCGACGTTCTTCAGCATCATGTCATTCTGCTTAGTCTCATGAAAACAGACTTTGTAGCGAGCTCACGACAGATGCTCGTTCTTGATACATGACTAAACTGATCTCGTTAGTCTTTTCGATTTCTCCTCAACTCAGTCCTGGCACCATCGTCTATCTGAGAGCTACATGTCATGATTTGATTGCTACTCCAGCCACCCCCCGTCTCTACCACTATCCCAAAGAACATTGTCTATGCTTACCCTACAATTGAAAGACTTGCTTGTTACCTCTCTCGCCTCGTCATTCGTCAAGACCAGTCTCATGAGAAGGAGCGCTCAAGAAAAAATGGAATGATAGCACAGTATTATATTGGACAATCTGCTGTACTTTAGACAGTTTCCACAGGCCATACGGGCTGTCCTCTGGCCAGCCTTATCAAGAACTTGACTGTTCATTGCATCTATACCTTGAATCCCAAAAATATGAGAGCAGAAGAGAGGCATCAAGAACGATCCCAGACAGCAGGGCTTGATCTTGATGATTTGAAATCATCCAGGCTCAATTTATTGAGGGTGATCTATCTGCAAGAAATTTTGGTCTCTCAAAAGAGTTATATAACGAGGTTTGCAACTCTCAATTACATTTGTCTTTCTTATTCATTCTTAAATGTGACAATCCTAAATGACTTCTACTATTTATAGTTAAGCTTGTGATCCAGCACATACTTCAAAATTTAAAAAAAAAAGGCACAAAGACCGGATCTCACTCTCGGATATCTATAATAAGTTATGTCCTGGTAAAATTCTTGACAGCTGTCAAACTCTAAAATTAAAGATAAAAATATATAAAAACACGCCGATTTAAAAAAAAAAACTCGGGTATCTATAATCAGATTTCGGTCAAATTTTTGTAAGATGCCAGTGTGGGTATCTAGTTCATGTGGACGTACCTATGATCCCCGAGGATGCTCACTAAACCATCCGGTTTCTTGTCGGGGGCCGTCTCCCCGTTTTTTGCCATGCTGGCTGATACTACCACAAATCAGTCAGGTTGGACAATGAATATCAGGCACGAAGACCAGACCTTGCTCTATTCGCATATCTATAGCAAGATTCCGGTCAAATTCGTCTTTGAAGGCATCGAGTTTGTCCTTCAGTGCAATTGCTTTCTCCATTTGAGAGTCAACAAAGATGTGCTTGACTAGAGTCAACTAATAAGTCACGAATCTACTCAGATGAAGATGAATGGACATTTACACATCCAGCTTTTCAGCCATCTCCGAATGAAGATCACCACTTCTTCCATGATATTCGGAAACTCTTCCATAGTCCTGTGCAGTTGATCTGAGATTGGGACTTTTTCGAGCCTTTCGAGCTGACTAGCGAGCACTTGTATGCTCTTTGCAAGGTTTTTCATTGCCTCATACGATTCCTTTTGAGTCTTCAGATGCTGCCAAAACGATCAGTAATGTCATTGACGCCGCAAACAGAAAAAGAGCCAACTCTGTATACGACCTCGGTACAAGAGAATACGGCATGAGTGACAGGATTCAGCTGCTTCAAGTTAGAGTTAGACAACATATAGGAATAATAATCAACAATCAATCACCTTGCTGATTGCGGTTCCCTAGACTGATGAATATCCCAGCATCATTTTCAGAAGCAGGATAATGCAGAGCAGACTGTAACTCGTCCAGTTCTACCACTAGCTCCTTGATCCGTGGATTCTTCATATCCAGATCAATGTCGTGACTCTACAATTGCATTTGAAGACAAAAACATAGCAGCGAAAAGGATAGCGTACCTCGATGACCAGCCACAGCCGTAATTCATGGATTGGATTATCAAATTTCACCTCAAATTTTGCTGAAATACTCTGAGTAAATCAGGAGCGATCGAGGTAAATATTCCCTCAGAATTTGTTCCTGTTCTACAAGACAGGTGTTTTCGTAGATCGTCGAAACTGATATTGGCTTTGCGCATGGGTCCCTTCTTTGAACTAGGCTTGCGAGTGATTTTTTTCCATAGTTGGGCGTGCTTCTTGTGTATTTCGATACTCAATTCACTTCCTTCCACAAGCATGCTACACCACGTGAACACGTACGACTGATCAAGCACAATGACAACTTACCACGCATTTTTGGTGAGCTCCAATTGCTGTTCACCCTTGATCCTTTTGCGCAATTTTGTTTCAAGGCAATCATTGACATTGTCAGAACATTTGACAATGACTGAGTGTGGAGATTTATTGAGCTTTCCAATTAATTCTAAATATTAATCTAGTCCCTGATCGACTGAGCCGATCGACGATCGAACAAAGTCGCACTCACTGACAACTTTGATAGCTAAAAATGGTTCGAGCGGATTTGCCATAACTTCAACCATTGAAGAGAGAGGGCGAATGAGAATGGAGGGTTATCACACAAAGAACAAAAGCTGTGGCGGATATTTTTAGATGTCGAATCGCCGCTTGAATTGGGATGTCAAGTCGTCTAAACTTGTCATGCAGTCACATTCTACCCCTAGCCGCACTAATTGTCGCCGTTATACCTTTGTTACGCCCAACAATCAACTCATTTATGGAGAACTAGAATATTTGTTTGCCAATGCTTATATCATTACGTACTTTGCCAATCTCCCGGCCATCAGTGGCAATGATAATCATCATTTGTTTATTTACAGCTGCTGTCTTTTCATCGATAAACGGGCATCACCCTTCGACCACTTGTGTACCCCACAAATTTACTGGATATGGCTCTACGTAAAGTGCTCGGTATACTTGGACTACCGTCAAGGTAAGTGGTCCTTTATTGCTCACATCTGAGCAGCCAGTCTCTGCGGTCTTACCATTTGCAAATCAGACCTTGTCTTGATTTATGGTTCCGTCTGCGCTGCATCTCCTCGCCGTGGAGCTGCCTGCCATACTTCTCCTGACATCACAGTCCCTGTCAGCAACGACATTGACATCGCTCTCGTTGCTGTCGTTCCCCTTGTCCCACCACTCAACAATGCTGCCCCAGCCCTTGCGGACTGCAGCGCACCCACACAACTCCTTGGCATCAGAAGCCTCCAATGCATAGCTTGAACCAGGCCTGTCTTGTCTCTCTGTGGCCTCACATAAAGCCCCTTCACAATCCTCCTCTCCGATTCTTTATTCTCTTTCCAAGTCCAGTATCACCCTGAAAACAAAGTCCCAAATAGGAAAACAACTGTATGTTCAGACAGGCCGTGCCTAGACTTCTCAACAGACTTGCACATGATGCTCTGCAACCAGCTACGAGAGAAGGTTATATCAAGACTACGACCATGTTCGGAGACACAGCCAGTGCTTGCACCCCCTGGTTGGCAGTACCAATACTGACTACAGTGACAGATTGGACTGGTTTTCGTCGCCCTCCTTCCCTTTTCTTATGCCATCTCTCGGCCATGCTCAACACCCCAGTTCATCTGCCCCTTACTGCTGACATCCTCCTCGAGGAGGCTTCCATATCTGAGGTATCACAGAAAATACCTGCGCCGTAGACGAGTCCCTGTCCAAGCAACAGAAAGAATTTTTTTGTGTCAACAATCTGCAGCTTTTCAACGCAAACTATCGGTCCTCCGAGGAAATTTCAGTAATTCGATTGCATCGAGCCCCACCAATAACGGTTTCAAGAGTGAATTGGACGACAATGAATTAGACAATCTGAAGAAAAAGATATAGGCTATGCAATCTGGCACCATGGAGAGGAAGATCGACATTAGGGAACAGAGAAGAGAATCTCGTAAAGGAGTGTTGAAAATGGTGTCGTTAGGAGCTATGCATCTTTTTAATTGAAAACTTCCACTCATATACACTGTGCAGCTCGAGTGGCCGACCTCAATTCCCTGACCCAACTCATCATTCTCTACTCCCTCCTCCATTATTCGCGACAAAACTTTCCATGATGTCAATCATTTCGGCCTCGACAAAATCAAGAAACGGCAAATTGAATACCTTGCAACAGTCTGCGAGAAAGAACTTAATGCGGACAGGGAGACATGGGAATACAGATACTGACATGGTTAAAGGTTTTGGTCTGAGTCTCTCAGTCCGACATAAGGCACCCGGGTAGCTGTGTCTCATTCGACCTGAAAGGTGTCCGGATCAAAGGTCCAAACATGTAACAACCTGGTTATATATTTTATAGACATCAAGTTTGAAGAATTCCCGTTCCTACTCCTGGCACCTGATGGCTTGACTGTTGTCTTGGTCTTCTTCCGCTGCATGTTATTCATGGAACCGAAAGCTGGCCAAAGATTTCTTGACAAATGCTCAATAATCAACTGCAGTGCTTGGTTCTAATTTTCCAAAGCCATGGTCGAGCTCTTTACTAAAGTCAATGATGCGGTAATGGCCTTTTTTTGGTTCCCCCTTGTGCAGACTAATGTTCGTCTAAAATCAAAGGTTGTGCAGTCGTTTGTCGGAAAGTGGTTTTTTCTGGAAGGCTGCAGAAAGCTCAAGGAACGTAGTGGTTCACGTTTCACGGTGTGCATTCTGTTCTGATAAAGTCTGGTCGTCATCCTCACTGGTTACCATACACTGAACTTTGTGCAGGTCTCATGACATGGGTGAGCAGTTTTGAAACATTGACGTATTAAAGATGTCTGGACTCTTCTGTCTCTTCCCGTTTACTGAGAGGAGCTAATAGATTGAAAAGCCGTTGAAGATCACCAGGATATTACCAAAGGTGGGAATACAAGGGAACTGTTTGGATTCGAAGTGTGGCCCAAAGTGCTAAAGATAGTGTCAAGAAGCTGTGGTACGGTCGGGACACGATGCGTGGTTTGTTGTGCTCAACTTGGAACTCGGATACTTTGATGATGTGGTGTGCTTACATCAGACGCGACTACTTTTGTAACGTACTGGATGCTCATATCAATATGATGCGATTTGTACTGCTGCTCTAGAGACAGAGATGTGAGGAATGAGATTTTCTTTGTCATGGTTGTTCATAAAGTGTCGACAGTGTAGGCTTTCATGCTTTTTACTCTCTTGCGCCTACAGCTATGATATTCTCTTTTTCTTGGTTATTGCAGCTCCCCTCCATTCTGCGTTGGTCGATCATCGTGCGATCAACATTACCAAAGACTGCACCGTGGGACTATCAAGACAATCCCATCATTGATCACATTGTTGGAACTATTCGTGCATAGTCCTGATCTCTCCATATATTGGTTGAAAATGGATAGAGAACTGAGTTATTGCATATTGATGTAGGGCTGGGCCCATGGTGGGTATAAAAAGTGATATAATTGATTTTCTCATATAGAATATTCAGGGCGGGTCTTAGATCAATAATTGTGATAGAGTCTGTCGTTGTCATCGACACACCGCACACATACAATATACATGCCCAGTTTAGTATCTATTCCAGAAGGGGAGGTCGTTGCGACACCAAGCCATCAATCAAGTTTTAATTCAAAGGATTCAGAGAAGACGAATTCAAAGGCCCAATCAAGTACTGAATCACAGAAGACGAGGACCACTGCCCGTTCTAAACTCATGGAAGAGGCAAAGCGCATAGGAGAGTCTCTTGAAGCACTACGCCCAAACTTCGACAGCATGAACAACCGATTTTCGGAGAATGTCCGCGAAGGAAATATAGATATCTTTGACATTTGGGGAGTCTTGTTCGCTGATGTACACAATTGTACTGGTTGGGACCAATAGAGAGGGGTTATATGAATTTACGGCTTCAAAATCCACCAGGGAAGCATGGTATGTTTCAAGTCATTCCGAGAATGTTCTTCCTCACACAATTCTACAGTAATGACTCCCTTGAACGA
>Ga0153925_1000323_pt1 | contig 11699 bp, 22 predicted proteins | sample TSNJ009MetaG_FD_104684 | JGI IMG/M metagenome (GOLD analysis project Ga0153925, IMG submission 104684) | Attine ant fungus gardens microbial communities from New Jersey, USA - TSNJ009 MetaG | ecosystem: Host-associated > Fungi > Mycelium > Unclassified | place: USA: New Jersey, Wharton State...
CTAGGGTACAGCCACTGTAGTAATAGTATAAGTAGGGCTGCAATCCAACAAGAACTCCATCGAGTTCTTCCTGAACATCCACCTAGGGTGACCACTAAGAACATTCACTGTTCCTTGGTAACAAAGGGGACAAAAAGGTAGTAAAGGCAGTAGAAGAGCTGAAGAGGGCAGGAATAAAGATGTTGAAGGATGAAGAATGAGAAATAGAAGATAGGGTAATAATGAAGGAAGAAAGGATATATATACTAGAAGGAGAACTCAGGGGGAAGATAATATAATTACATTACGACACGCCAGTAGGGGGGCATGGAGGGAGATAGAAGATGACAGAGTTGGCTGCCAGGAATAACAAAAGAGATGGGAAAATATGTAGATAGATACAATATGTGCCAAAGATACAAGAATCAAAGTAAAGTACCAGCAGAAAAGCTAATGCCCAATGCAATCCCAGAAAAACCATGGAACCATATCTCAGCAGACTTCATTACCAAACTACCATTAGCCCAAGGATATGATGCTATCTTAGTAGTATGCAACCACTTTAGTAAAATAGTGTATTTCATAGCAACAACAGAGAAAACGTTAGCAGAGGGACTTGCAAAGCTGTTTCAAGATCATGTATGGAAGTTGCATGGACTCCCAGAAAGCATCATATCAGATAGGAGAGTGCAGTTTGCAGTGGGAATGATGAAGGAATTGAATAACTTGTTGGGAATCTAGATAAAACTCTTGACAGCCTATTACCCTCAAACAGACAGGCAGACAGAAAGGATAAACCAGGAGTTAGAGCAATATCTGAGGGTCTTCATTGACTATAGACAAGAGCAGTGGCCAGATTGGTTAGGAATGGCAGAGTTTGCATACAATAACAAAATTCATGTAGTAACAAAAATATCGCCATTTAAAGCAAACTATGGTCAAGATCCAAGGATGGGGTTTGAGGGAAGAGGAAAAGGGAAGTACAAAGCAGTGGGAAAATTTGTAGAAAGAATAAAAAAAATCCAGAAGGAAGTAAAAGCAGCGCTAGGAAAAGCATAGAAGAAAATGAAGAAGTTTGCGAACAGAAGACGAAGGGAGGGAAAGGAATACAAAGTAGAGGACTTAGTACTGCTAAGTATGAAGGACTTGAAATGGCAGATAAAAGGAAGAAGATTGGAGAAGCTAACAGAACATTTTGTGGGCCTCTACAAAGTCAAGGGAATCGTCTCTAGTAACGTGATAGAGTTAGAACTACCTAAGTCTATTAAAATACATCCTGTAGTTAACATAAGTAGAGTACAACTCTATAGACCACAGGTAGAGAGACAGAAGAAGATACTACCAAAACAGGTCATTATTGAAAGAGAGGAGGAATTCGAGGTAGAAAAAATCTTAAATAAAAGAATGGTTAGGGGGAAGGAAAAGTTTCTGGTGAGGTAGAAGGGGTACAAAGCAGAAGAAGATACTTGGGAGAATAAGGAAAACTTGGAGAATGCAAAAGAGTTGGTAGAAGAGTTTAAGAGGATATATGGAGAAGAGGTTGAGGAACTAAGACAACAGAAACTGAAAGAAGAGGAAAAGAAATTTAGTTGGGAATTACCTAGGGAGTTCATAGCAAAATTGTTATATAGTTGGGAAAAAAGAAAGTATGAAAGAGAAAGGGAAAAGAGGTGGGATGAGAACTGGAGTCAATGGAAAAATTCCTCAAGACAAGGAAACTTAAAGGGGGGGCCATGTTATGAGAGCCCCAAAAAGGAAATAAGTTCCCGAGTATTTAAACACTTGATCCAAAACCTCAAGACATATAATGGGGTTGAGATATAAATAGTATAGGGACTAAGATCACATGACAAGATCAAGTGATCACAGAATATTCTGGAAGAATATGTGATCATGGACTAGTAGTACAGTTACTGTAAAAATAGTATAAGTAGGAGTCTAATCTAACAAAGAACTCTATCGAGTTCTTCTTGAACATCCATCTAGAATGATCACTAAGAGCATTCACTGCCTATCAATAATAACTGGTAGGACTGTAGGATCAGGGACAGACAGACTGTAGTATAGTGACTTAGCCTGAGGCGACTTAATCACACTCCTAGTCCAAGTTGACAAGGAGAACTCGATGGAGTTCTCATTGATTATTGTACACTACTTATACACCTCCTGTGTTTACTTCTATTTAAAAACTCCTGCACATCTCCTTTTGGTCATTTCATCTTGTGCATCCACCAATTTCCTAATTAAAAGAAAAGAAAAGAAAAAATAAATAAATAATGACTTAGCTGTTTTTTGGCTGTGTCATGACACCACCCCTCTCTCAAGATTCCTCATCCCAAGGATTTTCATAGTTCATAGTATGGGTCACAAATATTCCCCATTTCATTATTATCTTCTTCTGTCCACTTCTTGAGCCCTAAACTTTCCTGCTCAATTTCTTCTTCTTCCTCTTTTATTGTTTCCATAGTTCTTTGTCCTCTTGTTTATTCTCCTTTCCATTGTTTCCAATTTCTTTCCAGTCTTCCCCAATATTCCTTGTCATATTGTTTGTCCAACCATCCAAATAGCTTTTTTGCTGTAAATCATCCTAGCAGTTCCCCCCTTCTGAATGTTCCTTTCTCTCTCTCTTGTTATCTTATATCTTCTATGTCTTGTTGGTATTCCTTTTCATACTCTTCGACTGCTTCTTTTGCATTTTCCAGATTTTCCCTTCCTTCCCAAGTATCTGATTCTGCCATGAATCCCTTCTATTATACCAGATACTTATCCTTTTCTCATATCCGTTGTTTGTTTAGGATCTTCTTGACTTTCCATTTCTCCTCTCCCTCAATTATGACTGGAGTGGATTGCTCTCTCCTTTGTCCCTTCACTTGCCCTACATATCTACATATTCTACTAACGTTTACTACTGGATATATTCTTATTATACTTGGTAACTTCAATTCAACTATATTCATTGATACAATTTTCTTGATCTTATAAGGGCCTACAAACCTCTTTGTCAACTTCTCTATCCTCCTTCTGATCATCTGATATTTCAGATCCTTTGTGCTGAGCATCACTAAGTTTCCTACTTTATACTTGTCAACTTCTTCTCTCTTCTTATCTGTATACTTCCTCATTTCCTCCTGCACTTTCCCTAAAGCTGCTTTAGCCTCTCCCTGAATTTCTTTTATTTTTGCTATGAATTTCTCCACTCCTTTGTACTTTCTGTTATGACTTGGCAAAATGGCTAAGTCATTATTTATTTTTTCTTTTCTTTTCTTTTCCTTTCTGGACTTACTACATAAGGATGGAGTATGAGAAAGTATCATATAACTAAGTGTCACAGAGTCACAGGGTTACGAGTCACAGTCAGGTGACATCACATGACTAAGTCACATGGGAACCATGGGAAGATAGTGTACAGACTATGAAGTAATTGTATAAGTTATATGTAGTGACTTAGTCCAAGATGACTTAACCACCTTTCTAGTCTGAGTTGACAAGGAGAACTTGATAGAGTTCCCATTTGCTTTCTGTACACTACTTGTACACATTCTGTATTTACCCTTATTTACAAAGTCCTGCATATCTCTTCTGAGTCATCCTCTCTTACGTCTATTGATTTCCTAATAAAATAAAAGAAAAGAAAAAGAAAAATAAATAATAACTTAGTCATTTGGCCAAGTCATGACACCACCCCCCTCTCAAGGTTCCTTGTCCCAAGGATTTCTTTACAGTTCATAATAGGGGTCAACCATATTCCCTATCTCATCATTGTCTTCTTCTGTCCACTCTTTTAATCTCGAGTTTTCTTGTTTGATATCTTTCTCCCCTTCCCTTATTGTTTCCATCGTTCTTTGCCCCTTTTTCCTTCCCCCTTTCCATCATCTCCAGTTTCTTTCCAACCTTCCCCAGTATTTTTCATCATACCTTTTATCTGACCATCCAAATAACTTCCTTGCCATGAACCATCCTGGCAATTCTCCCCTTCTGAATATTCCTTCTTCTCTTTCCTGTCTCCTGACATCCTCCATGTCTCTTCTGTACTCTCTTTCATACTCCTCTATTGCTTTCTTAGCATTTTCTAAGTTCTCTTCTCCTTCCCAGGTATCTGATTCAGCCATAAACCCCTTCTACCACACCAGATACTTATTCTTTCCTCTGATCCATTGCTTATTTAGTATCCTCTCCACTTCCCATTCCTCTTCTCCCTCGATTACTACTGGAGCTGGTTGCTCCTTTCTCTGCCCTTCTACCTGCCCTATATATCTTCGTATTCTGCTAATGTTAACTACCAAGTGTATTTTTATCATGCTAGGTAGTTCTAATTCTACTGTATTTGATGATACAATTTTCTTTATCCTGTAAGGGCCTACAAATCTTTCTGTCAACTTCTTTGTCCTTCTTCCAACCATCTGATATTTCAGATCTTTTGTACTAAGCATCACTAACTCTCCTACTTTATACTCATTCACATTTCCTCTCTTCCTGTCCACATACTTCTTTATTTCCTCTTGTGCCTTCCCTAAGGCTGCCTTTACTTCCTCCTGAATCTCTTTCATCTTTGTCACAAATTTCTCTGCCCCTTTGTATTTCCCCTTCTTCCTTCCTTCAAACCCCATCCTAGGGTCTTGCCCGTAATTTGCCTTAAAAGATGTTGTTCAAGTACTTGAGTGCACTTTATTGTTATATGCAAATTCTGCTGCTCCCAACCATTCAGGCCATTGTTCTTGCCTATGATCAATAAACATTCTTAAGTATTGTTCTAACTCCTGGTTCACCCCTTCCGTTTGCCCATCAGTCTGTGGGTGAAACACCGTCGACAATTTACTCACAATCCCCAATATCCCATTCAATTCTCTTATTAATTCTGCCACAAATTGGGGTTCTCTATCTGAAATAATGCTTTCCGGTAACCCATGCAATTTCCATACATTATCTCTAAACAACCTTGCTAACCCTTCTGCTGATGTCTTCTCCGTAGTTGGTATAAAGTGGACCATCTTAGTTAGCTGATCCACTACTACTAAAATACTATCATATTCTTGCACTAAAGGCAACTTAGTGATAAAGTCTGCCGATATATGCATCCATGGTTTTTCTGGGATTGAGTTTGGCATTAGCTTTCTTGCTGGTTGTTCTGTGCAGTTTTTGTTGCGCTGGCAAGTATCGTACCCCTCTACATATCACTTCACTTCTTTGGTAATTCTTGGCTACCAAAAGTTTTGAGTGACCAACTCTACCATCTTCCACTGTCCCCTATGTCCTCCTACTGGTGTGTCGTGATGTAGCCTGATAATTTCTGCCCTTAATTTATTGTCTTTCAGCACATACACTTTCCCTTCCTTATACATGATGCCATCTGCCTCTCTTCATTCTTTATCCCTTAACATTTTCACCCCTGCTTTCTTCATTTCTTCCACCACTTTTACTACTTCATCATCTCTTACTTTTGACTTTCTAACTTCCTCTAATAGATCTACTCCATCTACTATTATTTCTACTATCTCCATTTTCCTCACTTCCAGCTACTCTGGTTTTACCAACTTTTGATCTTCGTTGTCCTTTTCTACTCCCACTTCCCAGTCTGGTCTTTTACTTAGACTATCCGCTTTCCCTATCTTACTTCCCAGAACATGCTTCAGCATAAAATTAAATCTTGACAGGTATAGAGCCTATCTTGCTTGTCTCCTATTTAACTTCTGCACTTTCATAAAGTACTCGAGATTCTTATGGTTGGTCCAAATCTCAAATTTAGTTGTTGCTCCTTCTAGAAAATACCTCCATGCTTCTAGACATCTAACAACTGCTAACATCTCCTTGTTATGTATTTTGTAATTTCTTTCCATATCACTGAGAGACTTGGAGATAAAAGCAATTGGCCTCCACATTTCATCTGAGCACTTCATTGATAGTACTCCTCCAGTAGCGTAATTTGACGTATCGGCCTCTACTCTGAATTCCTTATCTAAGTCTGGTACCACTAATACTGGTTTCATTGTGAACACCCTTTTGAGTTCGTCAAATGCTTACTGCTGTTCCACTCCCCACTGCCACTTTACATCTTTTCTCATCAGCATATTTATAGACCTTGCTACTCAAGTGAAATCTTTGATAAACCTCCTATAGTAGTTTGTGAGGCCCAAGAATTTCCTAACGTCTTTCACATTTTTCAGTTCTGGCCAGCTGAGTACTCTGTCTACTTTTTCTTCCTCTATTTCTATCCTATTAGGCCCTATTACTACTCCTAGAAACCCAATTTTCTGCACTTTCCATACATATTTCTCCGGTTTGACATACAGGTCATTTTTTTCTAACCTTCTCAATATTTCCTCTACAATCTCGTTATGTCCTTCCTTTGTTTCTGTCCCTACTAGCACATCATCTACAAATGCAGCAACTTTTCCTTCATTGATTAAGTCCTTCAGGATTTCATTTATCATTGCCTGAAATGTAGCTGGCAAATTTGTCATTCCAAAGAACATAACTGTTGGCTCAAAGGATCCTATATGCATTGTAAATGCTCCCTTCCACTCATCTCCTTCTTTTATCCTCATGTTATTGAACCCCCACCTCAGATCCATTTTAGTAAACACCTTCTTGCTACCCATATTGTCAATTAGCTCTGTAATTAGTGGCAGTGGGTAGTTGTTTTTCACTGTCTGGTCATTTAGGTTGTGGTAGTCCATTACCATCCACTTACTCCCATCCTTTTTGCCCACAAAAAAGACTGGTAATGTTTGAGGGGATTTTGATGGTCTGATATACCCCTTTCTCAGTTGATCTTCCACAAAGTTCTGGACCTTCTCTCTCTTGTTTTTGGATAGAGGGTAGATTCTTCCCTTCCATAGTTTAAACGTCTCCTTGAGATCAATAGCATGATCCCAAACTTTTCTAGTCGGCATTCTTTCTGACTCTACTTTCCCGAACACTTTCCTCCACTTTAGGAATTTCCTTGGGACCAACTCTTCAATCTTTCTGTGGTCCTCTTCCATTTTCTTTTCTCTTTCCCATTCTTCCTTGTCATTGATTGCCCATCTGACAATTTTCTCTTCCTCTAGGGTTGCTACCCTTTTTACCCTTTTGACCTCCCTTGGTCTCCTACCACATAATGGTGAGCATCTCGTCATTTTTACTTCTCCAGTTTCCCAATTGATTTCTGGGTTATGCACCTGTAACCATGGCATTCCCAGTATTACCTCCGTTTTTCCTAAGTCACATACATCTATCCTCATCCTTTCTACATGACCCTTGTAATACACATTTGCTTCTACCTAGTGTATAATAGCTCCCCCACTGTTGTCCGTCCCGTCTATATTTCTGACTATTATGGGTTTTTCTAATTCCTTTAGCATGAACCCATGTTTTGCTACTGTCCTCTTGTCCATGAACATCCCTGTTGTGCCACTATCCAAGAGCACTTTTACTGCAACACCCTCATGAGTGTCTATCTTTTCTATCCCAATATTCAACCACACTTCTCTCAGCATTTTGAAGGTTTGTCTGACCTCTCTTTGCCTACCCTCTTCTCTTGCTGTACCTCCTGGGACTCCTGCCCATGTACCACTCTGCTATACCTTTCCCCTTTTGGGATGCGCCATCTCTGTCTTTTTCCTTTTCTGACATCTACACCACTTCTGCCTGTCTGAAATCACCCTCTGTCTCCTATTCTCCTCTATCTGGCATCCTTTCTGTCCACACCTTTCACACTCCACATATGACACTATCACCTTCTTTGTATACCACCCCAACTCTAACAGGTATGCCTCGTCTGGAATGCCCTCTCCATAGTGTTTCTGTGCTTTTCGTCATAGGACATGCACCAGACTTCTCCTCTACTCTTTTTGCTGCACTTTTTGTGGTATGGCCACATGCACCGCCTTTTCCACCACTCGTAACTTCTTTTCTCCTTTCCAAATAGGACACTCTTTACACTTGTGCCCCTTCTCTTCATACTTAAAGCATTTTACTTCTATTGTCTCCTGCCTCCTTATTGTTGTCTCCCTCACATCATACTGCATCACTCTACTTGACAACACCTCAAATTTATTTTGGGGCACTATTCCCCTTTTCTCCTCTCCATCTCTATTCCTGTAATTTCAGACCAGGTACCCAAACCCTTTGCAGCATTGATATACTCTCCTCCTTCTTGCTTCTAATTCTGCCCTTAGCTTAGTGAGGGCATGCTTTTGATTGAGCAGGTTGCTCATAAGAGCATTGTATTGTGTTTGGGACATTGTGTTGACATCTCAGGGGTACGGAGTGAATAGTTGATCTTGCTAATTATACTACCTCTGCTGGGGTACAAGATCTTTACCCAGCCAGAGTCCTACTGCCCTACTAACTACTGCCTTAATACTAGGGTTAGACTATCACCCAACGGATGGGATCCCTAATCTAAATGCCTTCCTAGGGATGTGGCGTTACTCCTCTGCATATACTGATCACAATGGATCACCAGTACAAGATTTATAAGGCAAACACTACTACTTCTATCTATCAATACTCAGTTGCAAGTTCTGGCCTTGATTGTAGTGCCTGAGCTTGGTACTGTGTCTCCACCTTCAGTCCCTAACTGACTGATAAGTCCCCTTAAGCCAAGGGCCCAGCTATGTATGGAGGTGACTAGTGATCATGATGATCACCGGTCAAGGGTCAAGGCGATTGTGAGAATAAGAGTGAGCAAGGTCCAAGGTGGACAGTGCTCTGGATGTGTTATCAAGTTCTAGTATAGTGACTTAGTCTGAGATGACTTAACCACCCTCCTAGTCTGAGTTGACAAGGAGAACTTGATAGAGTTCCCATTTGCTTTCTGTACACTACTTGTACACATTCTGTATTTACCCTTATTTACAAAGTCCTGCGTATCTCTTTTGAGTCATCCCCTCTTACATCTATTGATTTCCTAATAAAATAAAAGAAAAGGAAAAGAAAAATAAATAATGACTTAGTTGTTTGGCCAAGTCATGACAAGTTGGCTCAAAGAATCCAACATATATAGTGAATGCTCCCTTTCACTTATCCCCCTCCTTTATCCTCATATTGTTAAAGCTCCATCATAAGTCTATTTTGGTGAATACTTTTTTACTTTCCATGTTGTTGATTAGATCTATAATTAGGGGCAGGGGGTAATTATTCTTTATAGTTTGCTCATTTAGACTACAATAGTCCATAACTATCCTCTTCTTCCCATCTTTCTTATCCACAAAGAAAACTGGTGACATCTGAGGGAACTTTGATGGTCTAATATACCCCTTTCTTAACTGGTCATCCATGAATTTCTGAACCTCCTCCCTTTCATCTTTAGAAAAAGGGTAAATCCTTCCTTTTTGTGGTTTAAACATCTCCTTGAGATCTATGGCGTGATTCCAGATTTTTCTTGTTGGTATCCTCTCTGACTCCATTTTCCCAAATACCTTCCTCCACCTAAGGAATTTCTGTGGTACCATTTCCTCGATTTTTCTATGGTCTTCTTCCCTTCCCCAGTTTTCCTTATTATCCACTGCCCACCTTACAATCTTCTCTTCTTCCAATGTCACTACTCTTTTTACTTTCTTTCTCACTCTTTTCTCCTTTAGCCTTGTATTTCTTCCACACAATGGTGGGCACCTTGTCATCTTGACTTCCCCAGTCTTTCAATTTATCTCTGGATTGTGTGCTTGTAACCATGGTATCCCCAATATAACATTTGTTTTTCCTAGATCACACACATCCATTCTTATTCTTTCTACATGGCCTTTGTAGTACACAATTGCTTCCACCTGATGGGTAATGGCTCCTGTACTATTGTTGGTCCCATTAACATTTCTAACCATTATCAGCCTCTCCAATTTCTGCAGCCTAAATTTATATTTTGCTGCCATCTTCCAATCCATAAACATTCCCATTACACTGCTATCTAGAAGTGCTTTTACTGTTATACCTTCATGCATATCCACCTTTTCTATTCCTATGTCCATCTATACTTCTCTCAGTATTTTGAACGTTCTCCTCACTTCTCTTGCTGTACCTTCTGCCTATGCCCTGCCTTGTTATGCTTTTCCCTTTGTGGGGTGTGCCACTTCTTCTTCCTTTCTCTTTTACTTTGGGCATCTACACCACTCAGCTTCCTCTAGCTTCCTTTCTCTAAGAACTCCTTGTCCTCTGTTGTCCTCCCTATGCATTCCTTTCTTTCTACACCATTTGCATTCTATATAGATTGCTATGACCTCTTCTGTCATCTATCCTAACTCCAATAGCCATATATCTTCTAGCACATTCTCCATTCTACAGTATTCCTGTGCCTTTTCCTAGTTGGGATGCACTGGTCTTCCCTTCTGCTGCGCCTTTTGTGGTCTGACCATATACACTGCTCCCTTACTTCTCCTTTCCTTCTCCACCTTAATATTTGGACACTCCCACTTGTAGTATCCTGTCCCCCAACATCTAAAACATCATATCCCTTCCTCATCTGTCTCCTGCCTGCTTACTTTTGCTTCCTCTACATTGCATTACTCTACTTGCTATCATCTCAAATCTATTCTGGGAAACCAGTTTTCCTTTTGCTTCTTTCATATTCCTACAGTTATGGACCAGGTGCCCAAACTTTCTACACCCCTGTCACAAACTTCATTTAGACCATAACTCCAGGAATACTTGACCAATTTCAATAATCTAAATAGCTACCAAAAGCTCTTAAGAAGACCTTTCAAATGGTACCAAAAACATCTCAAAGCAATCAGTATTTACCAAGTTATCAGCAGATCAGTCAGTGATCACCAAGTTATCAGACACTAAATTGCCAATATCTTGGGAACTGCTTAATGTAATCATTTGCTTCAACAACCATTGTGAAGCTCTCTTCAATGCACTTCTTTTGGCCATAAATAGATCCCAAGGCAATAAGATCTCATGGAGATACAAGGTCCTCAATGTTTGTACATAATATTGATCTTTACTCATAGATTATCATCTGTCCTTGAATAGAACAAAGGACTGCCCTAAGATGGTTAGGTTATCTCTATTTCAAGAACAATAGCACTCCTATATGTAGAATAATAGGTAGTGATCATGTGGTAGGCTGTTCTAGTGCACAGACCACCACAATCATGTATTTAAGAACTGTATATCTGAGGATAAACCTCAGACTTAACAACATCTTTTGCTGTTTGTCTAACTTTACTTTTTTGAACAATTTAATTATCAAATAAAGCAATCACAAATCAGTAAGTGGCTATTTGTGATAACCCCCAACACACCCTTTCTTTTCTTCCCTCTATTTCTGCCCTTAGTTTAGCCAGGGCACACTATTGGTTGAGTATACTGCCCATAAGAGAGTTGTATTGTTCTAGAGACATGGTGCTATGTCTCCAGAAAAGTTGAAATAAGAGTGATCTTACTAATATTATGTCTACTAGGGTGCAAGATCTTCACCCAGCTAGACACCTACTGCTCTACTTGCTACTGCCCTAATACTATGGTTATACTATCACCCCAAGGAGAAGATCTCTAACCTAAATGCCTTCCTAAAGATGTAGCATTACTCCTCTGCATGTACAGCCTACAATAGGGCTTCAGCATGTTACCAAGGAACAGTGAATGTTCTTAGTGGTCACCCTAGGTGGATGTTCAGAAAGAACTCGATGGAGTTCTTGTTGGATTGCAGCCCTACTTATACTATTACTACAGTGGCTGTACCCTAGAGTCCCATGGTCACATGTCCTTTCCAGAATGTTCTATGGTCACCTGACCTTGTC
>Ga0153925_1000324_pt1 | contig 11682 bp, 20 predicted proteins | sample TSNJ009MetaG_FD_104684 | JGI IMG/M metagenome (GOLD analysis project Ga0153925, IMG submission 104684) | Attine ant fungus gardens microbial communities from New Jersey, USA - TSNJ009 MetaG | ecosystem: Host-associated > Fungi > Mycelium > Unclassified | place: USA: New Jersey, Wharton State...
AGATACAAGGTCCTCAATGTTTGCACATGACAACTGATCTTTACCCATAGATTATCATCTGTCCTTGAATAGAACAAAGGACTGCCCTAAGATGGTTAGGTTATCTCTATTTCAAGAACAATAACACTCCTATATGTAGAGCAATAGGTAGTGATCATGTAGTAGGCTGTTCTTGTGCACAGACCACCACAATCATGTATTTAAGAACTGTATGTCTAAGAATAAACCTCAGACTTAACAACATCTTTTGCTACTGTCTAAACTTCGCTTTTTTGAGCCTTTTGATTATTAAATCATCAACTCACAAATCAGTAAGTGGCCATTTGTGATAGTATCAAGTTCTTATGTTATTGATAAACAGTGAATGTCCTTAGTGATCACCCTAGGTGGATGTTCAAGAAGAACTCAATAGAGTTCTTTGTTGGATTGGACTCCTACTTATACTACTTTTTACAGTGGCTGTACTATTAGTCCATGATCACATGTTCTTCCAGAATGTTCTGTGATCACTTGACCTTATCATGTGACCTTAGTTCCCACACTTTTTATATCTTGACCCCATTGTACGTCTTGAGGTTTTGGATCAAGTATTCAAATGTTCAGGAAACTATTCCCCTTTTGGGGCTCTCATAACAATAGTTTCATTCTGTTGCATTTAGTGACTTGGAGATAAAGGCCACCAGTCTCTATTTCCCATCATCACACTTTGTTGACAACACTCCCCCTGTTGTATAGTCCGATGTATCTGCTTCTACTTGTATTTTTTTGTTTAGGTCTGGTATTGCCAAGACTAGCTCTATTGTGAATACCTCTTTTAACTTCTTAAATATCTCCTCTTGTTCCTTTCTCCATCTCTACTTCTCCTCCTTTCTAACTAGTATATGTAGTGGTACTACAAGCTTCACAAAGTCTTTAATAAATTGCCTGTAGTAGTTGGCAAGTCCAAGAAACTTTTGCACCTTTTTTATGTTTCTCAGTGTTAGCCAGCTTAAAACTCCTTCTACCTTTTCTTTCTGCATTTCTATTCCTTTTGGTCATATTACTACTTCTAGAAACTCCACCTCCTTCACTTTCTACTGACACTTCTCTGGTTTTACAAAGAGATTATTCTCTTCAAGTTGCTTCAATACTTCTACTACTTTGTTATACCCCTCCTCTATTTCTGTTGCCACAATAATATTGTCTATGAAGGTGGCTGTGTTCTTTTGATTTATCATGTCACAGAATAGATTGTTCATCATTGTCTAGAAGGTAACAAGGGAGTTTGTGAGCCCAAAATATATTACAGTTGGTTCGTAGGCTCCAATGTACATTGTGAATACTGCCTTCTATTTGTCTCCTTCTTTGATTCTAACATTATTATACCCTCACCTCAGGTCTAGCTTTATAAAAACTTTCTTACTGCCTACTCCATTCAAGATATCAGCAATCAGTGGTAATAGATATCCATTCTTGACAGTCTACTGGTTTACATATCTATAGTCTTATACCATTCATTGCTTGCTATCTTTCTTAGCTACAAAATGTACTGGCAATGTCTGTGGTGATTTCAATGGTTAGATATATCCTTTTTGTAGTTGATCTTCTATGAATGCTTGTACCTTCTCTTGCTCCTCCCTTGACAATGAATATACCTTCTCTTTTCTAGGCACAAAACCTTTCTTTAACTTTATCACATGGTTCCAGGTCTTTTGCACTGGCATTCTCTTTGACTTTGCTTTTCTGAATACTCTCTTCAATTTCCAAAACCTCCTTGGCAGCAGTTCTTCTACTGTTTTTTTTCTTTTGTTTTCCTAACCACTTTTTTCTTCTCTTCCTGCCTTCTTTTTCCACATATTGGTAGGCAGTATGTTATTTTCACCTCACCCTTCTCCCAGTCAATTTCTGGATTATGGGCAGCTAACCATGGTATATTCAATATCACCTCTGTTTTTCCCAGATTGCATATATCCATTTGTGCTCTCTTAACATGTCCTTTGAAGAATATATTGCACTCTACCTGATAAGTGATTGCTCCTCCTACATTGACAATTCCATCTACATTTCATACTAACAGGGGACTCTTTAGTCTTTTTAGCTTAAATCCCTTCTTTTTTGTAAACTTTGTGTCTTGTCATGATACAGCCAAAAACAGCTAAGTCATTATCTATTTTCTTTTTCTTTTTCTTTTCTTTTAATTAGAAAATTGGTGGACATGTAGGATGAAACGACTAAGAAGAGATGCATGGGAGTTTATAAATAAAAGTAAACACAAGAAGTATATAAGTAGTGTACCATAATTAATGAGAATTCCATTGAGTTCTCCTTGTCAACTCAGACTAGGAGTAGTTCTAAGACATCTCAGTTTAAGTCCTTATACTAGAACTTGATTCCATATCTAGAGCACTGTCTGCCTTGGACCTTGCTCACTCTTATTCTCACAATCACCTCGACCCTTGACCAGTGATCATCATGATCACTAGTCACCTCCATACATAGCCAGGCCCTTGGCTTAAGGGAACTTATCAGTCAGTTAGGGACTAAAGGTAGAGACATAGTACCAAGCTCAGGCACCACAATCAAGGCCAGAACTTGCAACTGAGCATTGATAGATAGAAGTAGTAGTGTTCGCCTTATAAACCTTGTGCTGGTGATCCATTGTGATCAGTACACACAGAGGAGTAATGCTGCATCCCTAGGAAGGCGTTTAGATTAGGGATCCCATCCATTGGGTAATAGTCTAACCCTAGTATTAAGGCAGTAGTTAGTAGGGCAGTAGGACTCTGGCTGGGTGAAGATCTTGTGCCCCAGCAGAGGTAGTATAATTAGCAAGATCAACCATTTACTCTGTACCCCTGAGACGTCAACACAATGTCCCAAACACAATATAATGCTCTCATGAGCAACCTGCTCAACCAAAAGCATGCTCTTGCTAAGCTAAGGGCAGAATTAGAAGGAAGAAGGAGGAGAGTATGTCAATGCTGCAAAGGGTTTGGGCACCTGGCCCAAAATTGCAGAAATAGAGACAAAGAGGAGAAGAGGGGAACAGTGCCCCAAAATAAATTTGAGGTGTTGTCAAGTAAAGTGATGCAGTGTGATGTGAGGGAGACAACAATAAGGAGACAGAAGACAGTAGAAGTAGAATGCTTTAAGTATGGAGAGAAGGGGCACAAGTGTAAAGAGTGTCCTATTTGGAAAGGAGAAAAGAAGTTGCAAGTGGTGGAAAAGGTGGCACGTGTGGCTATGCCACAAAAAGCACAGCAAAAAGAGTAGAGGAGAAGTCTAGTGCATGTCCTATGACAAAAAGCACAGGAACACTGTGGAGAGAGCATTCCAGATGAGGCATGCCTGTTAGAGTTGGGGTAGTATACAAAGGAGGTGATAGTGTTGTATGTGGAGTGTGAAAGGTGTGGACAGAAAGGATGCCAGGTGGAGGAGAATAGGGGACAGAGAGTGATTCCAGACAGGCAGAAGTGGTGTGGATGTCAGAAAAGGAAGGAGACAAAGGTGGTGCATCTCAAAAGGGGAAAGGTGCAGCAGAGCAGCGCATGGGCAGGAGTCCCAGGAGGCGCAGCAAGGGAAGAGGGTAGGCAAAGAGAGGTCAGACGAACCTTTAAAATGCTGAGAGAAGTGTGGTTAAATATCAGGATAGAAAAGATAGACACTCATGAGGGTATTGCAGTAAAAGTGCTCTTGGATAGTGGCACAACAGGGATGTTCATGGACAAGAGGACAGCAGCAAAACATGGGTTCATGCTAAAGAAATTAGAAAAACCCATAATGGTCAGAAATGTGGATGGGACAGACAACAGTAGGGGAGCCATTATACACCAGGTAGAAGCAAATGTGTATTACAAGGGTCATGTAGAAAGGATGAGGATGTATGTATGTGACTTAGGAAAAATGGAGGTAATACTGGGAATGCCATAGTTACAGGTGCATAACCCAGAAATCAATTGGAAAACTGGAGAAGTAAAAATGACGAGATGCCCACCATTATGTGGTAGGAGGCCAAGGGAGGTCAAAAGGGTAAAAAGGGTAGCAACCCTAGAGGAAGAGAAAATTGTCAGATGGGCAATTGATGACAAGGAAGAATAGGGAAGAGAAGAGGAAATGAAAGAGGACCACAGGAAGATTGAAGAGTTGGTCCCAAGGAAATTCCTAAAGTGGAGGAAAGTGTTTGGGAAAGTAGAGTCAGAAAGAATGCCAACTAGAAAAGTTTGGGATCATGCTATCGATCTCAAGGAGATGTTCAAACCACAGAAGGGAAGAATCTACCCTCTATCCAAAAACAAGAGAGAGGAGGTCCAGAACTTTGTGGAAGATCAACTGAGAAAGGGGTATATTAGACCATCAAAATCCCCTCAAACATTACCAGTCTTCTTTGTGGGCAAAAAGGATGGGAGTAAGTGGATGGTAATGGACTACCACAACCTAAACAACCAGACAGTAAAAAACAACTACCTACTGCCACTAATTACAGAGCTAATTGACAATATGGGTAGCAAGAAGGTGTTCACTAAAATGGATCTGAGATGGGGGTTCAATAACATGAGAATAAAAGAAGGAGATGAGTGGAAGGGAGTGTTTACAATGCATATAGGATCCTTTGAGCCAATAGTTATGTTCTTCGGAATGACAAATTTGCCAGCCACATTTCAGGCAATGATAAATGAAATCCTGAGGGACTTAATCAATAAAGGAAAAGTTGCTGCATTTGTAGATGATGTGCTAGTAGGGACAGAAACAGAGAAAGGACATGACAAGATTGTAGAGGAAATATTAAGAAGGTTAGAAGAAAATGACCTGTATGTCAAACCAGAGAAATGTATATGGAAAGTATGGAAAATTGGATTCCTAGGAGTAGTAATGGAGCCTAATGGGATAGAAATGGAGGAAGAAAAAGTAGACAGAGTACTCAGCTGGCCAGAACTGGAAAATGTAAAAGACATCAGGAAATTCTTGGGCCTCGCAAACTACTATAGAAGGTTTATCAAAGATTTTGCTCGAGTAGCAAGGCCTATAAACATGCTGATGAGAAAAGACGTAAAGTGGCAGTGGGGAGTGGAACAGCAGAAAGCATTTGACAAACTCAAAAGGGTGTTCACAACGAAACTAGTATTAGCAGCACCAGACTTAGATAAGGAATTCAGAGTAGAAGCCGATGTGTCAAATTACGCTACTAGAGGAGTACTATCAATGAAGTGCTCAGATGAAATGTGGAGGCCAATTGCTTTCATCTCCAAGTCTCTCAGTGATACAGAAAGAAATTATGAGATACATGACAAGAAGATGTTAGCAGTTGTTAGATGTCTAGAAGCATGGAGGTATTTCCTGGAAGGAGCAACAACTAAATTTGAGATTTGGACTGACCATAAGAATCTTGAGTACTTTATGAAAGCACAGAAGTTAAATAGGAGACAAGCAAGATGGGCTCTATATCTGTCAAGATTTAATTTTATGCTGAAGCATGTTCTGGGAAGTAAGATGGGGAAAGCAGATAGTCTAAGTAGAAGACCAGACTGGGAAGTGGGAGTAGAAAAAGACAACAAGGATCAAAAGTTGGTAAAACCAGAGTGGCTGGAAGTGAGGAAAACAGAGATGGTAGAAATAATAGTAGACGGAGTAGATCTATTAGAGGAAGTTAGAAAGTCAAAAGTAAGAGATGATGAAGTAGTAAAAGTGGTGGAAGAAATGAAGAAAGCAGGGGTGAAAATATTAAGAGATGAAGAATGGAGAGAGGCAGATGGTGTTATGTATAAGAAAGAGAAAGTGTATGTGCCAAAGGACAATAAATTAAGGGCAGAAATTATCAGGCTACATCATGACATGCCAGTAGGAGGACATGGGAGACAGTGGAAGATGGTAGAGTTGGTCACTCAAAACTTTTGGTGGCCAGGGATTACCAAAGAAGTGAAGCGATATGTAGAGGGGTGCGATGCTTGCCAGCACAACAAAAACCGCACAGAACAACCAGCAGGAAAGCTAATGCCAAACTCAATCCCAGAAAAACCATGGACACATATATCAGTAGACTTTATCACTAAGTTGCCTTTAGTGCAAGGATATGATAGTATTTTAGTAGTAGTGGATTGGCTAACTAAGATGGTCCACTTTATACCAACTATGGAGAAGACATCGGCAGAAGGGTTAGCAAGGTTGTTTAGAGATAATGTGTGGAAATTGCATGGGTTACTGGAAAGCATTATTTCGGATAGAGGACCCCAATTTGCAGCAGGATTAATAAGAGAATTGAATGGGATATTGGGGATTGCAAGTAAATTGTTGACAGTATTTCATCCACAGACCAATGGGCAAACAGAAAGGGTGAACCAGGAGTTAGAACAATACTTAAGAATGTTTATCAATTATAGGCAAGAACAATGGCCTGAATGGTTGGGAACAGCGGAATTTGCATATAACAATAAAGTGCACTCAAGTACTTGAACAACACCTTTTAAGGCAAATTATGGGCAAGACCCTAGGATGGGGTTTGAAGGAAGGAAAAAGGGGAAATACAAAGGGGCAGAGAAATTTGTGACAAAGATGAAAGAGATTCAGGAGGAAGCAAAGGCAGCCTTAGGGAAGGTGCAAGAGGAAATGAAGAAGTACACAGACAGGAAGAGAGAAGATGTGGATAAGTATAAAGTAGAAGACCTAGTGATGCTCAGCACAAAAGATCTGAAATATCAGATGGTCGGAAGGAGGACAGAGAAGTTGACAGAAAGATTTGTAGGCCCTTACAGGATAAAGAAAATCGTATCATCAAATACAGTAGAATTAGAACTACCTAGCACAATAAAAATACACTTGGTAGTTAACGTTAGCAGAATACAAAGATATGTAGGGCAGGTAGAAGGGCAGAGAAAGGAGCAACCAGCTCCAGTAGTAATCGAGGGAGAAGAGGAATGGGAAGTGGAGAGGATACTGAATAAGCAATGGATCAGAGGAAAGGATAAGTATCTAGTGTGATGGAAGGGGTTCACAGCTGAATCAGATACCTGGGAAGGAGAAGAGAACTTAGAAAATGCTAAGAAAGCAATAGAGGAGTATGAAAGAGAGTACAGAAGAGACATGAAGAACGTCAGGAGACAGAAAAGAGAAGAAGGAACATTTAGAAGGGGAGAATTGCCAGAACGGTTCATAGCAAGGAAGTTATTTAGATAGTCAGATAAAAGGTACAACAAAGAATACTGGGGAAGGTTGGAAAGAAACTGGAGATAATGGAAAGGGAGAAGAAAAAAGGGGCAAAGAATGATGGAAACAATAAGGGAAGAGGAGGAAGACATTGAACAAGAAAACTCGAGATTAAAAGAGTGGACAGAAGAAGACAATGATGAGATAGGGAACATGGTCAACCCCTATTACAAACTGTAAAGAAATCCTCAGGACGAGGAACCTTGAGAGGGAGGTGGTGTCATGACTTGGCCAAACGACTAAGTCATTATTTATTTTTCTTTTTCTTTTATTTTATTTTATTAGGAAATCAATGGACGTGAGAGGGGATGACTCAAAAGAGATACATGGGACTTTGTAAATAAGGGTAAATACAGAATGTGTACAAGTAGTGTACAGAAAGCAAACAGGAACTCTATTGAGTTCTCCTTGTCAACTCAGACTAGGAGGGTGGTTAAGTCATCTCAGACTAAGTCACTACATGACCTTGCAATTGAGCAGTGCTCAGTAGTTTACTTGTATTTCTTTCACTCTATAAACCTTGTGCTAAAGTCCCATTGTAGGCTGTATATACAGAGAAGTAATGCTATATCTTTAGAAAGGTGTTTAGGTTAGAGATTCTCTCCTTGGGGTGATAGTATAACCATAGTATAGGGCAGTAGTAAGTAGGACAGTAGATGTCTAGCTGGATGAAGATCTTATGCCCCAGTAGACATAACATTAGTAAGATCACTCCTATTTTGACTTTTCTGGAGATATAGCACCATGTCTCTGGAACAATATAACTCTCTCATGAGCGGGATGCTCAACCAACAACGTGCCCTCACTAAGCTAAGGGCAGAGATAGAAAAAAGGGAAGGAAGGGTGTATTGGGGATGTAGAAGTTTTGGGCACCTGGCCTGTAACTGTAGGAATATGAAAGAAGCAAAAGGGAAACTGGTTCCCCAGAATAGATTTAAGATGATAGCAAGTAGAGTGATGCAATATGGAGTGAGGAAGGAAGCAAAAGTAAGAAGGCAGAAGACAGTTGAGGAAGGGGTACGATGTTTTAGATGTCAGAGGATAGGACACTACAAGTAGGAGTGCCCAAATATTAAGGTGGAGAAGAAAAGAAGAAATGAGGAAGCGGTGTGTGTGGCCAGGCCACAAAAGGCATAGTAGGGAGAGAGGTTGGCACATCCCAAGTGGGAAAAGGTGCAGAAACACTGTAGAGTGGAGAATGTACCAGAAGATGCACAGCTGTTGGAGTTAGGATGGATGACAGAAGAAGTTGTAGTGACCTACATAGAATGTAAGTGGTGTGGAAGAAAAGGAATGCATAGGGAAAACAACAGAGGACAAGGAGTCCTCAGAGGAAGGAAGTTAGAGGAAGCTGAGTGGTGTAGATGCCCAAAGCAAAGGAGAAAGAAAGAAGAAGCAGCACATCCTACAAAGGGAAAAGCGCAGCAAGACAAGGCATGGGCAGAAGGTACAGTAAGAGAAGTGAGGAGAACATTCAAAATATTAAGAGAAGTATGGATGGATATAGAAATAGAAAAGGTGGATACACATGAAGGTATAACAGTAAAAGCGCTTCTAGACAGCGGCACAATAGGGATGTTTATAGATTGGAAAATGACAGCAAAACATAGATTTAGGCTGCAGAAATTGGAGAGACCGATAATGGTTAGGAATGTCAATGGGACCAACAACAGTGCAGGAGCCATTATCCATCAGGTAGAAGCAAACATGTACTACAAAGACCACATAGAAAGGATAAGAATGGATGTGTGCAATCTAGAAAAAACAGACATTATATTGGGAATGCCATGGTTGCAAGCATATAACCAAGAGATAAATTAGGAGACTAGAAAAGTCAAGATGACGAGGTGCCCACCATTGTATGGAAGGAATACAAGGCTAAAGAAGAAAAAGGTGAAAAAAAGAGTAAAAAGAGTAGCAACATTGGAAGAAGAGAAGATCATGAAATAGGTAGTGGATGATAAAGAAGACTGGGGAAGGGAAAAAGAAGTCAAGGTGGACTATAGGAAAATTGAGGAAATGGTACCACAGAAATTCCTTAGGTGGAGAAAGGTGTTTGGGAAAACAGAGTCAGAGAGGATGCCAACAAGAAAAATCTGGGATCATGCTATAGATCTCAAAGAGACGTTTAAACTACAAAAAGGAAAGATCTACCCTCTTTCCAAAGATGAGAGAGAGAAGGTTTAGTAATTTGTGGATGACCAGTTAAGAAAGGGGTATATCAGACCATCAAAGTCCTCTCAGATATCACCAGTTTTCTTTGTGGGTAAGAAAGATGGGAAGAAGAGAATAGTTATGGACTATCATAGCCTAAATAAACAAACTGTAAAGAATAATTACTCTCTGCCATTAACTACAGATCTAATTGACAACATGGGAAGTAAGAAAGTATTCACCAAAATAGACTTATGATGGAGCTTTAACAATGTGAGGATAAAGGAGGGGGATGAGTAGAAGGGAGCATTCACCACATATGTTGGATCCTTTGAGCCAACTGTCATGTTTTTTGGGATGACAAATTCACCAGCTATATTCCAAGCAATGATAAACAAAATCCTGAGAGATATGATTAATGAAGAAAAAGTAGCAGCATTTGTGGATGATGTGCTAGTTGGGACAGAAACAGAGGAGGGACATGATGAGATAGTAGAGGAGGTCCTGAGAAAGTTAGAAGAGAATAACTTGTATGTCAAGCTAGAGAAGTGTGCATGGAAAGTAAGGAAGATTGGATTCCTGGGTATAGTCATAAAACCCAGTGGAATAGAGATGGAGAAAGAAAAGGTGGACGGGGTGCTGAGTTGGCCAGAGCCAAGGAATGTGAAAGACATCAGAAAATTTTTAGGCCTCGCAAATTATTACAGGAGGTTTATTAAGGACTTTGCTTGACTAGCCAGACCAATGAATGTGCTAACAAGGAAGAACATAAAGTGGAGGTAGAAAGGAGAAGAACAAGCTACATTTGACAAGCTCAAGAAGGTCTTCACGACAAGACCAGTACTAGCAGCCCCAGACTTAGACAAAGAGTTTAGGGTAGAGGCAGACACCTCAAATTATACAACTGGAGGAGTGCTCTCAATGAAGTCCTCCAACAACTTATGGAGACCGGTAGCTTTCATTTCAAAATCTCTAAGTGATACAAAAAGGAATTACAAGATACATGACAAGGAAATGTTAGCAATAGTCAGATGTCTAGAGGAGTGGAGGCATTTCCTAGAAGGAACAGTAGTAAAATTTGAGATTTGGATAGATCATAAAAATCTTAAATACTTTATAAAAGTGCAAAAGTTGAATAGACGACAAGCTAGATGGGTACTGTACCTATCAAGATTTGACTTTGTGTTAAAACATGTTCCTGGAACAAAGATAGGAAAGGCAGACAGCCTGAGCAGGAGGCCAGACTAGGAGGTTGGAGTAGAAAGAGACAATGAGGATGAGATGTTGGTAAAGAAAGAATGGTTAGAGAATAGAAGAACAGAGAAGGTGAAAGTAATAGTAGAAGGAGTGGATCTATTGGAGAAGATAAGACAGTCAAGAGTAAGTGATGACGAAGTAGTTAAAGCAGTGGAAGAGATGAAATGAGCAGGAGTAAAAGTCCTAAGGGACGAAGAGTAGAGGGACATAGACAGTGTAATGTATAAAAAAGGGAAGGTGTATGTACCCAAGGATAAGGTGCTTAGAGCAGAAATAATCAGGCTACATCATGATATGCCTATAAGAGGACATAGAGGATAGTAGAAGACAGTGGAGCTGGTCACAAGAAATTTCTGGTAGCCAGGAGTAATGAAAGAAGTGAAGTGATATGTGGAAGGTTGTGACTCTTGCCAGAGGAATAAAAACTGCACAGAACAGCCAGCAGGCAAATTAATGCCCAACTCAATACCTGAGAAACCTTGGATGCATATATCAGCAGATTTTATTACTAAACTGCCAATAGCACAGGGATACAACTCAATCTTAGTAGTAGTAGACAGATTAATGAAAATAGTCCATTTCATCCCTACTACAGAGAAAACATTGGCAGAAGGGCTAGCTAGGTTGTTTAGAGACAATATATGGAAGCTGTATAGTGTTACAAACTTCATTTGGACCATAACTCCAGGAATACTTGACTGATTTCAACAATCTAAATGGCCACCAAAAGCCCTTAAAAATACCTTTCAAATGGTACCAAAAACATCTCAAAGTGATCAGTATTCACCGAGTTATCAGCAGATCAGTCAGTGATCACCAGGTCACCGGACACTAAATCACCAATATCTCAGGAACTGCTTAACTTAATCATTTGCTTCAATGACCATCGTGAAGCTCTCTTAAATGCGCTTCTTTAGGCTATAAATAGATCCAGAGGTGATAAGATCCCATGGAGATACAAGGTCCTCAATGTTTGTACATAACACTGATCTTTACTCATAGATTATCATCTGTCCTTGAATAGAACAAAGGACTGCCCTAAGATGGTTAGGATATCTCTATTTCAAGAACAATAGCACTCCTATATGTAGAACA
>Ga0153925_1000327_pt1 | contig 11626 bp, 11 predicted proteins | sample TSNJ009MetaG_FD_104684 | JGI IMG/M metagenome (GOLD analysis project Ga0153925, IMG submission 104684) | Attine ant fungus gardens microbial communities from New Jersey, USA - TSNJ009 MetaG | ecosystem: Host-associated > Fungi > Mycelium > Unclassified | place: USA: New Jersey, Wharton State...
CTGTCATGAAGTTTTTCTGCTCCCGTTGTGGGTAGGTCCTGATCCGGATGCAAGGAGATAATAGTGTTTCCGTTAATATGACGGATGACATGTACAGAGAGCAGGTCCAGGCACAGGTAGCGGTTCACTGACATATATATAATCAATGATGAATGTTGGGATGGAAACTCTGACAGAATCTCACAGCATTTGAGTTTTAGGGGCGCTTTCGTGTCGATGGTTTCATCGACTAAAATATTTGATCAGAACGTGCAGTCGTAGACACACTGAGCAAGGGAGTCACGAACATAGTGTCAAGTTGGTGTCAATAGAGTCCCGCAAATTGATGGGATCGTGACCAGAATATGGTCGAGTGGAGGCTTTATAATCTGACATTTCTTCAATAGAGACGGAGCGCAGAAATGTAAGAGTGATTGTGAGACCTATCGTGGATATGACATTCAGCGAAAGAAGTATTGAGAAGGCAGAACATCCGTACTATCTCCAACTTCTGGTTTGAGATCAGCTTGAAACCGAGAAGGAATCCAATTGAGGAACGAAGAAAAGAAGAAAGGCTCAATGTCAAATCTATCATGTGAGAGATGAGAATTTCTAAATTTTGGCACTGTGCAGACGCACTTGGTCCCCAGCATCTGGAGCATGGGCCCAGAAAGTTTCTCAATAAAGACAGCTCTTGTCCGTGACGAGGATGAGCGCTTGACGGTGATGGATTAACAACCTCTCGCTTAATAAAGAAAGATAAACTCACAACGATGGCTAATAAGCTTTCCCAGGTACTTTCTGCTTCCCCAGGCCTAGCTTCAAACTTCTCTATATTGATGAAATGCCCTTTGTCATCGACATCAACATAATGGGAAATGCATGGCTTTGACTGCGTTCGCTCGATTGCATCAGCAATCTTGCACTTTTCACTTGTGCAGTGGTCCAGTTCGGGTAACGCGACTGTGGGTAGTTTTTCCAGCAGTTGTCACAGTTCTCATGAAGACAAAGATCAGGAATGGGCGGCCCACCACCATTCATGAGATTGATTTGTTCTGGGTTGAGATCTGAGTGTTTAGTCAGGGCATAGATGTATTACATTAAAGAATTCTACGTACTGTCGTCAAGGTCGACCCAGGGCCAAGGCGCACAAGGCGCTGCATGGCGGTAGGAGGCGGAAGGCATGTCTTTTTCGCCACTACCTTTCGTTTCCACGCGCGGTAAATGATTTTGGGGGGTGTCACACATCAGATAGTTGGGTGTCAGAGGAGAGGAGAGCTAAAATGCCGATCGACAAGGGTGTTCTTATCTGTTTGTATAGACGCCAGCGGTCATAAGGACCCCTGGGGAGAATTGACTGATACTCACCCCGATAGTCAAGGTTTGATGATGTGCCGTTATTGGATACGTGTTCCAGGCGCCAGTCGAGGGACAGTTGCCTCGAGTCACCTGTAATATGGCGTGAGACTTGAAACCTGCTTCCGGACTTCCAAGAAATCAGCAACCGCCCAACATTGCAGCTGAAAGAAAGGGCAGCAATGCTACCGAAGTCGGTACAGAGTAATTGTAACCTCAGACATGGTTGCGCCGGGGTCCATCGAACTACCAATGCTAGGTAAGATGAGACACCTGACAGGGACCAGTGAGTGTATGTGAGCACACATGTGAGATCACAACAAAACTTCTGCGAGATTAATTTCACCATAGCAATTTTTAGGCCATGAGCTCTGGGCTAGGCTCAAAAATTACGTGGGAATACAGCCATCATGGTATAAACATGATGTATACCTAGGTCATGGAATTTTTGACAGACATGTTTTGGTGATGTAAATAAGACCTTGAACGGACTGCGACCGCGCACCGTGTAATAACACGCTGACCCTAAATAAGACCTTGATCATGTAGACAGCGTATCCAACATGAGGCGATGCATCTCTGAACTTCCTTGTCGGCTCTCCAATTCAGCCGAAGTTCTAGGACCACGTGGCGCCCTTTAATGCGATGTCGGCAAGGTTTATTGCCAGAAGAGTTCTGTTGGCCACAGTACGATCAAAGGGGTGTCAGTACTATGATTGTTAGGCATTGCCATCTCAATTTTGAATTTTGCCACAGATAAATAATTTTTTTCCTTATTTATAGTTACCTCGCTTGTCGTTGTTTAGCGTAACGTTGCCTGAGTTATGGCAACTGTGAAGTTATCGAACGGAACTTAATCAACTCTTTATGACGTTGTCTTTCTTTTCCATTATTTTATATTATGAATCAGAGACATCACTTCTAGTATAAATAGTTAACATACTGTAGGCTCTTGCTCAGTCGTCTACCACACCGGGTGACGTCTGAGATCATTTTATTATAGTATTTAATTGAAGTTAGTCCAGCTCAAAATTGAATGCAAAGTCAACATCTCAATATTGTAAGAAGAGCTTGTCAACTGGTTGATACATTAATCTACTCTTCCTTTAGACTATTACCTGCATCTCTTGATGTACAGTGTTGCCTTCAAATGGCCTGGCTTGTTTTCGGAACAAAAAATTCAAAGAACTCTTTTTGAGGGTTGGGGCGACGAAAATGATACTACCATAAAACATTATATATTGAATGAAAAGACCAAGGAAATGGACTAGAAAAACAATTGAATTCCATCATTGGTAGCTGGGTATATGATATGCTGTTGTAGCATCACTCTGCGGTGAGCTAATGTATTACACTATAAATTCCTAACATGGCTACGATTTAGTTGAAAGTGTGCTTCAACCAGATGATCTGTCAAGCCCTTTGTCATTGATAGAGGCGTTGAAGATTGCGCTATTGTTGAAAGAAATTTTGCTATCACAGTATAAACAACTGACATTTATGTTAAATATTTAGATTGTACTTTCGAAAGCCGCAGCAGGTTGGCCACAGCAGGTTAGCCACATATCATGTACTCGTTTATCAAGGTTCATCTTTCCAAGAATTTCCAGGCAAAATATCATCTCTTGCTTGACATATTTGAAGGGCCCCTGTATCATTTTCACTGGCTCCATTGGCTCCAGGAGCCACTTCCTCATTTCTAGGCTCCAGGGGAATACTACCAACACTGTCATGTTGCTCTGCCGAATCATAGGTAACATCCCCAGGGTCCAGTAATATCCGACCAAGCCTTTTCATTGTCAACAGCACAGGCCAAACAAGGCACCGAAAAAATGGATAAACTTTTGAAGATATCGTGGCTCGAATACGATGACGATCCAAATCGTCAAAAGTGTCAAAGCAGACGTAGCGCCAATGAATTGGTGAAGTGTACCGTTCGTGCCAGGGGAAATTTCTCTGATGTTCATTCCAAAGACAGCCTGTTGATTTGCGTCAGCGAGAAGTTAGGGGTAAAGACACAAAGTTGACATACGGCGATAAGAGAGGCTGGAAGGAAAGCCACGTTAAGGAATGCAATCTATGGATATAGTAAGTCAAGTTGGCCTTCCCATGACTGACAACTACATACAGCTAGAGCATAGCATTGATGAATCAGGATTCGGTCATCCAGGAGGAAGTCAAAGTATACCTGTACTGTTTTTCGTGACAGCCTCGGCCATCTTTCTCATTTCTCGACTATTCCTGAAATCGATATGGTTAGATACCTTGATGGGTAGATTAGTTAATGATCTTTACGCAAAGCAATGGAAGTGAGCGTACTAGGTTCAGGACATTCTTCAATCTCTCGTCTTGCATGCTTTTGCTCGATTCCAATCTTCTAATCTCATTGAAGAGCATATGGCATTCCCGCCACATTATTCTCCTGAAATGGTTCCTCTGTTCCTCCACCACAGACTCCAGTGCAGGATTTTCAGTTTTTTCAATGAACTCAACGGCCTCCGTGAACCTTTGTAACAGAGAAGTGTAGTGTAATAGATGAGCCCGGATAGCGTGTACCTCTTTCGTTAGATCTATGTAGGTCGTCTCAATAGCCCTGATCTCCTGACCAAATGAGAATGTCAAGAGATTAGTCTCAGCGAATATGGTTGAAGCAGACGAACGAGGGTACGTATATGAGCATACAAGTTTTCCAAAGATTCGTCCCAGGCACACAAAGCATGCCAAAGAAAAATCAGTAGTACAAATGTCGGATCTGGCGTCTGCTGTAACACCTTGTACCAGTAGACACTTTGACCTTTCCAAGATAAAGATCATCTCGCTGTGTAGTATTGATAGAAAAATGACTTACCAGCAATCAGGATACGCTGATGAAGGTCTCTTGCTGTCGTCGTCGGTTGGGGTAGACTAGGATGGTAAGAAATAATTGTACTGCCATTGATATCTCGAATAAGGTGTACAGAAAGGAGGTCAAGAACCAGAAACCGTCCACCTGGCATAAAATTAATATTATCAAATTTTAGTAGGTCACCAAAGGTCACCGACTAGATGACAGGCGCAAGGGTGTCTGGGTATCGATCATCATTTGACCTATATAAAATCTCATGTTCAAACTAGGAACGTGACGAAAAAAAAATATATACTCGATGTTGGTCCGTTTGAACCAAGAGCAGTGTCCATACAGACTGCGTTGGTGCCCCTTGGCATAGAGCGCAAAAATGTCAAACATATGGTAACATCTGAAGCATAGCGGTGTTAATTTGTCCAAATCTTGGGGAAAATAGATAAAACTGACGATCGCCCTTGCCGACCTGGGTGTCTTCTTGGTAGCAAGTTGGGATCCAATTTAGTGACGAGGACCAGAAGAAGGGTTCTATATTATACCTACTTCATTGATCAGATACCGATAACAGCTTCTGAGAATTATGAACCACCCGTCCGAAGGTGGTCGAGGCAGTAACCTTTTCAAACAAAACGACTTACTTTGTTCCGAGCATTTGTAGGACGGGGCCTGACAGATCTTCGAGAAAGATTGCCCTGACCATAAGCTCAGGGGGTCGCTATCGCACGGTGGACATTCAATAATCAAGTTTTCAGAGAGATCATAGTTCGAACACACCCCATCGGCCTTAACGACCTGCCAGCTCTGGTCAACCTCATTTTCCCTAATAACCGTCTCCTTCGCACAGCTGAACCTGCCCTTGTCATCGACATCTACATAGAATAATGTACATGGTCGACGGCGGTCATAGCATTCCACCGCGTTGAGTATTTTGCTCTTCTTGACCTGGAACATTGTCCAATTAGGGAAGCAAGATATAGGGTATCCCTCCCAACATATGTTGTCACAATTTTTATGATCACCTAATACTGAGACCGGCTGAAGTTCTGGATCATATCCGACTGGGTCTACCGCTGTTATTTTCAGTCGATGTACAAATGGTAATGGAGTCGGGAAATACCGACCATCGCTTATATCTAGCCAGGGCCAGGGAGCAGAAGGCGCTGCATGACGATTTGGAATGCGGCCGTTATTGTCAAATGAACGGTCCTCTAAGACCAAATGTGATGTTTCAGACATAGAGATGGATTAAAGATAAGATGGCATGAGAATAGCGCTTCAGCGCTTGTGCTAACTGCAACCATGTTGGCGTCTAACATCAGCACAGCGCGGAATTTTGTTATTTTGTTTGTGTGTGTGATTTCAGTATTTATTCAACTCAGACGCGGCGAGCTATATATATAGACAGACCCCCAGGCACAGCCCAATGACTATCTACAGACCCCAGCTCAAGAGGTAACGAACTAAAGATAGTCCAATGTCTTCGGCACTGTGTTATTGGCCCAACCCAACTACCGGCAGGAAAATTGACTAAGTGAACTAGTGTCCGGGACACTCCGTCTGGAGATTAGTTGTCCATTAAGGCTCAAGTGCCGCCTATGGACTTATGCACTTCAGAGCTCGGGTGCTTGGACCACGAGGGGACCGGAAAGAATATCCCGAACTGGTAGTCGGACCGGTCTGAACAGCGTATCGGATGGTGGATGTAGGAGATGGTCACGGCGGACAGCCCTTCTGCCGGCACCGGATTTCGGAGGAATCCGACCCCATTCTCCGGGTTATATGTCATTTGGTATATTGCTACTGACACAGTGGCGCTTTGCTTGGCACATCATCTGACTCCCACCCTCATAGCCACAGCTAATGCCCCGAGGGCTGCCTTCCCACGCTTGACAACGATGCATTACTGCACATGGCCATCTCGATCTCGCTTTCCTTTTTACGAGTGGCCAAAATCACTTGATGTCAGCTTGTAGTCCACGCTACCAGGGCAGTGGCAATAGCCCCGCTACACTACCGCGCCCCCCAGAATTGAACGTGAGGTCAACATCTCAATAACTTGTCAACTGGTTGATGCATAAATCTACTCTTCGTCTGGACTATTGCCCACATCTCTTGATGTACATTGTTGCCTTCAAATGGCCTTGCTTGTTTTCAGAACAAGTTCAAAATAGTTCTCTGACTTTTTTGAGAGGCTGGGGCAACAGAAAATGATGTATATGCGTTTTTTTTGTAAATTTGATCTCCTATGCAGGCAGGTCAGTATCCGAGTAATATTACTGTAGCATTACTTTAGTACTACCGTAAAACATTATTTTGATACTATATAAGTATTGAATGGAAAAAACCAAGGAAATGTATTAGAAAAACAATTGAATTCCATAACCATTGGTAGCCTATATGATATGCCGCTATAGCAGCCACTCTACCCCAAAGCTAATGTATTACGCTATGAATTTCTAACATGACTATAATTTAGTTGAAAGTTAGCTTCAACCAGATGATCTGTCAAGCCCTTTGTCATTAAAGAAGCATTAGAGACTGCATCATTGATGAAAGAAATTTGCTATAGCAGCATAAACAAGTGACATTCATGTTAACATGTTGCACAGCAGAACATAGTTACACAAGGTCTTCCAAGATACAATGCAGGTTGCTCACAATCGGCGCGAAGAATAAGGCCACACCACAAACCATGTACTCACTTATCAAGGTTCATCTTGCCAAGAATTTCCAGGCAAAATATCATGATCTCTTGCTTGACATATTTGAAGGGTCCCTATATCATTTTCACTGACTCCATTGACTTATGCTCGGTGTTACTCGGATTGGACCGAGAGCAGCGTCCATACGGAGTGCATTTCGGTGTTTTTTGGCATAGAGCGCAAAAATGTCAAACATATGATGATGTCTGAAGCATAGCGGTGTTAGTTTGTCCGGATACTGGGAAAAATAGAAAAAGCTGACGATCGCCCTTGCCGATCTGGGGATCTTGTTGGTAGCAAGTTGGGATCCAATTTAGTGACGAGTGTTCAAGTATAGCTAGCGAGCATCGCGCAGCGGTGGAGTGCTCCGACTGACTCACCTAGTAGACGTCCAGAAGGGATCACTATGAGTAGGAGGCTAGAAGCGACTGTATCTGCATTGTAGAATAATAGACCTTATATACAAGCTGAGATGTACTGATAAAAATGATGCGTATATGTACTGGTGTGATTATGTAAGTTATTCTGCTATACGCCTACCTGATAATGGAGTATTTAACAACGAGGACCAGAAAAAGGGTTCTATATTATACCTGCTTCATTGATCAGATACCGATAACAGCTTCTGAGAATCATGAACCACCCGTCCGAAGGTGGTTGAGGCAGTAACCTTTCCCAACAAGACGACTTACTTTGTTCCGAACATTCGTAGGACAGGGCCCGACAGATTTTTGAAGAAAGACTGCCCTGACCCGAAGCTTAGAGGGTCGCTATTGCATAGTAGCCATTCAGTAGTCAGTTTTCGAAGAGATAATAGTTCGAACACACCCCGTCTGCCACAACGGCCTGCCAGCTCCGGCCAACCTCATTTTCCGTAATAACCGTCTCCTTCGCACGGCTGAACCTGCCCTTGTCATCGACATCTACATAGAATAACGTATACGGTCGATGGCGGTCATTTACCACGTTGATTTTACTCTTCTTGACCTGGAATTCTGTCCAATTAGGGAAGCAAGATATAGGATATCCCTCCCAACATGTGTTGTCACAATTTACATGGATAATACAGGGATCGGCTGAAGCTCTGGATCTGGGTCCACCGCTGTGGTTTTCAGTCAATGTACAACTGGTAATGGAGTCGGGGAATACTGACCATCGCTTATATCTAGCCAGGACCAGGGAGCAGAAGGCGCTGCATGACGATAAGGAGGATGTGGAATGCGGCCGCAATATGACATGGGAACACTATAACCATGACCACGTCATGCCATGCAGCCCTGTCTGACTGGCGTCTGACTTCGGCCCAGCGCGGAGCTTCTTTTTTCACGCCTCTTGGTTTTTCCCATTCTCCTCGCTTTTCGGTATGCTCCATTCCAACCTCTGCAGTGTGTGACTGAAGACAGCAAAGAAATCAATTGTTCTTGACATCGACTCTTATGAACCAATGCTCGCCTGCTGAAACTAGAGTGTTCAATATCCCTTTCTTGATGGCAGGCATCGACCGGTTTTCCATTGTGACGCTTGTGTTTTTTTTCTGTCGACATTTTTTGTTGACATTTTTTGTTATTCAGCCACTCAAAATTCCAATACGACTCCCCTATTTTGGACAGCTACACGTTCCCATTGATCTCAATACCGCACCCATTCTCGCCATTGCCATCCTTTGGGCATCACAGTGTCTGGGTCCCCAGCAAATTCGTGATGGTATTGTTGGGACAGGTATGGATTTGAATATTTGGTCTCCATGTTACCGACATCTTCATCATAGACGGCATCTTACCTTACAACATCTTGATTCTCTTTATTTCCCTGGCATATATGGCGATAACTCTAGACATAACAGGAATACTCCAGGCCGCTGCCTTCTGGGTGAGCAATCGTGGCAACAGCAATGGATACAAGCTCTACCTATACTTCTACGTAATGCTTACCCTCATAAGCATGATTATTGGAAATGATCCGGTCATCCTTTCAGGGACCGTTTTTCTCGTGTATTACACTCGCGCTACACGTTTACAGCCTATCCCGTGGCTCATGTCCGAGTTTGCAGCAGCCAATACTGCCAGCATGGTGCTGTTCGTTGGAAACCCCACAAATGTCGTCATTTGCGAAGGCTTTGGCATCAATAACGCCGCTTTCACTGCCTACACGATCCTACCTTTTGTTGCTTGCAACGTTTTCTGCTTCGTTGCCCTTGCACTCCAATTCAAGGATTCGAAGTATATCCCGCGCAAACTCAATATCACAGGGCAACTCAATGTCCACGAGGTCCTCCAAGATCCCGTTGGTGCAATCGTTGGAAGCATCGTTCTTTGCAGTTGTTTAATCGTTATTCTGGTTCTGAGCTTTTTCCATATTGACGTATGGAAGATTACTCTTCCGTTCGCTGGATTCAAGTTCTGCTTTGACATGGCCTGGGATCATTATCGGTATAGGAACAGGAAGTTATCAGGAGTTGCCGCGGCCTCCAAGGAAGACGCAGTGAACTATGCACTTCAACGTGTCACCTCGAGTACAGGGTTGCCACATGACTAGGATAGAGGAATTGCACTGGTTACAGATGTCCGAAAATCTCCGATTGACCCTTCATTCCCTATGAACACAGATTCCTCTAATACTCGCAGAACATTGGAACCCCAAAACCAAAGCAGTCCGTCATCAATACTTCATCCAAATTATACCTCTGAGACTCAGTGAACTTCCTCAACATTAGGCTCACCACCAGACGTCAATATGAGTCAAAAATATAATCTTATCAGACATTTTCCTACATTTTTCACCGCCCTCCCTCGACTACCTCTCCTCCTTATACCTTTTGCATTCTCGCAATTCATTCTTATCGAAGCATTGACAAGGCATGGATGGATAGAAGTCTTTGGAAGGTGGTTAGCCATTGCTTCTGGTGGCAAAATGTTCCCTGCTATCTGGCTTGTAGGCATTATGGGGGTCATCCTATGTAACATTGCTGGAACAAACATCGGCGCCACCATCTTCTTGACTAAAATCATCCATCAAGCTGGCTTTGATGTTTCAACTGAAAGAGCTGCAGCAATATCTCTTGCTGTTGCAAGTAATATCGGCGCTGTCAGCTTCACGTTTTCTGCCAGTCTCGCCGGACTACTATGGGTGACAATATTGAAACAAAAAGGCATTGAAGTGAAGCAGTGGTAATTTGCAAAGTGGAATTCGCTACCGTTGTTATTTATGACAGGAGTAGGATTGGCTATCGTTTCTGCGGAAATGGCGGTGCTATATGACTGATAGAGGCAAACATAGATTATTTAACTATTTTAAAAGTAGCTACAGGATTTACTAAGCTCTGTATGTACCTTGGTGACATTTACTTGTACTTAACATCTTAATAGGAAGATGAGCACCTATTTAACACATCTCATGCTTGAGAATAGAGGTCCATGGATATGGCAGAAAAATGGTGCAAATGGATATGACTGATATGAACGTGGGTAACAGCCTTGGCTTCAATTTGTATGTTGCACTCAGTCACTGATGCTTAGTACTATAGCATGGTTCACGCTAAATAGGGACCCAGAGTCCAAAGGTGATGCAGCAAAATAAATTGCGCGCAGGGAAAGGAAGAAGACTTAATTACATTGTAGTTACATAGCAAATACTCCTGCAAATGGAGTTTCCAACTCGATGTCACTCCATGACAATGACATAATTCCGTGATAAAAGGTCTAAAGATGGAGGGATCTTTAACCCTGTGTCCAGAGACTGAGTACAAGGTTTTTGTATCTTGGCAGTGTTCTTTAGGAAATATATGTGTCACAATAGCAAACTTTGCCCACATGCCTCCTGTAGACATTGGGCCCTGTCCTCCGTGTCTTAAAACTAGGTTTGTTGCGCAATAGAAATGCTGAATCCAAAAAAAACATGTGTCACACGACTTGATAAAATTAAAACAAAATTTTGTGGCTGTGCAATCTACTCGATTCGCTGTCTCCGACCGCCATCGCTGTTTCCCACCAAGGTTCGCACTTGTCGCTTCCAAGATACTGTCACTCCGGTGTTCATTGCTCCTCCTGGCAGATGTCTGCTCATAAGGAAGACCCGCGTGACTCCTCTCAAGAAGTCGCGCTCACTTTTCCAAAGACTTGGTATCAAGAGTCCAGTGGTTCGTCAGCGCCACTATTACCGATGATTATACTCCAATTCAAACAAGTTATTCTTGCCAACAGATGGTTTGAACTCATCTGGAATGCTTTTCTCTGGTCTAATCATGGTGACTCGTAACCGGTATGTTGGGTTGTTTATCACATCCTCAGCTGGTGGATTGACATACTGAGCTGCCTTTTCTCTTACTGCCCAGATTTCTTGCTTGGCCTGCTATCATGTTCTCTCTAAATTCCATGTTTAATCAACACCCTGTGCGCTCGAAAGGTGAAATCAGCATTTGGTCAAATCTCATGTATGTCTCCTAGTTGTTACGCTGATATTAGAAATTTCTTGTCTCACACACACAAATAGGTTGTGCATTTCTGCTCTACTTGCATCTTATATTCCAATGGTAATCATCTCTAGAAGTCCTACTCCTGCTCCTGCCCCTTGAAATCATGGGTAAGAATCTGAATATACCTTCCAATTGGACACCACACAATGCCTTGCATCTAGCATCTATTGTAATTCCTTGGTAGCTTCTGCCCTGAATTCATCCTGTTTTGAAATTTGATAATGATGGAAAATAGAATACACGATGTCCTCAACAAGAATTTAAGGTGGATTCTTA
>Ga0153925_1000331_pt1 | contig 11568 bp, 12 predicted proteins | sample TSNJ009MetaG_FD_104684 | JGI IMG/M metagenome (GOLD analysis project Ga0153925, IMG submission 104684) | Attine ant fungus gardens microbial communities from New Jersey, USA - TSNJ009 MetaG | ecosystem: Host-associated > Fungi > Mycelium > Unclassified | place: USA: New Jersey, Wharton State...
GGCAACCTCGAGATAAGCATCTGCGAAACGTACGAAGTCCAATCGCCAGGGCGTCATATCTGTCCATGAAGCACCTTCCTCTTCAAATTTCGACAAGCACTCGGTGAAGAAATTGTGATAGAAATCAAGTGGCTCGTCCAAGAAACCCCTCCTGATGTATTGGAGAGCAAGAGGAAGGAAAACACCAGGTCTATCTTTTCTCAAGATGTGCGGCAGTACCTTGTATAATACGAAATCTAGGTTGTCCTTCGCAACCTGGGAGTTAGTGATGTTCGCCAAAGCGTTCATATTGGCTGAATAGATGTAGCGAGGGACATGATACATGCACCCCACGCTGAGGTGAAAAGTGGGGAAAAGCTTGTTGAGCTCGGAAATGAGGCCATTTGCAGCAAGTGTATCGACCATAACCGAAGAGGCATTGACATCTGGTATGATCGGTTTATCAGATGGCAAGTAGGAATCTTGCAAGTTGACGCCTTGCTTGAGAAGGCGTTTGTACCAAGTCAAAGCAGTGTGCGTGTCACCAGCGGCACAAAAGCCGTTCAGGATGCATGTATATGTAGATGCAGCGGGGAGGGGCGGATCTGTGTATGTGAAAGCATAACCAGCGGGAGAGTTCAGCATCTGGTCCAAAACCCCAATCGCTTTTTCAGGAAATCCACACCGGAAATAGGCGCTGATCATGGCGTTCCAGACCATAATATGGCGCTTTGCAAAATTGCTGTAGGACTCGCCAGTATTATCACCGTGCTTTTGCCCAGCGGCCATATACCGGCTCAAGATACGTTCTGCAGCTCCAATATCCTTAATTTTGCCATAAAGTTCGATCAAAATCTCATATAATTGGGGGCAGAACTTCTTGACCTTAAGCTCTGCATCACGGAATATTTCGAGGGCAGCGTCGGCATTCAGACGATGCAGACATGAAGATAAAATTTGATTGTAGAGCTGATCTGGAAAGTGATCGGAGATAGATTTCGCAGCCGAGAACAGTGAGATGATTGAAGAAAAATTCTCTTTCTGTTCTAGCCAGAGTACATCGATTTGGTATTGAAGCTTTTCAACCGGTGGATCCTCCCATCTGCCAAAAAGCTCTATTCGACGCCTTTTATTTTCCAGATTACGGAGTGTAGATTCGATTTCGTTATTCCTCTCGGTCAATGATGAAAGCAACAAGAGATATGTTTCACTATTGGGATGAACAGATCGCTTGATCATGTCACTGTAGACTTCAAGCATCGACATAGCGGATTCTCCTCTCCGTGTCGACAGCAATGCTTCTAAGGCAAGGTTGAAATCATGAACAGTGGCATCCGCTGCTGATGATCTGAAGCGGGCGACGGCCTCTGCAATACGATGAACATTGCGGGATTTCTTGGCCTTCAAGAGAAATGAGAATTGAGAGGATATGGGAGGTGTAGAAGGTCTTGAATTGCGAGAGGAGGAATAGGGTTGTTGGACAACTGGCGGAGACTGATCAGGCGTAGTGGGCCGAGTGTCAATAGACGAATGATCGCTCTGGTTTATGGAAGATGCGGAGTCACGCTGTGATCCTAGTCTTTCGTCAATCTGCTCGAGCGCAGGATCTGTAAGCTCAATAGTAGAAGCTTCTAAATCATTGATGGAGGATATCGAGTTCCTGCGAGGTCGCGCGGATGGCCCGGCCAGAGGTTGCAACTCTGCCTCAGCCAAATAGTCACCAAAATTTGGGACAGGTGATGCTGGTCTATCGAGTCCGTCTGACGATGAAGTTGAGTTTCTTCGTAGTCGTTGTTGAGCACTAGGAGAGGTAGGTTGCTGATGAAGCTGTGGTACAGCTTCTATGGAGGCGTGAAGGAATCGCGAACGGCCCCGAAGCTGTAGAGTTTGAAGGACACCAAGCGACTCTGTCTTTGAGAGGGATACACTCGAACTACGAATGCGAGGACGTTTTGTTGATGATCCAGAATGAGTTCGGATGGTGACAACACGACGGGATAAGGGGTCGTCATTATCATCTGACTGAACAAAAGATCCATCGTTAGCTGAGACAGCATTCGCCTGCGAAACAGCTCTCCCAGACGTCTGTAGAAATAAAGGACTGAGGCCATGTACCAAGATGACGCATTAGAATTGGAGAACTAACGTTGAAGGAGGAGTAATATCGACTTCCACTATTTTGTTTCGCGCTCCCAGCACCCGGACCGTGTCCGCCCCAGTTGGAATTTCCATTCCAATTTCCGAGATTGGGGCCACTCGATGAGCCAGTTTGAAATACATTTCGCAGGGGAGCCTGTACAGCCTGCGCCGCCGCCCTTGAAGTGGTATGTAGAAAATGAGTTGCAACCTTGGGGAGCATGCCAGGGACTCCCGTCGTCGTAAATAAAATACCGAGTGAGATCACCAAAGCAAAAACATTAATATCCGCTTTTTGTATATATATTTTTCCCAGATGCCGAGTCAAACTTGACGGGTCTCCCCGAATATCACGTGTGATCATCCCGAATTTCTCCATGCTGTGTCTGACACAACGTATGTTAAATTAGGTTTATCAATCGAGCTTGACATTTGCTGCTGCTGAACGCATCATATTAGTGAACTACTGCCCTGATAACGACTGGTTTTGGCCGGACAATTGATCCTTGTACTGGTGATAACTTCGGCTCTCTCCACAACTTTGACCTTGGATCCTTCGGCAAAACAAATGGGATATTGAACAGATCAACATATTGTGTCTTTCCAGAATTCTCTCTGTTTTCCACTCCCGATGCGCCTATCAGTGTTGGTGGCAACTCGAGAAGAATAGGCTCGCGCTTTGTATTCACGCTTTGAGAAGTCGCATTGCCAGTCCTTTCTCTCCTAGAACTGGCTTCTGATCCTTCAACACTAGCGGGGTGCTTCTTCAGAAATTGGACCTATAAAGATATTTTCTCATCAACATCCTCGAAATCTTTTGCCAACATACCTCACTACTCGCAACAGAAATGTTCCTCTCTCTCTTCCAACCCCGTTTCTGGAGACGTCCATTTCTCTTTGAGGCAACCATTGATCCCTTCTCATAAACTTGCGGGTTCTCACCATCACTAATGTCAAGTCGAATAATATGTGCTCGACAGCACCTAAAGCAGGCATAAATCGTCACAAAAGATATCCAGAGTACGATTAATCCGAGAGCAAGATATGTCCAGAACGATAGATGTTTGAGTGTATAAGGTCCATGTATATTATGCCAGTTCGCTCCTGTGGTATCCGTCGGCCCCCCGATTTCGGTGATGATACGAGAAGGGGTACCCCTAATAGTCAAGGAGATTTGTTGAGAACTTCGGGAATCAAGGTTGTCTTCTGCTCGAGTCTCGAGGGTATGAGTATATAGGTATAAATATGATATGAGGCTCTTGCTGCCAAAGTTTTTCATTGTCACGATAGGGAATGGGGCCATGGAATATAGAATACAAGTTGAACGCTTTGATTGGTCGATTACCAGATAAGATAAGCGAAAGTGCAACGAGCAATGAATTGAGCACGTCAATCTATTGCTGATGAACACAACGTAGGTATGATCCTTAGAAGAGGTGTACAAGTCAGGCTGGTAGGGGTCTAGTCGATTCATGTTGTCAGCCATACACAATGGAGTTGTTGGCTAACAGTAGGGATGCACAAGTTTGGCTCCAAACCTCTGAATGAACTGAACTGAACCTACAGATTCAGGTTCAACATATTGCTGGGCCGAATTGATTTTGAACCTTCAGGCTATATGCAGTGTTTTTTTCTAACTCTACCAGATATATTCATCTCGTGCTTCTTACCCAGTACCAATATGCCAGCCACGCCGGCCACACATTGCGAGTCTTCCAAGGAGGAAACCAATTTTTTGTGAAAGTCTATGGATTTGAAAGACTTGCAGACACACTGTAACACATTGTGCCATCACCACATAACTTGAGGCATAGCACTGACTGATCGTCGGGGAAGTTCATAAGTATTATATAGAACAAAGGATCTCGAGACGGGTTACTCCCCGTCACTCAAGTGGTTATCCTTGTGCGCCCAACGCGATGCCCTTCAGTATTTACGGGTAACGAAGACAACTGAATATGGGATACCTATGACCCTCACTTGGTCATTTCCCAGTCTCTTGACCCACTGCGTCTCATTTCGCAGGCCTATCTGAAGAGATTCATGATAGTATCTGAAGGAGGACCGGAAAGTATAAATATGATATGTTTGTAGCAGATTCCTCGAGCTGCAATCGAGCTCCGGTATTGAAATTCAAGAATTGAAAACATAGAAGTTTATCCTTGAAATGCAACACCAGTCTTAGATGTCTCAGCAAGCCCCCCGCCCGCAAAGCCAGTGCCTGACAATGACTTCAGTGAGTTCCCTGAAACCTGATAGGTTGCTTCCTGACCTTCTCGACTGAGCTCCAGTATATCTTGGTGTTTAAGCTCTTTATCGCATGCCACGCACTGTCCTGACGATCGCACAAGAGTTTCTGTACAGGCTTTACAGGTGACGTGGCCACAAGGTTTCATCACTGTAAAGGCTATATTATCAGTCGTTGTCCTGACGTTTGGAGAAACTCTGACCGAATAAAAGGATGTTGTTTGACAACTGTTTTTTGCAAGAGGGGCACATGGGCTTCTGATCTTCCTTACTTGCAGCTGCAGAAATAGCAACTTTTTCACCTGTTGATGGTGACATATTGGGGCCCCGACGGGAACGGCCCTCGGGGAGAGTAAACTCCACTGGTAATAGGGACTTCAAGCTTCTCAATGGGTGATGATTAAGTCGCCGAGATAAAATGGTACATATCCACTTACGATAAAGCATGTACAGGTCTTCCTCCTCGACACATTGTTTGGATTTTTACTTGACCCAGAGAAGTCGGGGGTCCTGTCGACGTATATGTTGGGGTCAAAGAAGGCAACCAGAAATCAGGCAATTGGCTCTTCAATGCCTCTGTCTGTTCCTTCTCTATCTTGCGCATGGCGGCTTCCTCAGCTTCACGTTGAAGCGTCTCGACCGCCGAGGCATCGAACTCAAATTTACGTTTTTTTCCCTGGCCTTTAGTCGTCAGGCAAAAATTGAGCAAGCATTTAACCTAAATACCTTCTCCAGCCGTTCCACTCTGAGTACTGATGTCAGTTGGTCGTGCCGCCAGACTGAGCTGGGATTTCTCAAATTCGAGCAATACGCGTTCGCGAGCCACCTCTCTTGCCCTTGTTTTTTCTACTTCATGTTCTTTCTTCCAAGCATCAAGTTGTTTTTTCTGGCGCTTGATGTCCTTTTTCTGTGTCACTAAAAATGTTTTGCCAGAACCCCAAGACCGGTTGTTGGGCACTTACATAGGTCAGTGTAAACACACTCCTTACAGAACAAATGGCCTTCATCGCAAGCCAGAGGTTCCCTTGCCTGATTCAAACAAAGAGCACATGCGTCAAACTGACGCATCGATTCGTTCCCGAGGCGTTGCTGTTGCGGACTTTGAGATGACATCTCGTCGAACGGTTATGGACATACTTTTTGAGTACCATACTCTGTTTTCCTGCGCTCTGCATAGCTGAAAATTGAGGATGCAGTATTATTTTTGCTATGTTTTGTCATAAATGACTGATCCAAGAGTTACAGGACCGTGGGACCTGGGCAACAAGTCATACATTGTGACAGGTCGTGACTTCATCAAATTTAGTGAACTGGAAAGTATTCCCAATAATGCCTTTCTGTTAGCATTTCTACATGCACGAATGATGAATGGTCCCATTTGATACTCTCTACTGCCATCTAATTCAATCAAATTATGCAAAAAATGACCTACAGTACACTAATGACATTTAGTTTTCGGAGATGACGTCAGGAAGAAGCGAGGAACTTTGCACATCAAATTGCACGATCTCCAGCGCCTTACTTTTGTGTTCACGCAAGGACCAACATCATAAACTGAAGGTCTCAAGCTTCCCAGATTTTTCTATGTCTGCAGACTCTTTTCAAGCAGAATCAGGGTGCTTGTCCTGTTTTTTTTTCTTAATAGGCCAGGTTCCTCACACTATGCAGATGTATCAATCTACCGTGTTTTCTCGGGCCTCAAAATAGCAATGAAGCACACGAGCAAAAACCAAATTCATTTTCCCATGGTACTATAACGCATATAGCGGCTTTAGCAGAGACTGAACGAGATGGGGGTGCCATGCCTGATCTGTGCGTCTGACATCCAGGAGAATTTAAAACCCCTCCCACACGTGTCAGACTGATTTCAGCTTCAAAAGTGAAAATGACCCATTAAAGGCCCCAAACATGCGCCCAGAAAGTAATCCAGAAGAATGCGTCACAGAGCTACCGAGGACTTTACAAGATAAATCCAAGGATACAGAACGCGAAGACATCGCCGAACAGGAGATAACTAACGCGAGCCCATCACATTCTATGGTGGATGCAATGATTTTGAGTGAGGCGACCAGAATGAGTCCGTCTTGCTCGCCGATGACTGCCAGCAATCGGAGGTATACAGGAACTTCGATATATGCATTGCCAAGCTTCCCTGCAGTCGACGAAAAGTCGGAAGGAGCATTGCATACATGTCTCACATCCAGCGCACTTGATATTCCACGTCCAGATTGGCAAGTTGGCTGTGCAGTAGAAGAGGAAGAAGCTGTGGGGACTGACAATACCGACTACTGTTCAGATGAGTGCAAAGACCTGCTTTTTTCAACAGAAGCAGGCCAATCACCTAGAACATTGTCTCATGAGCTTGACTCGCAATTATCGAGTCCTTTGCCATCGAGCCCGCCAACCTCCAGTCCTCCTCCCGCTTCTTCGAGGCCGTCATCGCCAGTGGATGCCCCGGACAACACCATTTCCTTGACAGATTTAGCGGTTCAAACTGGTTCAGAAGATTGCTCTCCGGGGCGTGGCATCAGCGAGGATAGCCTTTCTCCTCTCAAGAGTGGGGTATTGATGGTTGTCTCCGACGAAAAGTTTGAGCTAGACAAGCCTATCCAAAAAGAGCAGAAAAGGGTACGCATTTTGGACTAGCCGGATGTGAAGTTCGGACAAAGCTGAAATATGCCAGGCTGTGTATAATTTACCTCCAAACCCAAAACGCCCTACATCAGCAGCTCACCGGAGACAACGTGAGAAATTATCACAGCCATTCCGACCACCCTGCCTGGTTCATCCAAAAGTGGAAGGTCCGAGGCTTCCCTCTGCTCCAGGGATGAAAACCGAGGACGTGAAAGATAACGAACCAATCATCCCCCAAGTTATGCTAATGACTGGTAATGCAAAGGAAGCTCGAGGACTGGGAGGAAGGAAGAACAGGACAAAGGCGGGAGCCCAATTCAAATCACCTTTGATCGCTAAATCAGAGACTGGAGACATTTCACCGTGTGATGACTTGGCTGTCCGGTTAACCCCAGCAATCCAGATGTTAGAGAGGAAATTACAGCTTCTGAAGCGAGCTATCAAGGTCAAGGAGGAAGACCAAGAAGACAAGTTACGAGAACTGATTACAAAGTGGACAGAGGCTGGACGAGAAATAGCCTGGGAAGTATGGACAATCGTGAAGGATAACGCCGATGAAGGATATTCGGCTATCACTGGCAAGAGGTCTCTGAAACACTTCTCGCGTTGGGGGATGGAGTCCAGTAAACGTCACAAAGGGGACGAAGATTTTCACCGCTCTTCGGAAATGGCAGATAATGAACCGGAAGGAACTAACACTATGCAAAGGGTCGATTTGATGGAGTCGGCAGAAGATGAAGATCCTGAGAGACCCGATCACACGCTTGGGACAATGCTTCGACAGCTCGGAATAGATCCACAGACTCTAGGTTGGGATGAAGAAGAAGAGGCTTTCAGAGACATTGGCGGTGAAGACTAAGGGAGATTGAGGTTTTAAAACACTAGACAGCGGGGGGCAGGTGAGATGATGAGAAGTCTACGAGTCTGGTATCAAACATGATTTGACGAGTTCGGAAAGGACCTCAAAACGTTGGCGGATTCATGAGTGTAGAAACTTGATGTGCAAATACGTATGAAACAATGGTGGTAAAGCGAAAGTAATATGGAAGCACGGAGGCGTGTTGAGGCAACAGGCGCGTGGATTGGCTGAGGCAGAGAGAAGCCAGGAGAAAGGTGAGCGGCGCAGTTTGATGACGCAGTAAGCACGACAAATTCAATTACTTATCATGGATTGCCTATTGACTGGCGCCAAAAATATTGATGTTTGAGGCGTGACACCCAACGGACATGCGGCTCTCATGCACTTGTCACGCCAATTCACGCGCGTCCACTCGTTCTTCAGGCGTTCTGCTTTCTCTCGCTCTATTCCATCACGGATAGATTGCATCTGGCGGTCACTCACGTAAAGGGGTTACACAGTTACGTAATTGTAGCTGTCTGCCCTTGCGTCCCATCTGGACTAGTGTTTGACGTCGAATGAATGTCATCACACAACAACCGAGCCTCGGGATCGGCGTGTCATCACTCTACGTTCCAGTGTTTTCCCTCCAGCCAGTTCTCCGCGCGAACCGAGACGCACTCTCCGATGTGATACGCAGTAACAGGTCATCTTACTCAGAGGTCATGCACGCGATATTATAACCTATTTCTTCCGAAACGAGAAAAGGTAATTAATCTAAGATGATGGCAGTTCTCAGGATCAGTCTACATTTGTCGACGCTTGTTCTTGTTTAACATCAGCGGTACTCATGGTGAATGGCAGAAGCGCTAACCGGTCCCCAACTTGACTCCGAACCACCAAATCTCAGTCTCAGTCATCATGGACGATTCTTTCGGGCACAGTCCAAAAGCAGAGGACGAACTCGACCTTCATGATGAATTGGATTCGTCAGAAGTCGACGAAGAGCCCTATACGAAGCAACGAGAAAGATTAAGACTTAGCGTACGTTCCTGAATTTAGTGGACATCGCGCCCAGTTTCCCGCATGCGCTTACTCTCCGCTCTCAGCAAATGGCCACTGTCTATCCTCCTAAACCCTGCGAGCGTTGCGTTCGCATGAACAGAACATGTAAGGGGATAGCGGGCTCCCGTTGTGAATATTGCAAACGCTTGAAACAGAAGTGTTCAAACGCCACGGGCCCAGCGCGCGGTCGGCATGGTGCGTGATCTGAATTTCAACGACCTACGTGATGCAAAGGTGATACTGATTCTCGCCTCCGCAGCAACACGATTAGCAATGCTTGCTGCCGCTGCCGCGCAAGGTATATCACCACCTCCGCAAACATCGGCCGCTAGCAGTTCTTCGTGGGCTGTGCGGCCAAAACGCAAAGCAACCTCTGGCAAAGCCCTAGCTGGTACTCTAAGCGGGGATGACGATGACGACGATTACAATGAACGTGAGCCAGTAAAGTTAAGCAAGAAGCGGCGGTCGAGCAAGACCGTTCACAGCCCTCTTCAGTCGAAGGTGTTCGATCGTATCAACGAATTGGAGAATACAATCCGCGAACTACAGAACCACACGGCCCGGGAAGTGGAGCGGATAAACCAGATCATTGGCCAACTCAAAACAGACGTACGGGAGCTGGGCCCTATGGACTAAAATTCATGTAGCGTATACATCGGTGTGACGCATGTAGCAGGCTGACCCTAATCTGATGTGAAGAGAACAGCATTATTATTGTAAATGTAATTTCTTGGACAAACACTACATACACAGTAGAGTATATTGTGAACACGATTGAACCTGTGCACACGTGATGGGAGAAGCGGGCGATCGCGCCCAAGCTGTGACGAAAATAATCAAGAGAGAATGGTAATGAGGATGGTAATGTCTCATACTTTCCAATCTTGACCCCAAACAATGCCCAGCCCGTTCGTCCTCGTCACTCCAGGTGCCACACGCGGCCTTGGCCTCGCCCTCACCCGCCAGTTTCTCAAGACCACGAACTATCCTGTCTTTGCCAGCCACCGTACCCAGAAATCAGACTCTGATATTAAGGAACTCGTTTTCGATGGCATCAAAGACAACGTAGATCCTGCGCGCCTGAACCTCCTTCGCCTTGACCTCACGTCCGAAGACTCCATCTGTCAAGCTGCTGAGTCACTTGAGGGCACATTATCAAAGGCTAATTTGGATAGCCCCTACATTCACACCGCATTCATCACGGGAGGTATTCTATTCCCGGAAAAGCAGCCCGCAGATCTTGATTGGGCCCATTTAAAAGAAACATATCAGATCAACGTCATTTCTCACCTTCTCCTTATCAAACACTTCTCGCGCTTTCTTCCGCCCGCTAGTCCCAAGTTTAAAGTTCCTATTCCGTCGAAATGGGCTCATATCACAGCCAGAGTAGGGTCTATTGCCGACAATCATCGAGGAGGATGGTATTCGTACCGCTCGTCCAAGGCGGCTCTTAATCAGGTTATCAAAACATTTGACGCCCATCTGGACATGAACAAGAGCCAGGCCATCTGCGTGGGATTACATCCTGGGACTGTAAAGACAGACCTCAGTAGGGGTTATTGGAAGTCGGCCGGTAAAAATGAGGTTTTTGAGGCTCAGGATGCAGCAGCAAATTTAGTCAACGTCGTAGAGAATATCCAGACCACGCAGAGAGGGAAGGTTTGGGACTGGGCAGGCGAAGAAATCCCTTGGTGAGAAAGACCATATTGCGATCACATGGTTCGCGCAGAGTTTTTCCTTGTGCACACGTCAGGTTTTTTCGATTTGTCAGGGCCATTGTAAATCATACATTGTCTTAACTTTGTCAATTCAAACCACGTGAGAGTGAGGATCTTTTTGATGACATCTCCCATCAGTAATGTTGTGTGGTCCATCTTCCCAGATGAGTAGATTGAGGCTGCTGCTGTCTGTGCATATACAGGTAGGCTATCGTATGTATCCTTAGTAGGCAAGTATCTGAGCACAATCATGCATGTGACTAGCACATTGTGACTGTATATTGATGGGATCTCTCATTTATATGGCGCACTGATCCGTGAAAGGTCATGATATAACGCAGGCCAACTAGATTAATTCAATGCCTTCCAAAATCGAACTCGAGACTGATCGTCCAAACAGCCTTACATATATGAGCCAAAAGGCTGAAATAGAAAGATCAGAATGCACTAGTGACACTCTGTGTAAACTTTATTTGAGCCTTATAAACAGTGCTGACTTGATGGGTTGTATAGTTTTCGAATGGACGAAGTAAATCTCGAGTTTGCGATATTTGATGGTTCGGGGAGACACCAGGTTTATGGCATCGACATGACTGAGACGTTGATCGACGGAAAAAATGTATTCGAGAAAATTCAGTAGTTTACTGGGCATCAGAAATGCAGGGAGTATTTTTCTGCCAGAAGCACTTGAGTTTTTTGATCTATTCATTGATCCCTTCTCTTAGATCCTGTGAGGAGATTCGATGTGTCAATATTATTGCAACAGCTTGCAACATCAAAGGGCAGTCCTCAACGTCGCTAATCTGCTTATTAGGTACACCAAAACTTTCTGTTGTTTTGCGGATATTCTAAGCATGAATGTATTCAGCACGTACATGATCGAAGAACAATTGATCATCCGGCCTTTTCCGTTGAATTGCCAGTTGCATCAGGCTTCTTTTTTACAGAATA
>Ga0153925_1000339_pt1 | contig 11392 bp, 10 predicted proteins | sample TSNJ009MetaG_FD_104684 | JGI IMG/M metagenome (GOLD analysis project Ga0153925, IMG submission 104684) | Attine ant fungus gardens microbial communities from New Jersey, USA - TSNJ009 MetaG | ecosystem: Host-associated > Fungi > Mycelium > Unclassified | place: USA: New Jersey, Wharton State...
TACTAGTTGTATGCAAATCAAGTCTCCCAATATATCATTCATCATACTTTGGAAGGTTGCTGGTGCATTGGAAAAACCAAAATACATGACAGTTGCCTCAAAAAGACCTCACCTTGTAATAAATGCTGTTTTCTATTTATCCCCTTCTTTGATGCAAATATTGTTGTATCCCCACCTCAAGTCAATTTTGGTAAAGATTGAGGCTTTGCTGAGTGATTCAATCAAGTTGGCTATTCTAGGGATTGGATAGCAGTTTTTGATGGTAATTCCATTAAGAGCTCTATAGTCCATGACAAGTCGTAAGTTTCTATCATGCTTCTTTACAAAGAAGAATAGAGTTGCTATTGGGCTAGTAGATGGTTGGATATATCCCTTTCTGAGTTCCTCATTGATCCATATATCAAGAGAGTTTTTTTCTGCTAGAGAGAGCAGATAGACCTTGGCTAGTTTGGGAAGCATTGCACCTTCTACAAAGTCAATTGCATGGTCATACAGTTTCCGTATTGGCATTCTCTCTGACTTATTCTTTGAAAACACATTCCCATACTCATGTAGCCATTCTGGTATATGAGCCTTCCAGGTCTTTGTGTCTTCGTAATCTGAGTCTCCATATTGGTCTTGATTATTGAGTATAGCTGCAATCATTATCACCTGCTGATGACTGTCTAGGTTAGTTGTGTCTGCCCAGCTAAGAATATGGTTGTCAAGGTCCTCATCTCCTATGTCGTCCAATGAGAGAGATCCACTGACATCCAGTTCAAGATGAAGTTCATTAGCTTCTGCTTCTATATTTCATATTTTATAGGCTTTACTAGCATATATATCCAGACACCTAGTAAACTCCCATTGACCTTTTTGCCAATCAATATTTGGATTATGCTTATACAAGTATGAATACCCAATCATTATCTCTTTATTTCCTAAGTTGGTGACAAAGAGGTGCTAGATCATCCTGTGTGATCCAATTTCTACATAAGCTCAGACATACTCAGTTATATATCCTGCCTTGTTGGGAGTGCCATCCGCATTGATTACACAATATAGATTTGCCAGTTTATAAGTTACCAGGTTATTATTTTCCACAATAACTCTGTTGACAAAGTTCGTGGTGGCTTCCAAATCAACTAAAGCCTCAGTCTGTACTTTCTTTCCATATACCCAAAGTGTAACTGGAATTTTAAAGGAAGTAGTCTTGTTGTGCACTATATTATTACAAGATTCCAGTACTACTTCCGACTTTTGTGAGCTAATAGAGAGTACACTTTCCTCTAACTATAGATTACAGACATTATACTCTACAGTCCCAAGGGAAAATCCAATTTGGGTGTCCCCTTTCCCTTCCCACTTGGGAGAACAGGATCAGGGATTTCCTCAATTGACATGCTATTAATTTTGACATCCTCAGGAGGGGAATCTAGATTGTCACTGTCTTTCTCTAACATCTTCATCAGCTATGCTCTAAATGACTGATTTTTATTCTTGCTTGGACCCAGTGGAGATGGTTTCTGGGAAGAGGTCTTATAAGGATGCTTGTCCTCATTACCAGGCTTATCATAACAGTCTACTGTATTGTGTGTCTTTGACTTATTCTTAAAGCCTTTTTCAGTACATACCTGACAGTATCACAAGCTCTTCCCTTCCTTTCTCTGAATCTCATCTATTTCTATTGCATCCGGGTCCTTCTTTCCTCCACTCTTCTCTCCAATTGCCTCTAGACCAAATATTGTGCCCTGGGCCTTGTCCGGATGTAAGGCCTTATATGCTTGCATCAACAATCTAAGGTAGTCATCCCATGTTTTTGGAAACTGATTTATAATTTCATAGATGACAAGCATATTTCACAGCTCATCAGAAATGACCTTCTTCATTTTGTTGATGTAAACTTCATCACTATAGTTGACAATTCTTGCCAATGTCCTGTATCATTCTGCATACTTGACAAAGTTCTTTCTTGCTAGGTCCTTGTTGACCTAAAGTGCCATTAATTCCTTCTTTGCTCTCTTCTTGTCATCTCGTTGTCCATAAATATTTTTGAGTTCTTGGGCAAAGTTGCCCCAAGAACCAATACTTAATCCTGCCTGGACCTTGTTATAATATGATTTCATATATGTGCTGGCAGGAGCACGTAAACAGGTGAAAGCACATATGATTTTCTGATCATCTGATATAATACTAGATGCTGAACAATAGAGAGTAATCTAGCTCAACCAATTATGCAGATGCATCTTATTTTCAGAGCCTACAAATGTTGGTGGCTCTGGTACCTTGGTTTTAGAGGTGATATTTCCTCTAGAGAGCCTTGTCAGCTCTCTCTGAAGACAGATAACTTCTGTCTCCAAAGTTGCAATCCTGTTGTATGCAGTGGTCAAGGCACTATTATAATGGTTGATTGCTCTATTGAGCACCTGGTCAATGTAGTTCTTGAGAAGGAGAGAAGTTCCTTGATGCACATTTTGCAGCATTTGTATCTTAGTTTCATCCCAGGACATGTGCTTAGTGCTTATGCCATCTTTGACAAGCACATTCCAATTCTCAGCACTGAAATCAGAAAAGGAAACAGTAGTGGTAAAGTTGTTGAAAGTCAATATATCTATTTAAGTAATTAATTACAGTTCTTGAGTATGTTTTCAAGGGGGTAAAAGGAAAAAACACCCAAATTTAGCCTCTTAATACTATTATGTTATACTGAATACCATTCTAATAATATTATGTCTATGGAATAGTGATATTGAGCTCTAGAAGAGCTTTACAAATCTCTAGTACTCTAGTAGCTGGTTTAAAAAGATCTACATCCTTTAGACACTTACAAGTACCTTTTAGCATTCTCTACTCCTTAGCTGTAAGCTTGTAACCAATTTTGTTGAGCTCTATAATTATATCCTGCAGTTGATTGAACTATTTCTACAGTGAGTCATACTGTGGATCCTCAGCCCAGGTCTTGTTTTTACTCATTTTAGTAAAAAATGGTAATATATGATCCAAGGTAGGTTCTAGAAGTTCTTTGTACTCCTTTATGCATAATAACTTCTTGGTTTTGTGAAAATGTAATTCTGGGGAGCAGGATGCAAAGTAGAAATCATCTACTTTGTGCCAGCAAAGGTCTGCTTCAACAAGTCTATTATAGAGTTTGGTAGATAGAGTAGGTTCCATTTCTATTCTTTCTAGCAATGACTTCTTTGTTGCACTCTCCTTTTTCAGTAAGAGGCATTCAGCAAGAGTCTTGGTGTTTCTGATGGCAGGCATAGCTTGGGGGCAAAAGTGAGTACAACATCCCTAGTTCAGCAGATGAAGTATAGTGGGCAGAAACTATACTATAACTATACTAAAAGTGTTCTTCCAACAATGTAGGTTCTATCTTGAGGGGAGAGTTCAACGTCATGTCCAGTTTCTCACACTGGCTCATGGAGGAGGAATAGGGATCTCAGAGTGGTTCCAGCCACCTGCAAGGGTTTTTTGGAAATGTTTACACAAATCCAAAGTTTTTCAGGACTAGCTATGATACACAAGCTAGCCTGCTCTTAATAGTTTGAGAGAAAGACCTTTCCCTTTACACCTGGGATCTAGCCTACTATAGAGATAGGTCCTTGACAGAAACCCACTCTGAGCCCTCAGTGAGTCATCTGTTCTGTAACAGAAACAGAGACTCCTCTATAAAGATAGGTCCTTGACAGAAACCTACTCTAAGCCCTTAGTCAGTCATCTGTCCTGTAATAGAAACAGAGACACCCTCAGGAAAGTCATCTTGTCCTGTAACAGAGACAAAAAGACTCCCTTATAGCCCTCTGGACCTACATCTGGAATGAACACAACCCCATGTCCTTTGCAGAGACAATAGGGACAGAAAACAGTAGACTTAATAAACTATCACAAATAGCCACTTACTGATTTGTGATTGCTTGATTTGATAATCAAAGTATTCAAAAAAGCAAAGTTAGACAAGCAGCAAAAGATGTTGTTAAGTCTGAGATTTATCCTTAAACATACAGTTCTTAAATACATGATTTTCTTTTGCCGACTCCTGTAGCATTTCCACTACCCTTCCTTTATGCCTTTCCCAACAATTTTTGGCCATATGGCCCCACTTCCCACACATATAGCATGTCCTGTCCCCTTCTCTTTCCCTTTCTATATCCATTGTATTTGGGTCTCTTCTTGGACCCATTTGAGTTCCCCCTCTATTAAATGTATTTCCTCCTCCTCCTTCTCCTCCTCTGTACCCTCCTCCTATTCTCTATGTTATTTGCCTTCTGCTTTCCCCATATGATCCTCCTCCATAGTCTCCTCTAGACTGCGTATTTCCTTCTGGACATGCCAAATTCTCCCCAACATCTTTTCTTCCATTCTGCTTTGTCTTTGATTTCTATTTAACCTTACTACTCTTTCTTGCCACTCTTCAATGGTGGTCAGTGGCTCTTCTGCTTCTGCCAACTTCCTTCTAACACTCCCATTTAATCCTCTTTTAAATTCTTCGATGAGGGGTCTTCCCTTATAGTTGCTCCCTCTGGTGACTTTTTTGAATTCCTATATATACTTGTTGCAGGTCCTCCCTTCCTGCTTGATTGTTCTCAGCTGTTCTATTTTCTTCTTTTCCTCTGATGTCTCTCCAAAGTCATTCCTCATTTTTGTAAACAGCTGTTTCACTGATTCCACTTCTGATTCTCCCTTGGCCAGCTTGTTCAGTAAGTTATCTTTCTATGTCTCTGCTATTCCTCCCTGTACATATGACAATACCCAGGCCACCTGGGTTGTTGCTACCTCTTCCATTATCTTCATTCTAATGTATAGGCAAGCTATATTAACAAACACGCTCACCTCCTCCATCTTTCCACTGAAAACTTGGGGTTTTGCAACCTCCACTCTGCTCTCCTGTTGCTGAAGGAGCATGGTGTTAACCTGCTACTGCAGGGTTGCAATCATGGTGAGAAGTTGCTCCTCTCTGGTTTGGTAAAGAGCAGGTACCAAAGGGGGTTCTTCCTGTTGCTGTTGTTGTTGGCAAGACATATGCAATGGCAATGGCAATGGCAATGATGATGATAGTAATGGTGATGATTTCTCATAGGAGAATGAATGATCTTTTTCATCTGTACTTATAACTGACTACTGACTAAGAAGAGTGAAACAGTACTATCTCTAAGAAGAGAATCCCTAAGCTAGATGGGTCTTTAAGAGGTTGCCATTGTTCCCCTGTGTAGACCAGTTACAATAGATTGGTAGCACAGAGCTGATAGTAAAAAACTAGTTACAAGCCCACTTGATATAGAGGTCAGGTCTCGGGCAAAGACACAAGCTTTGTTTAGGCTGTCTATCCACTGTCCCTAACTGACAGTGAAGTCCCCTTTATAGCTAGGGCCCACTATCCAAGATGCCTTCGAGCACTGTACTTATTAGCAAGGACAATGAAAGAGTAAGTGGAAATAAGGATGTTGAGGCTATGAGGTATAGGGTCAATAATGGGGATTGAGTTCTTATGTTATTGATAGACAATGAATGTTTCCAGTGATCACCCTAGATGGATGTTCAAGAAGAACTCAATGGAGTTCTTTATTGGATCAGACTACTACTTATACTATTCTTACAGTGGCTGTACTACTATTAGTCTATGGTCACATATTTTTCCAGAACATTCTATGATCACTTGACCTTGTCACATAATCTAATTACCTAAGTTCCCATGCTATTTATATCTTAATCTCTTTGTATAGTTAAGTACTTGAATGCATGGGAACCTATTTCCTTTTTGGGGCTCTCATAACAGTTGTATTGATCTAGAGACATAGTGCTATATCTCTAGAGAAGTCAGAATAGGAAATGATCTCACTAATGTTATGTCTACTGGGGTGCAAGATCTTCACCCAGCTAGACACCTACTGTCTTACTTACTACTGCCCTAATACTATGGTTATACTATCACCCCAAGGAGAGGATCTCTAATCTAATTATCTTCCTAAGGATGTGGCATTACTCCTCTGCATGTACAGCCCACAATAGGACTTCAGCATAAGGTTTATAAAGTGAAAAGAGTACAAGTAAACTACTAAGCACTACTTAATTATAAGGTCAGGTCTTAGATACAATACCTGAGCTTGGTACTGTGCTTCCACTAATAGTCCCTAACTGACTATCAAGTTCCCTTAAGCCAAGGACCTAGCTGTCACAAACTTCATTCAGACTATAACTCTGGGAATACTTGACCAATTTTGACAATATAAATGGTCACTGATAGCTTTTAAGAAGACCTTTTGAATGGTACCAAAAACATCTCAAAGAAATCAGTATTCACCAAGTTATCAGCAGATCAGTTGGCAATCATCAAGTTACCAGACACTAAATTGCTGATATCTCAGGAACCACTTGACATAATCATTTGCTTCAATAACCATCATGGAGCTCTCTTCAATGTGCTTCTTTCAGCTATAAATAGATCTCAAGGCAATAAGATCCCATAGAGATACAAGGTCCTCAATATTTGTACATAACACTAATCTTTATCTATAGATTATCATCTATTCTTGAATAGAACAAAGAACTGCCCTAAGATGGTTAGATTATCTCTATTTCAAGAACAATAGTACTCCTATATGTAGAACAATAGGTAGTGATTATATGGTAGGCTATCCTGGTACACAGACCACTACAATTATGTATTTAAGAACTGTATGTCTGAGGATAAACCTTAGACTTAACAATATCTTTTGCTACTATCTAAACTTTGCTTTTTTGAGTCTTTTGATTATTAAATCATCAACTTACAAATCAGTAAGTGGCCATTTGTGATACTGGCTATATATGAAGGTGACTAGTGATTGTAATGACTACTGGTCAATGGTTGAAAAGATTATAAAAGTTAAGATGAGCAAGGTCCAAGACAAATGGTGCTCTAGATGTAGAATTGAGTTCTGGTATAGTGACTTAGCCTGAGATAACTTAATCACATTAATTACACTCCAAGTCTAAGTTGACAAGGAGAACTCAATAGAGTTCCTATTTGATTCTATACACTACTTATACAACTACTACAATATGGTCTGTATACTACTTTTCTATACTTATCATGTGACATCCTGACATGTGACTGTGACATGTAACATTGTCATATGACACTTTCCCACACTCCTTTCTTGTGTAATAAGTCCAAATAAGAAAAGAAAAGAAAAAGAAAGTAAAATAAAATAATAACTTAGCTGTTTTGTTAAGTTATAACAACTACTCTTTTATACAACCTTGCCATATAGACTTTCCTAACTTTTTCTTCTAAAGTGGCATATCAACCTATCACTACTATGTGCCTCTGCTCCATCTCTATACTACTACCTCTAAACATCCCCTTATAACTTCCTACCCAGCTGTTTTCTATTCTGAATTCAATCTAGAAACTGGCTTTAATATATGCAAGTGTCCCAGCTCATGTGTTGATCTAGCACAACATTGTACTCTTTGGCTGAGCTTATGCTGAGGCAATCAGAGTCTATTGCTAGACTTGTTGATTAATCATCTAGACTTCATACTCATCTAAGTCTGTTTTAGATTCAAAGTATATAGCATTCCAGAATATAACCAAAGTTTCTGAGTCCTAGAGAGTAACTTCTAAACAGTCTACCTCTAATCAATCTGATACTAGCCTGTCATGTTTATCTCTTGAAGTGTGTACTAATTGATAAATGACAATTTGGTTATTGTGCAGTAAAAAGGGCCTTTCTAAAGGTCCCCTTGTATGGCTAAGGACTTGTAGGGGGCTTTTAGAGTAAACTCAAATACTGAATCCAGGAGTATAAAGTATATCCTATGTTATAAATCTACAGAAAATTCATTGGCAGTGTAACACCAGGAAAACTCAGGACTTAGAGAATAGACAGAAGAAGATGACAATGAAATGTAAAATATTAGAGACCCATATAACAAATTGTGAAAAATTCTGGGGACAAGGAACCTTGAGAGAGGAGTGATATTATAACTTGGTAAAATGGCTAAGTCATTATTTACTTTATTTTACTTTTCTTATCTGGACTTATTATACAAGGAAAGAGTATGGGAAAGTGTTATATGACAAATGTCATACATTATAGTTATATGTCAGAATGTTACAGAGTTATGTTATATGATAGAGTTATATGATAAGTGTGGGAAAGTAGTGCACAGACCATGTAGTAGTTATATAAGTAGTGTACAGAATCTAATAGAAACTCCATTAAGTTCTCCTTGTCAACTTAGACTTGAAGTATGACTAAGTCATCTCAGACTAAGTTGCTACAAAGGGGGACAGAGACTAGAAAGAGACCCCAATACAATGGATGTTAAGAAGAGAAGAAGGAGAGATAGGATGTACTATGTACATAGAAAATAGGGTTATATAGCCAAAAACTGTTGGCAAATAAAGAAAAGAAAGAAAAGAATAGTAAAAACACTACAAGAGTTGGCAAAAGACAATAGAGGACAGTAAGCTCCTGGTTGGCCTCCTCAAATATATACAGTGTATTGTTCCCAGAGCTGGGAAATAAAGTTTCTTGTCAAGGCAATACTAAGAGAGTAAGAGATATATAGCATATACTGCAGCCACTAAGAGAAGTATGGATAAAAGTAGGGTTGGAAAAACTAGAAAATCATGAAGAGATAACAGTAAAAGCATTGTTGGATAGCAGGACAATATGTCTATTTATAGACACAAAGTTTGCAAAAGAAAAGAGATTTAAGCTAGAGAGACTAAAGAATCCCCTGTTAGTACAAAACATAGATAAGACAGTAAATATAGAAGAAGCAATTACTTATCAGGTGGAGTGCAATATGTTCTTCAAAGGACATATTAAGGGAGCATGAATAGATATATGCAATCTGGGAAAAACAGAGGTAATATTGGATATACCCTGGTTAGCTACCTACAACCCAGAGATTGACTAGAAGAAAGAGAAAGTAAAAATGATGCAGTATCCACCTATATATAGAAATAGAAAGCAAGAAATGCAGAAGAAGAAGCAAGTGAAGAAGATAGTGGAAGGGAAAACAGTGGAAGAACTAGTGTCTAGGAGATTCTGAAAGTAAAAGAAAGTATTTGGAAAGGAGGAGTTAAAGAGAATGCCTACAAGAAAACTATGGGACTATGTAATAGAACTAAAGAAAGGGTTTGTGCTAAGAAAAGAAAAGGTATACTCCTTATCAAGAGAGAAAAGAAAGGAGATACAAGCATTTGTGGAGGATTAACTGCAAAAAGGGTACATTCAGCCATCAAAGTCGCCACATACTTTACTAGTACACTTTATAGCAAAGAAAGATAGCAAAAGGAGAATAGTACAGGATTACCACTATGTTAATCAATGGATAGTAAAAAACAGGTACCTATTACTCTTGATTGTAGATATTCTGGATAGAGTAGACAAGAGAAAAGTGTTTACAAAACTGGACCTTAGATAGGAGTACAACAATATAAGAATCAAGGAGGATAACAAATAGAAGGTAGTATTTACAATGTATATTGGGGCCTATGAACTAATAGTCATGTACTTTAGATTAATAAACTCCTTTACTTTTTTTTAAACTATAATAAATGACCTGTTCTACAATATAATCAATCAAGGGAATATAGCAACATTCATTGATGACATTATAGTTGTAACAGATATAGAGGAAAGATACAATGAATTAGTGGAGGAAGTATTAAACAAGCTGGAAAAGAATGACCTGTTTGTCAAACCAGAAAAGTATTAATGGAAAGTAAAAGAGATAGAATTCTTAGATATAATAATCAATCCCTGAGAAATTAAAATGCAAAAAGAAAAAGTAGATAATATTACAAATGGCCACTTACTGATTTGCGATTGAGTGATTTGATAATCAAAGGGCTCAAAAAATCAAAGTTAGATAAGCAACAAAAGATATTGTTAAGTTTGAGATTTATCCTCAGATATACAGTCCTTAAATACATGATTGTAGTGGTCTATGTACTAGAACAGCCTACTATATGATCACTACCTATTGTTCTATATATAGGAGTACTATTGTTCTTAAAATAGAGATAAACTAACCATCTTAGGGCAGTCCTTTGTTCTATTCAAGGACAGATGATAATTTATAGATAAAGATCAATGCTATATACAAACATTGAGAACCTTGTATCTCTATGGGATCTTATTGCCTTGAGATCTATTTATAACCAAAAAAAGTGCATTGAAAAGAGCTTCACAATGGTCATTGAAGCAAATGATTATGCCAAGCAGTTCCTGAGATATCAGTGATTTAGTGTCTAGTAACTTGGTAATTGTCAACTGATCTGCTAGTAACTCAGTGAATACTGATTGCTTTGAGATGTTTTTGGTATTGTTTAAAGGGTCTTCTTAAGGGCTTTTGGTAGCCATTTAGATCATCAAAATTGGTTGAGTATTTCCAGAGTTATGGTCTAAATAAAGTTTGTAACACTAGCTTTGCTCTTAATTTGGCGAAAGCCTGCTATTAATTGAACATACTGCTTATTAAAGAGTTGTATTGTTTAAGAAATATGGTATTATGTCCCTTAAGATTGAATAAGATTTTAATCTTACTAAATACTACTATATCTATTAGAATATAAGATCTTGATCTAACCAAATACCTACTGCTGTATTAACTACTGCTCTAATCAAATAGTAAATAATCATCTCAAGAAGAGGATCTCTACTCTAATAGCATTTTCCTAAGGGGTCAATACTATTCCTCTATGTATATGGATGACAATGTACTTCCAGCACAAGGTTTCTACTAATCAAAAAGGTATAGGTAATCTACTAAGCAACACTATCCAATTGCTAGGTCAGGTCTTAAACACAATATCTGGGTTTGGTACCAAGTCTCTACTAGCAGTCTCTAACTAACTACTAAGTTTTCTTTATACCTGAAACCTAGCTTCTAGAAAGACCAGTAATTGAGCTAATTACCAATTGAGAACAATAAAAGAGTAAGTTTTAGGTAAGGTTTAAAGTGAACAGTGCATAGAGTATGATATCAAGTTATTCTATCAGAAACTGACTCAAGAATTTTAAGTTAGGGTTTAACTCAAGAAGATACTTCAGAATTAGAAGAGAACTTAATGAAGTTCTTGATCAATTGCAGTCTACTATATATACAAGTATAGTATTTGTCCTTGTTTAAACTACAAGTTGTCTATTAGTTATTTGTTCAACTCCAGTCCATATCTATTCTATTTATAACAGCTTATTATAGTCAGGGTGACTCATGACATTTATTTTAAGTATAAGAATATTTTTGACCTTCAAGAGTATGCTCTATCTTTGTCTCAAAGACAAAGGTAAAGTCAAAAGTAAACTTTTTCTACCTTTACTCTTGTTCTTATTCTGTATCAAGCCTTTGGAAGACAAAAGTGAAATTGAGTCAAGCAAGATCAAGAATGATTATTATAAAATGAAGATAA
>Ga0153925_1000344_pt1 | contig 11335 bp, 18 predicted proteins | sample TSNJ009MetaG_FD_104684 | JGI IMG/M metagenome (GOLD analysis project Ga0153925, IMG submission 104684) | Attine ant fungus gardens microbial communities from New Jersey, USA - TSNJ009 MetaG | ecosystem: Host-associated > Fungi > Mycelium > Unclassified | place: USA: New Jersey, Wharton State...
ATGCATCACATCCATCCACATATCTTCCCACCTCCTTCGTTACTCCTGGCCACCAGTAATTCCTGACAATCAACTCTGCCATCTTCCACCTCCCCCCATGCCCTCCTACTGGAGTGTCATGGTATAGTTGTATTATTTCTCTTCTGAGGTCTCCTTCTGGTATGTATATTCTTCCTTTCTTTAATACTATCCCATCCTCAATTTCCCACTCTTCATCTTTTAGTACTTTTATTCCTGCCCTTTTTAACTCCTCTACTGCTTTTACTATCTTCTCATCCCCTTCCTGCGCCTTTCTAATTCTTTCTCTTAGGTTTTCTTCCTCCATCAACGTTTCTACCCCCCTAATCCACTCTGGTTTTATCAGCTTCTGGTCTTTGTTATCTCTTTCCATCCCCTCCTGCCAGTCTGGTCTTCTGCTTAATCCATCTGCCTTCTCCATGCTCTTCCCTGGAATGTGTTTTAATATGAAATTAAATCGTGATAGGTATAGGGCCCATCTTGCCTGTTTGTGGTTTAATTTTTGACTTGTCATAAAATACTGGAGGTTTTTATAGTCTGTCCAGATTTTAAATTTGAGTTTTGCTCCCTCTAAGTAGTGCCTCTATGCTTCTAGGTACCTTATAACTGCCAGCATCTCTTTATTGTGAATTTTGTAATTTTGCTCTGTGGTATTCAGCGATTTAGAAATGAAGGCCACCAGCCTCCACTTCCCATCTTCACACTTTGTCGACAACACTCTCCCTGTTGCATAGTCTGAAGCATCTGCTTCCACTCTCATTTTCCTATCAATGTCCGGGATGGCCAGAACAGGCTCTGTAGTGAACTCTGTCTTAAGTTTTTCAAACACTTTCTTCTGTTCCTTTTCCCACTTCCACTTTTGCTCCTTCTTGACTAGTATGTGTAGCGGTGCTGCTATCCTAGCAAAGTCCTTTATGAACCTCCTGTAGTAATTGGCGAGGCCTAGGAATTTTTGTACTTCTTTGACGTTCCTAGGTGCCAGCCAGTTCAGGACTCCTTCCACTTTCTCCTTTTGCATCTCCACTCCTTTTGGACTGATTACTACTCCCAGGAACTCTACTTCTCTTACTTTCCATTTACATTTCTCTGGTTTCACAAACAGATCGTTCTCTTCCAATCTCCTTAGTACTTCCTTCACCAACTCATTATGTCCCTCTTTTATATCTGTGGCTACTAAAATGTCATCAATGAAGGTTGCTGTGTCCCCTTGATTTATGAGGTCTTTGAACAGATCATTCATCATTGCTTGGAAGGTGGCGGGGGAGTTTGTCAACCCAAAATATATGACTGTAGGTTTATATGCTCCAATATGTGTTGTGAACACTGCCTTCCATTCGTCTCCTTCCTTGATTCTGACATTATTGTATCCCCATCTCAAATCCAACTTTGTAAACACCTTTCTCTTTTCTACTCCATCCAATATATCTGCAATGAGGGATAAAGGGTACCCATTTTTTATTGTCCATTGGTTTATGTGTTGATAGTCTTGTACCATTCTCTGTGTGCCATCCTTTTTCACCACAAAGTGTACTGGCGATGTCTGGGGTGACTTGGAGGGTCAAATATATCCCTTCCTCAACTAGTCTTCCACAAACGTCTGTACTTCCTCTCTTTCCTCTCTTGATAGTGAGTATACTTTCCCCTTTCTTGGCGTAAATCCCTCCTTTAATTCTATGGCATGGTCCCAGATCTTTTGTACTGGCATTCTTTCCAACTCCTTTTTTCCAAATACTTTCTTCCACTTCCAAAATCTCCTGGGCACCAGCCTTTTTAACACTTTCTCATCCCCATCCTTTTCCATCTTTCTTACTTTCTTCTCCTTCACTTTTTGCTTTCTTCTTCCACATATAGGTGGGCAATATGTCATCTTCACTTCTCCTTTCTCCCAATCTATTTCTGGATTGTGGGCTGCTAGCTACAGTATTCCCAGTATTAACTCTGTTTTCTCTAAGTTGTACACATCCATTCTGGCTCTTTCCATATGTCCCTTAAAGAACATATTGCACTTGATCTGGTGCGTTATAGCCCTCCTGCATTTGCCATTCCATCCACATTCCTAACTAAGAGGGGTTTTTTCAACTTTTCCATTTTAAACCCCTTTTCCTTTGCAAAGGTCGTGTCTATGAACAGACCTGTTGCCCCGCTATCTAACAACGCCTTTACTGCTATTCCTTCATGACTTTCCAACTTCTCCAACCCTACTTTCAACCAGACTTCCCTTAATGGTCATAGTGTATGTCATATGTTTCTTACTCTCTCAGTTGTATTAATGGAGTTCAATTTATTGTCCAATTTTTCTGGGTGCAATACACTGTATATATTATTGGAGGCCAGCTGAGAGCTCACTGTCCTCCATTTTCTTTTGCCAACTCCTGCGGCATTTCTACTACTCTTCCCCTATGTCTTTCCTAGCAGTTTTTGGCCATATGGCCCCACTTTCCACACACATAGCATGTCCTGTCTCCTCCCCTTCCTCTGTCCACATCCATTGCATTGGGGTCTCTCCTTGGACCCATTTGAGCTCCTCCTCTATTAAACATATTTCCTCCTCCTTCTCCTCTGTACCTTCCTCCTGTTCTCCATGTTATCTGCCCCCCTCTTCCCCTATATGATCCTCCCTCTCTAGACTGTGCATTTCCCCCTGTGCATGCTACGTTCTTCCCCAATACTCTCTCTTCTGCCCTGCTCTGTCTCTGGTTTCTATTTAGTCTCACTGCCCTTTCTTGCCACTCTCCAATGGTGGTTGGCAGTTCCTCTGCTTCTGCTAGCTTCCTCCTGATGGCCCCGTTTAGTCCTCTTTTAAATTCTTCGATGAGGGGCCTTCTCTCATAGCCACTTTCTCTGGCAATCTTTTTGAATTCCTGCACGTATTCATCACAGGTTCTCCCTCCTTGCTCAATCGTCCTTAGTTGCTCTATCTTTCTCTCCTCCTCTAATATCTCCCCAAAGTTGTCCCTTATTTTTGCAAATAGTTGCTCTGCTGATTCTACCTCTGACTCTCCCTTGGCCAACTCATCCAACAGATTATCCTTCCATGCCTCTGCTATTCCCCCCTGTACGTATGACAATACCCAGACCACCTGGGTTGCTGCTGCTTCCTCCATCATCTTCATCCTAATGTATAGGCAAGCTGCATTAACAAACGTGCTCACCTCTTCCATCCTTCCACTGAAAACTTGAGGTCTTGCAACCTCCACTCTGCTCCCTTGCTGTTGGAGGAGCATGGTATTGACCTGCTGCTGCAGGGTTGCAATCATGGCGAGGAGTTGCTCCTTTCTGGTTTGGGAGGGGGTGGGTGCTGAAGAGTGTTCCCCCTGTTGCTGTTGTTGTTGGCGAGACATTGGTGATGGTAATGGTGATGTTGATGTTGATGTTTCCTTGTAGAAGAACAAGCGGTCTTCTTTGTCTGTACTTATGGCTGACTACCGACTAAGAAGGGTAAAATAATACTATCCCTAAGAAGGCAATCTCTAAGCTAGGCAGGCCTTTAAGAGATTTTCCATCGTTCCCCTGTGTAGACTGATCACAATGGATTGGTAGCATGGAGCTGATAGCAAAGAACTAATTATGAGCCCACTCGATATAGAGGTCAGATCTCAGGCAGAGACATGAGCTTTGTCCAGGCCATCTATCCACTATCCCTAACTGACAGTGAAGTCCCCTTTACAGCTAGGGCCCACTATCCAAGAGGCTTGAGAGCACTGTGCTCCCTAGCAAGGAAGGGTGTAGAGTAAGTGTAGTGGGGAAAATCACTTGTGGGGCCAGTATGAAGCCAACTGCGCCTTTAAGTGATTTTGAGCAGGGTTTGAGGTGAACAGTGCTTGAATGTGGTATCGAGTTCTTATGTTATCAATGGACAGTGAATGTTCTTAGCGATCACCCTAGGTAGATGTTCAAGAAGAACTCAATAAAGTTCCCATTCAATTGTAGTATACTACTTATACACCTCCTGTGTTTACTTCTATTTATAAACTCCTGCACATCTCTTTTTAGTTGTTTCATTTCACACATCTGCCGATTTCCTAGTTAAAAGAAAAGAAAAAGAAAAAGAAAATAAATGATGACTTAGCCATTTTGGCCATGTCATGATACCACCTCTCTCTCAAGATTCCTCATCCTGAGGATTTTTACAATTCATAGTAAGGGTCACAGATGTTCCCCATTTCATTGTTATCTTTCTCTGTCCACTCCCTAAGTCCTGAACCTTCCTGTTCAATTTCTTCTTTTTCTTCCTTTATTGTTTCTATAGTTCTTCACCCTCTTGTCCTTTCTCCTTTCCATTGTACCCAATTTCTTTCTAACCTTGCCCAGTATTCTTTGTCATACCTTTTATCTAACCATCCAAATAACTTTCTTGCTATGAACTATCCTGGCAATTCTCCTCTTTTAAATGTCCCTTTCTCTTTTTCTTGTTTCCTTACATCCTCCATATCTCGTCAATATTCCTTCTTGTATTCTTCAATTGCCTCTCTTGCATTTTCTAGGTTTTCCCTCCCTTCCTAGGTATCTGATTCTACTGTGAATCCTTTTCATCATACCAGGTACTTGTCTTTTTCTTGTATCCTCTGTTTATTCAGAATTCTTTCCACTTTCCACTCCTTTTCTCTCTCAATTACTACTAGAGCTGGTTGCTTCTTTCTCTGTCCCTCTACCTGCCCTACATATCTTTGTATTCTACTAATGTTAACTACTGAGTGTATTTTTACTATACTAGGTAGTTCTAATTCTACTGCATTCGATAATACAATCTTCTTTATCCTATAAGGGCCTACAAACCTCTCCATCAACTTTTCTGTTCTTCTACCAGCCATCTGATATTTCAGATCCTTAGTACTTAGCATTACAAAGTCTCCTACTTTATACTTGTTGACTTCTCCTCTCTTCCTATCTGTATATTTCTTCATCTCCTCTTGTGCTTTTCCCAGTGCTACTTTTGCTTCTTCCTGGATCTCTTTTATTTTTGTCACAAATTTCTCCACTCCTTCATATTTTCCCTTTCTTCTCATCTTGAACCCTATTCTAGGATCTTGTCTATAATTTGCCTTGAAAGGCAATACTTTAGTACTTGAGTATGCTTTTTTATTGTAGGTGAACTCTGCCGTTCCTAACCAGTCAGGCCACTGCTCCTGTCTGTGGTCAATAAACATCCTTAAGTACTATTCTAGTTCTTGGTTAACCCTCTCCGTCTGTCTATCAGTTTGAAGGTGGAATACTGTCAACAATTTACTCTCAATCTTCAACATCCTATTCAACTCCCTCATTATTCCTGCTGCAAACTGTGGTCCTCTATCTGATATGATGCTTTCAGGTAGACCATGTAACTTCTACACATTGTCCCTAAACAGCTTAGCTAGTCCTTCTGCTGTCATTTTCTCTGTAGTTGGTATAAAGTGAACCATTTTTGTTAACCAGTCCACTACTACTAAGATAGCATTGTATCCTTGAGCTAAAGGCAGTTTAGTAATAAAGTCTGCTGATATATGCATCCAAGGTTTTTCTAGAATTGAGTTTGGCATCAGTTTGCCTGCTGGCTGTTCTATGCAGTTTTTATTCCTCTGGCAAGAGTCACAACCTTCCACATATTGCTTTATTTCCTTTGTTACTTCTGGCCACTAGAAATTTCTTGTGACCAGCCCCACCATCTTTTACTGTCCTCCATGTCCTCCTACAGGTGTATCATAATGTAGCCTGATTATTTCTGCTCTAAGCGCCTCATCCTTGGATACATACACCTTCCCTTCTTTATATATTACACTGTCTATGTCCCTCTACTCTTTGTCCCTTAGGACTTTTACTCCTGTTTGTTTCATCTCTTCTACTGCTTTAACTACTTCGTCATCCCTTACTCTTGACTGCCTTATCTTCTCCAATAGATCTACTCCCTCTACTATTACTTCCACCTTCTCTGTCCTTCTATTTTCTAACTATTCTTTCTTTACCAACATCTTGTCCTCATTATCTCTTTCCACTCCAACCTCCTAGTCTGGCCTCCTGCTCAGGCTGTCTGCCTTTCCCATCTTTGTTCCAGGAACATGTTTTAGCACAAAGTCAAATCTTGATAGGTACAGTGCTCATCTAGCTTGTCATCTATTTAACTTTTGTACTTTCATAAAGTATTCAAGATTTTTATGATCTATCCAAATCTTGAATTTTACTACTGTTCCTTCTAGGAAATACCTCTATACCTCTAGATATCTGACTATTGCTAACATTTCCTTGTCATGTATCTCATAATTCCTTTCTGTATTACTTAGAGATTTTGAAATAAAAGCTACTGGTCTCCATAAGTCGTCAGAGAACTTCATTGAGAGCACTCCTCCAGTTGCATAATTTGAGGCATTTGTCTCTACCCTGAACTCTTTGTTTAAGTCTGGGGCTGCTAGTACTGGTCTCATTATGAAGGCCTTCTTGAGCTCGTTAAATGCAGCCTGTTCTTCTTCTCCCCACCTCCACTTCACATCCTTCCTAGTCAGCACATTCATTGGCCTAGCTACTCAAGCAAAGTCCTTAATAAACCTCCTGTAATAATTTGCAAGGCCTAAAAATTTCCTGATATCTTTCACACTTCTTGGTTCTGGCCAACTCAGTACTCTGTCCACCTTCCCTTTCTCTATCTCTATTCCACTGGGTCCTATGACTACATCCAGGAATCCAATCTTCCTTACTTTCCATGCACACTTTTCTGGCTTGATATACAAGTCGTTCTCTTCTAACCTTCTCAGGACCTCCTCTACTATCTTATCATGTCCCTCCTCTATTTCTGTCCCAACTAGCACATCATCCACAAATGCTACTACTTTTCCTTTGTTAATTATATCTCTCAGGATTTCATTTATTATTGCTTGGAATGTAGCTGGTGAATTTGTCATCCCAAAAAATATAACAGTTGGCTCAAAGAATCCAATATGTGTGGTGAATGCTCCCTTCCACTCATCCCCCTCCTTTATCCTCACATTGTTAAAGCCCCATTGTAAGTCTATTTTGGTAAATACTTTCTTACTCCCCATATTGTCAATTAGATCTGTAATTAGTGGCAGGGGGTAATTATTCTTTATGGTTTGTTCATTTAGACTACGATAGTCCATAACCATCCTCTTCTTTCCATCTTTCTTACCCACAAAGAAAACTGGTGACATCTGAGGGGACTTTGATGGTCTGATATACCCCTTTCTTAACTGGTCATCCACAAATTTCTGAACCTCCTCCCTCTCATCTTTGGAAAGAGGGTAGATTCTTCCTTTTTGTGGTTGAAATGTCTCCTTGAGATCTATGGCATGATCCCAGATTTTTCTTGTTGGCATTCTCTCTGACTCTGTTTTCCCAAACACCTTCCTCCACCTAAGGAATTTCTGCAGTACCATTTCCTTGATTTTCCTATGGTTCACCTTGACTTCTTCTTCCCTTCTCCAGTCTTCTTTATCATCCACTGCCTATCTCATGATCTTCTCTTCTTCCAATGTTGCTACTCTTTTTACTCTCTTTCTCACCTTTTCCTCCTTTAGCCTTGTATTCCTTCCATACAATGGTGGGCACCTCGTTATCTTGACTTCTCTGGTCTCCCAATTTATCTCTGGGTTGTGTGCTTGCAACCATGGCATCCCCAATATAACATCTGTTTTTTCTAGATCACACATATCCATTCTCATCCTTTCTACATGACCTTTGTAGTACACATTTGCTTCTACCTGATGGGTAATGGCTCCTACACTGTTATTGGTCCCATCAACATTCCTAACCATTATCGGTCTCTCCAATTTCTGCAGCCTAAATCTATATTTTGCTGCCATCTTCCAATCTATAAACATCCCCATTGCACTGCTATCTAGGAGCACTTTTACTGTTATGCCTTCATAGATATCTACCTTTTCTATTCCTATGTCTATCTATACTTCTCTCAGTATTTTGAATGTTCTCCTCACTTCTCTTGTTGTATCTTCTGCCTGTGCCTTGTCTTGCTATGCTTTTCCCTTTGTGGGGTGTACTGCTTCTTTTTCCTTTTTCCTTTGCTTTGGACATCCACACCACTTGGCTTCCTCTAATTTCCTTCCTCTGGGGACTCCTTGTTCTCTGTTGTTTTCCCTATGCATTCCTTTCCTTCCACACCACTTACATTCTATATAGGTCACTACAACTTCTTCTGTCATCTATCCTAACTCCAACAGCTGTGCATCTTCTGGCATATTCTCCACTCTACAGTGTTTCTGTGCCTTTTTCCACTTGGAATATACCAACCTCTCTCCCTGCTGTGCCTTTTGTGGCCTAGCCACACATGCTGCTTCTTTACTTCTCCTTTCCCTCTCCATCTTAATATTTGAACACTCCTACTTGTAGTATCCTATCCCCCAACATCTAAAACATTGTACCCCTTCCTCAACTGTCTCCTGCCTCCTTACTTTTGCTTTCTCCCTCACTCCACATTGCATTACTCTACTCACTATCACCTCAAATCTATTCTGGGGAACCAGTTTCTCTTTTGCTTCTTTCATATTCCTACAGTTATAGGCCAGGTGCCCAAACTTTCTACACCCCCAACATACTCTTCCTTTCCTTCCTTTTATCTCTGCCCTTAGCTTAGTGAGGGTGTGTTGTTGATTGAGCATCCTGCTCATGAGAGAGTTATATTGTTCCAGAGATATAGTGCTATGTCTCTGGAGAAGTCAAAATAGGAGTGATCTTACTAATGTTACATCTACTGGGGTACAAGATCTTCATCCAGCTAGACACCTACTGCCCTACTTACTACTGCCCTAATACTATGGTTATACTATCACCCCAAGAAGAGGATCTCTAACCTAAATGCCTTTCTAAAGATGCAGTGTTACTCCTCTGCATGTACAGCCTACAATGGAACTTTAGCACAAGGTTTATAGAGTGAAAGAAATACAAGTAAACTACTGAGCACCACTCAATTGTAAGGTCAGGTCTTAGACACAATACCTGAGCTTGGTACTGTGCTTCCACCATCAATCCCTAACTAATTGACAAGTCCCCTTAAGCCAAGGGCCTAGCTATGTATGGAGGTGACTAGTGATTGTGGTGACCACTGGTCAAGGGTTGAGATGGTTGTGAGAGTAAGAATGAGCAAGGTCCAAGGCAGATGGTGCTCTAGATATGAAATCAAGTTCTAGTATAAGGACTTAGACTGAGACGTCTTAGAACTACTCCTAGTCTGAGTTGACAAAGAGAACTCAATAGAGTTCCCATTCAATTGTAGTATACTACTTATACACCTCCTGTGTTTACTTCTATTTATAAACTCCTGCACATCTCTTTTTAGTTGTTTTATTTCACATGTCCGCCAATTTTCTAGTTAAAAGAAAAAAAAAGGAAAAGAAAATAAATAATGACTTAGCTATTTTGGCTATGTCATGACAAGTTCCTTATTGGATTCTACTAGATACTTATACAAATATTGGATGGTCTGTGCACCTGTCTCCTACAATCATATGATCCTTACTAATAACTATACATATCTTACATAATCCTTCCCACACTATTTATATCTTTCCCACATTGTATTCTTGGATATTTTCCATCAAGTTAATGAATGTATGAGAAATAGTTTTCTTCTTAAGAGTCATCTCATAACACTATAGCTACAGCATACCCAATATGATATCCATTTTTCCTAAGTTGCATATATTTATCTGCTGTTACTGATAGACAGTGAATGTCCTTAGTGATCATCCTAGGTAGATGTTCAAGAAGAACTCAATAGAGTTCTTTGTTAGATTAGACTACTACTTATACTACTTTACAGTGGCTGTGCTACTATTAGCTCATGATCACATGTCCTTCCAGAATGTTCTACAATCACCTGATCTTGTCATGTGATCTGATTACCTAAGTTTCCATGCTGTTTATATCTTAACCCCATTGTATGATTTGAGGTTTTAGATCAAGTGTTCAACTGCACAGGAAACTATTTCCATTTTTGGGGCTCTCATAACATTTGCATTCTTTTTATATGATTTTTGTAGTACATGTTTGCTTTCACTTGGTATGTTATTGCTTTTGCACTGTTATTCATGCCATTCACATTTCTCACTACCACTGGTCTTTCTAATTTCTGCAGCCTGAATCCATATTTAGCTGCCATCTTTCTATCCATAAACATTCCTGTTATGCCACTATCCAAGAGTGCCTTTACAGTTATACCTTCATGTATATCCACCTTTTCTACTCTAATGTTTAGCCATATCTCTCTTAATATTTTAAACATCCTCCTCAAGTCTCTTTGCTCACCCCTTTCTCTTACTGCACCTTTTGGACTTTCCATCTGTGTGCTGCTTTGCTACACTTTTGCCTCTGTGGGCCATGCTGCTACTCTTCAATTCCACTATTCTCTTTTTCTTCCTATCTTATATTCTGGGCATAAAATCTTTCTCCTTTCCTGTTCTGACACCTTTCTCATAATCACATCTCTTCTTCTACACTTTACACATTCCACTCTTGTCATTTCTCCTCTTTTTGCTTCTTCTTCTCTCCAATTTCATACTTCTTGGCACAAGTCATACCACATGTTTCTCAATTGTTTCTCAAGAAGGAATCCTTTTATTCTTGATTTTCATGGGTCTGCACTCTCTTGCCTTTACACCCTCTACAGTCCACATATGTTATCACCATCTCCCTTGTTATTCATCCTCTCTCAAGTAAGAGTGCATCTTTTGGAGGTGCATTTCACTTTTCACAGTACTCTTGTACCTTTTCTTGTGTGGGGTGTGCTGGCCTTTTCTGCTGTTGTGCCTTTTGTGGTCTGGCCACATGTGCTGCCTCTTTCTCTCTTCTTTTCTTCTTTTCAACTATTACAAATGGCTACTTACTGATTTGTGATTGCTTGATTTGATAATCAAAGTACTCAAAAAGCAAAGTTAGACAAGCAGCAAAAGATGTTGTTAAGTCTGAGGTTTATTCTTAGACATATAGTCCTTAAATACATGATTGTAGTGGTCTGTACACTAGGACAGCCTACCATATGATCACTACCTATTGTTCTACATATAGGAGTGCTATTGTTCTTGAAATAGAAATAACCTAACTGTCTTAGGGCAGTCCTTTGTTCTATTCAAGGACAGATGATAATCTATAGATAAAGATCAATATCATGTACAAACATTGAGGACCTTGTATCTCCATGGGATCTTATTGCCTTTGGTTCTATTTATATCCAGAAGAAGCACATTGAAGAGAGCTTTACAATGGTCATTGAAGTAAATGATTATGTTAAGTGGTTCCCAAGATATCAGCAGTTTAGTGTCTGGTAACTTGGTGATTGCTAACTGATCTGCTGATAACTCAATGAATACTAATCACCTTG
>Ga0153925_1000345_pt1 | contig 11325 bp, 17 predicted proteins | sample TSNJ009MetaG_FD_104684 | JGI IMG/M metagenome (GOLD analysis project Ga0153925, IMG submission 104684) | Attine ant fungus gardens microbial communities from New Jersey, USA - TSNJ009 MetaG | ecosystem: Host-associated > Fungi > Mycelium > Unclassified | place: USA: New Jersey, Wharton State...
CACTTGGAATATGGCAAGAACATCACAATTGTGTACTAACACTAACCAAGTTTATGGTAATAAACACACTTCTCATTCTATTCCTAGCCCAAAGCTCATGCTACCCCCCTAGATGGTTTTTCACAGTCATCAAGCTTTTTCTTGAGATGATCCCAAAGGTGTTTAATGGGATTAAGATCCGGAGACTGTGCTGGGCATATAAGAACTCTGAAATCATTGTCCCGGAACCACTTCTTGGCCAATCAATTTTGAGATGTACTTGGGGTTATTGTCTTGCTGAAAATAAACATCTTCTATCTGATAGTCATAATACTTCAAGGATTTGAGGAGCTCATCTCTCAGAATTTCTGTGTAAAGGTTAGCTAGCATCTATCTTGTAAGGGGACCATACCAAACCTCACTCCTGATACACTAGTAGTAGTGCACCAGAGTAACTCTGCAACTAATTAAATCCCAATTACCTTATATTTAATTAGTTGCCTACTCCTGTATTCTTGTCCCTGACTACTAGGACATTTGTTATAAGAGCCCCAAACAGGAAAAGGTTTCCCATGCATTTGAACACTTAAACCAAAACCTCAAAGCATACAATGGAGTAAGGATATAAAAAGGGTGGGGACTCAGTAAGTCAAATCATGTGACAAGGTCAGGTGATCATAGAACATTCTGGAAAGAACATGTGATCATGGGACTTTAGGGTACAGCCACTGTAGTAGTAGTATGAGTAGGGCTGCAATCCAATGAAGAACTCCATCGAGTTCTTCTTGAACATTCACCTAGGGTGGTCACTAAGGACATTCACTATTCACTGATAACAACATTCCATAACTAGAGGAGTTGTATATATAGTGTAGATTACCCTCTAGGAGCCTCATTCTATTCTCTGAGGTTTTTCCTGAAGGTGAGTTGTAAATGCATTCTGGAGTCTATTTATATACTGAGGTTTCTCCTGGAGTTCACTCTGCTCTGGTTGCCCTTACAGCAGAATAGAATCTCCCAACAGAGCCTTAAGTAGTTGCAATGGACAGCCACTCACTGGTCACTCTCCATTGCTTGTCTTAACCTTCTGTACACTCTACTCCTATTATGATAACACTATTAGAGAGCCCCCAGGGCATAGCTGATGCCCTGGGCTACCTCCACAACCATCTACAGCAGCTTTTGGAAAAGCAGAACAATGCCAGAACTACTATCAATACTGCTCTCATTGTCCTAACTGCCCAATTACAACAACTCACACAACTTGTGGGAACCTCATCTCCAACCCTGGTAGCTAACACTCTCTGGGCACCATTTTCACCACCAATACCCCATTCAGTAACAACCATCTCTCAATCTCGGATTTGGTCCAAACTCTCTTTACCTCCAGACTTCAGTAGAGACTGGAGTTTTGGTTGAACATTCCTCAACTCCTGCTTTCTATATATATGCCTAGCCCTGGAACAGTTCAATTTGGACCTGGAGAAGATCTTTTGGGTGTTTATGTTCTTAAAAAGTGGATGGGCAGTTAAGTAGTCTAAGAACCTTTTCCACATGGAGGTGGACACTAGTGTTTTCTCTATCTCATCTTGATCAATCTTCAAGAAACACTTCAGGGCTCAATTCTATTCTGTCAATGCAGAGGCGGATTCCACTAATGTCTTAGAGGGGTTCTCCTACTACTAGAACAATTGAATGGTAAAGAATTATCTAGACTCCTTCCAGACCCTGGTCTCTAATACTAGATACATGGACCCTTAGACTCTCATGGTAAAGTTCTGTAGAGGGCTATAAACCAGAATTCAAAACCAGATTGCAACCATGCCAGTAGGACGTCCTGGAGACATGGATCTGAAAGCCTGGTATGAGGTAGCTTAAAGGATTGACCAAGCTTGACTGGCAAACAAAGTCTTCTAGTTAAACCAAAGACAGCCACCCCTTCAGTCTACACCTACACACACTCTGTCCCTCTCAGTTATTTGCTCCTCCTCTCTGGTAATTTACCCCTTGCCTATGCCAACACTATTCCCATCCATCAAATCCACTTCTATTCCCTCTGCTCTATCAATGGCCATAGATGTAAACATTGCTTGGAAAACCTGGCAGCTGCCCCTGAAGGGCTGCTACTATTGTGAAGACACCAACTACTTAGTCAGGGACTGCCCCCATCACTTAGACATAAGACAACTAATGATAGAGCAGTGGGAGGAGTTGATAGAAGATTTGCTAGCTTTGAAGGATTTTGTTTCTGAAGAAGAGGACTCTCCAGTAGAGGAGGATTTTGTATAGAGTGGCCAGCAAAGAGTGTACCCTAGTTACTCCTAGTAAATAGGTTTAATGTACTTGCCATAGAGGAAAGTAATACAAGTACAAATGAACCCACAGATCCCCTCCAATTCTGCTACCAAAGCTCCAGTCCAGAAATCAAAATAGAAAAGGAAACTACCTAAACAACTCTCTGCTAGCATGTTGGATACTTGTGGAGCATCCCTTATCCTGTCTATAGAAGTTCTCACAATGGATACTACTAAGACCTACTCCATTAAGGCTCTACTTGACTGTAGAGTGATGGGCAGCTTCATTGACAAGGACTTTGTCTGAGCCAAAAAGATCAATACTCAGAGTCTCTCTTACCCTATACCTGTGTTCAATATGGACAGATCTCCTAATGAAGCAGGCCAGATATCTGAGGTAGTAGATATTGTCCTCCAGTACAACTTCCACTCAGAACAGATGCTTCTTGTGGTTTCTAGCCTAGGAAGGCAGAACCTTATACTTGGTTACTCCTGGCTTAAAGACCATAACCCAGAAGTTGACTAGCAGAAAAGAGAAGTGCTTATAACCCAGTGCCTGTCATGGTGCAAAGGATGTCGAGTGCTGAAAAAGGAGTGTACCTTGAAAAAAAAACAGCAAGTTCAACCCATGAACACCTATCAGAGTGGTTCCACACCAGAACTCACCAAGGAGGAAGAGAAGACACCCAGCAGAATGGATGGAAGAGACTGGAAACTAGGGGATCGTCTGTTTATAACCCAACTTCTGCCAGTCCCAGAATGGAAAGAACTCCAGGCCACTGCCACCACCTTGCTGTAGTGTAACTATTGGGTTGAGCTAACCCTAGGACTGGGTTGTCTTTTATTTGGGGTGAACAAAGAGAACTTGACAGAGTTCCCCTTGGATTTGGACTACTACTTATACCTTTTACACATGGTTGTGCTACTAACCCTAACCTACTAATGATCTAATAGAATCTACTAGAATGTTCCTTGACATGTGACCTATATGATATGATTGATCATGTGACTCCCTTATTATCTAATTAAAAGAAAAGAAAAGTAAAAAATAAAGAATTAAAGAAATAAAAAGTTATTATGGCCAAGATAGCTTATAACACTTGCAATGTCTGGCTAAGAGAGCTCGTTATAGTATAGAGGCACAAGAAGGCCCTGGCTCTATACCTGACTACATCAAGGAATTTAAAACAGTATTTGCAAAGGAAGATTTTGATGTTCTTCTAGAGTATTGTTGCTGGGATCATGCCATTGAACTTCTCTTTGGATCAGAACCTAAGTTGTCCAAGATGTACCCTTTGTCCCCTGTGGAACAAAAGGAGCTAGATGCTTTCCTCAAAGAAAACTTGCACACTGGACAGATTTGACCCTCTAAATCCTCCATGGTCACCCTGGTCTTTTTCATCAAGAAAAAGAATAGTTTGCTCTGTTTGGTCCAAGACTATTGCTCTCTCAATGCTATGACAATCAAAAACAAGTACCCTCTTCCCCTGATCTCCAAACTTGTCTTGCAGCTCCATGGAGCCAAGTACTTCACCAAGCTTAATATCTGCTAGGGCTTCAACAACATGTACATCAAGCCCAGAGATGAATGGAAGGCCATATTCCATACCAACTATGGACTGTTTGAGCCCTTGGTAATGTTCTTTGGTATGACTAACAGTCCAGCCATGTTCCAGATGATGATAAACAATATCTTCCAAGATCTCATAGTAGAAGGTATTGTAGTCATTTACCTAAACAACATTCTCATCTTTACTAGAACTGTGGAAGAACATGCAAGAGCTGTCCAAAGGGTACTTGAGATCTTGGTGGAGCACAAGCTGTTCCTTTATCTAAAGAAATGCAAATTCCAGAAGAAGCAGATCAAGTACCTAGATCTAGTCATCTCAGAAAATAAGGTTTCTATAGACCCTGTCAAGGTTGCTGGAGTGTGCAAGTGGCTGATCCCAGAGAACAAGACCAACATCTAGGTCTTCTTGGGGTTTGTCAACTTCTACAGGCAATTCATACAGGACTTCTTGACTATAGCATGTTCTCTCTTTGACTTGACCCAAGTCAACTAAGCATGGACCTGGATGGACAAGGAACGCAAGGCTTTTGATGTCCTTAAGCAAGTGGTAACTTCTGCTCTAGTGCTGGTGTTGCCACAAGACTTGGACCCCTTTAGGATTGAGGCAGATAGTTCCAACTTTGTTATAGGAGCAGTTCTATCACAGCAGTCACCCACAGATGGAAGGTGGTACCTAGTGGCCTTCTATAGCAAGTCATTATCCCCAGTGGAATAGAATTATGAGATCTACAACAAGGAAATGCTGGCTATCATCTGGGCCCTGGAAGAGTGGAGACATTTTCTTGAAAGAACAGCTTATCCAGTGGAAATTTGAATGGACCACAAGAACCTTGAGTACTTCATGATAGCTAAGAAACTCAACCGTTGTCAAGCTTGTTGGTTCTTGTACCTTGCTCACTTTAATTTTACCCTCTGCTACCATCCCAGACAATCCATGGAGAAGCCCAATATCTTATCCCAAGGGCCAGATCACGGAACTAGAGCTGGTGACAACAAAGGTGTCATACTCCTCCGACTGGAATTCTTTGCTGTCTGGGCATTGGAGGGGGTCAAACTCACAGAGGAAGAACAGAAGGTGCTTTCTGATATCTAGTATAGTAACTAAGACAGAGACTTAGAAGAGCCTATTACTAAGACTGTCTTGGAGCTGCAACAGTCTACCAATAAGTCATTACACTCCTCAGAGTGGTCCAACATAGACAGCTTGCTCCAATTTTGAGGCAAGATATATGTACCCCAGAATTCAGAACTAAAAAGACAGATCATCTCCCTATATCATAACTCCAAGATAGCAAAACACCCCAGATGCTGGAAGATGCTGGAGTTGGTATTGCAAAACTACTGGTGGCCCTAAATGTCAAGGTATATAGACCAATATATCAGCACTTGTGACCTGTGCTTGTATACCAAGCCCACAAGATACTCTTGTTATGACTTGACCAAACAACTAAGTTATTATTTATTTTCTTTTTCCTTTTACTAAGTAACCAATGAATGCATGAGAGGAAATAACTCAAAAGAGACATGCAAGACTTTATAAATAAGAGTAAATACAAAAACGTGTATAAGTAGTGTATAGCAAACGAACAAGAACTCTATTGAGTTCTTCTTGTCAACTCGGACTAGGAGTAGATCTAAGATATCACTGCCTAAGTTCTTATACTAGAACTTGATTCCACATCTAGAGCACTGTCTGCCTTGGACCTTGCTCACCCTTACTCTCACAACCATCCCTCTACTGGTGATCATCATGATCACTAGTTACCTCCATACATAGCTGGGCCCTTGGCTTAAGGGGACTTATCAGTCAGTTAGGAGCTGAAGGTAGAGATGTAGTACTAAGCTCAGGCACTGCAATCAAGGCCAGAACTTGCAACTGAGTATTGATAGATAGAAGTAGTAGTATTCGCCTTATAAACCTTGTGCTAGTGGTCTATTGTGATCAGTACATGCAGAGGAGTAACACCACATCCTTAAAAAGGCATTTAGATTAGGGATCCTATCCATTGGGTGATAGTCTAACCCTAGTATTAAGGCAGTAGTTAGTAGGGCAGTAGGACTCTGGCTGGGTGAAGATCTTGTGCCCCAGCAGACGTAGTATAATTAATAAGATCAACCATTCACTCCATATTCCTGAGATATCAACACAATGTCTCAAACACAATACAACTCCCTTATGAGCAATCTGCTCAACCAAAAGTGCACCTTTGCTAAACTAAGGGCAGAATTAGAAGGAAGAGGAGGGAGGATATGTCAATGTTGTAAAAGGTTTGGGCACCTGGCCTGTAACTGCAGGAACAAGAGTAGAGAGGAAAAGGGGAAACCAATTCCCCAGAATAAATTTGAAGTAATAGCAAGTAGGGCGTCATGACTTGGCAAAATGGCTAAAGTTATTATTTACTTTACTTTACTTTACTTTTCTTTTCTAGACTTACTACACAAGGATGGAGCACGAGAAAGTATCACATGACTAAATGTCACAGAGTCACAGGGTTATGAGTCATAGTCAGGTGACATCACATGACTACATCACATGGGAACCATGGGAAGATAGTGCACAGATTATATAGTAGTTGTATAAGTAGTATAGGAAATTTAATGAGAACTCCATTGAGTTCTCCTTGTCAACTCAGACTAGGAGTAGTTCTAAGACATCTCAGTCTAAGTTCTTACACCAGAACTCGATATCCACTTCTTGAACACTGTCCATCTTGGACCTTGCTCACTCCTACTCTCATATAAATCAACCCTTGGCTGGTGGTCATCACGATCACTAGCCACTTCCATATATAGCCAGGCCCTTGGCTTAAGGGGACTTTACAGTCAGTTAGAGACTGTAGGTGGAGATGCAGTACCAAACCTAGGCATCGTGTTCTAGACCTGACCTTGCAACTGGGTGGTGTTATTAGTTACTGTTTTCTTAGTAAAAACCTTGTGCTGCACTCCATTGTGAGTGGTACATGCAGAGGAGTGATGGTTACTTCTAGAAGGCCATCTAGAGCAGGGATCCTCTCCTTGGGGTGATAGTTTAACCCTATTATTAAGGCAGTAGTTAGTAGGGCAGTAGGCACCTGGCTGGGTGAAGATCTTGTGCCCCAGCAGACATAGTTGTAATTAGCAAGAATCAACATTACTTCCATACCCTTGCAGAGACATAGCATCATGTCTTTGCAACAATACAATTCATTAATGAGCAACTTGCTCAAACAAAAGCATATTCTTACTTCATTAAGGGCAAAATTAGAAGGAAAAAAAGAACGAGAGTGTTGGGGTTGCAAAGGGTTCAGGCACCTGGCCCGAAATTGCAGGAATAAGGAAGAAAAGGAGAAGAGGGGAACCGCTCCCCAAAATAAATTTGAAGTGTTGTCAAGTAGGGTGATGCAGTGTGATGTGAAGGAGAGGATGATAAGGAAGCAGGAGACGGTGAAAGTAGAATGTTTTAAGTGTGGAGAGAAGGGACACAAGTGCAGAGAGTGCCCTCTTTGGAAAGGAGAAAAGAAGTTGCGAGTGGTAGAAGAGGCAGTGCATGTGGCCATACCACAAAAGGCACAGCAAAAAGAATGAAAGAGGAGTCCGGTGCACGTCCTACGACGAAAAGCATAGGAGCACTATGGAGAGGGCATTCCAGATGAGGTATGCCTGTTAGAGCTGGGGTGGTATACAAAGGAGATGATAGTATCATATGTGGAGTATGAAAGGTGTGGACGGAAGGGATGCCATGTAGAGGAGAATAAAGAACAGGGAGTGATTTTAGGCAGGTAGAAGTGGTGTGGATGTCAGAAAAGAAAGGAGACAGAGGCAGTATGCCCCAAAAGGGAAAAGGCACAGCAGAGCAGCATACAGGCAGGAGCCCCAGAAAGTGCAGCAAAAGAGGAGGGTAGGCAAAGGGAGGTCAAACGGACCTTCAAAATGCTGAGAGAAGTGTGGTTGAATATTGGGATAGAAAAGATAGACACTTATGAGGGTGTTGCAGTAAAAGTGCTCTTGGATAGTGGTGCAACGGAGATGTTCACGGATAAGAGGACAGCAGCAAAACATGGGTTTATGTTGCAGAAACTAGAGAGACCTATAATGGTCAGAAATGTGGATGGGACAAACAACAGTGGAGGAGCCATTATACATCAGATAGAAGCAAATGTGTACTACAAGGGTCATGTAGAAAGGATGAGGATGGATGTATGTGACTTAGGAAAAACGGAAGTAATACTGGGAATGCCATGGTTACAGGCACATAACCCAGAAATCAATTGGGAAACTAGAGAAGTAAAAATGACAAGATGCCCACCTTTATGTGGTAGAACAAGACCAAGGGGAGTTGAGAAAGGAAAAAGGGTAGCAACCCTAGAGGAAGAGAAAATCGTCAGATGGGCAATCGATGACAAAGAAGATTGGGGAAGAGAAGAGAAAATTGAGAAAGACCACAGGAAAATTGAAGAGTTGGTCCCAAAGAAGTTTCTAAAATGGAGAAAAGTATTTGGGAAAGTAGAGTCAGAGAGAATACCAACTAGAAAAGTTTGGGATCATGCTATCAATCTCAAGGAGACATTCAAACCATGGAAGGGAAGAATTTACCCTCTATCCAAAAATGAGAGAGAGAGGAGGTCCAGAACTCTGTGGAAGATCAACTGAGAAAGGGGTATATCAGACCATCAAAATCCCCTCAAACATCACCAGTCTTCTTTGTGGGCAAAAAGGATGGAAGTAAGCAGATGGTAATGGACTACTACAACCTAGATGACCAGACAGTGAAAAATAACTACCCACTACCATTAATTACAGAGCTAATTGACAATATGGGTAGCAAGAAGGTATTCACTAGAATGGATCTGAGGTAGGGGTTCAATAATGTGAGGATAAAAGAAGGAGATGAGTGGAAGGGAGCATTTACAATGCATATAGAGTCCTTTGAACCAACAGTTATGTTCTTTGGGATGACAAATTTGCCAGCCACATTCCAGGCGATGATGAATGAAATTCTGAGGGACTTGATTAATGAAGGAAAAGTTGCTGCATTTGTAGATGATGTGCTAGTAGGGACAGAAACAGAGGAAGGACATGACAAGATTGTAAAAGAAATACTGAGGAGGCTAGAAGAAAATGACTTGTACATCAAGCCAGAGAAATGTGTATGGAAAGTAAGAAAAATTGGGTTTCTAGGAGTAGTGATAGGGCCTAAGAGAATAGAAATGGAGGAGGAGAAAGTATACAGAGTACTCAGTTGGCCAGAGCCAAAAAATGTGAAAGATGTCAGGAAATTCTTGGGCCTTGCAAACTATTATAGGAGGTTTATCAAAGATTTTGCTCGAGTAGCAAGGCCTATAAACGTGCTGACAAGGAAAGATGTAAAGTGGCAGTAGAGAGTGGAACAGCAGAAAGCATTTGATGAACTCAAAAGGGCGTTCACAACGAAACCAGTATTAGCAGCACCAGACCTAGATAAGGAATTCAGAGTAGAAGCCAATGTGTCAAATTATGCTACTGGAGGAGTACTACCAATGAAGTGCTCAGATGAAATATAGAGGCCAGTTGCTTTTATTTCCAAGTCTCTCAGTGATACAGAAAGAAATTACGAGATACATAACAAGAAGATGTTAGCAGTCGTTAGATGTTTAGAAGCATGGAGGCATTTCCTGGAGGGAGCAGCAACTGAATTCGAGATTTGGACTGATCATAAGAATCTTGAGTACTTCATGAAAGTACAGAAGTTAAATAGGAGACAAGCAAGATGGGCTCTATACCTGTCAAGATTTAATTTTATGCTGAAGCATGTTCCAGGAAGTAAGATGGGAAAAGCAGATAGTCTAAGTAGAAGACTAGACTGGGAAGTGGGAGTGGAGAAAGACAATGAGGACCAGAGGTTGGTAAAACCAGAGTGGCTAGAAGTAAGAAAAATAGAGATGGTAGAAATAATAGTGGATGGAGTGGATCTATTAGGGGAAGTCAGGAAGTCAAAAGTAAAAGATGATAAGATAGTAAAAGCAGTGGAGGAAATGAAGAGAGCAGGGGTAAAGATGTTAAGAGATGAAGAATAGAGAGAGATAGATGGCATTATGTATAAAGAGGGGAAAGTATATGTGCCAAAAGACAATAAATTAAGGGCAGAAATTATCAGGCTACATCACAATATGCCAGTAGGAGGACATGGAGAACAGTAGAAGACAGTAGAACTGGTCACTCAAAACTTTTGGTGGCCAGGGATTACTAAAGAGGTGAAACAATATATAGAGGGGTGCGACACTTGCCAGCACAATAAAAACCACACAGAACAACCAGTAGGAAAATTAATGCCAAACTCAATTCCAGAAAAACCATGGATGCATGTATCGGCAGACTTTATTACTAAGTTGCCTTTGGCGCAGGGATACAATAGCATTCTAGTAGTAGTGGATCGGTTAACTAAGATGGTCCATTTTATACCAACTACAGAGAAGACATCAGTAGAGGGATTAGCAAGGTTGTTTAGAGATAATGTGTGAAAACTGCATGGGCTACCAGAAAGCATCATTTTGGATAGAGGACCCCAATTTGCAGCAGGGTTAATGAGAGAGTTAAATAGGATGTTGGGGATTGAGAGTAAATTGTCAATGGTATTTCACCCACAAACAGATGGGCAAATGGAAAGGGTGAACCAGGAGTTAGAGCAATACTTGAGAATGTTTATTGATCATAGGCAAGAACAATGGCCTGAATGGTTGGGAACAGCAGAATTTGCATATAACAATAAAGTGCACTCAAGTACTCAAATGACACCTTTTAAGGCAAATTACGGGCAAGATCCTAGGATGGGGTTCGAAGGAAGAAAGAAGGGGAAATACGAGGGAGCAAAGAAATTTATTGAAAAGATGAAAGAGATACAGGAAGAAGCAAGAGTGGCGCTAGGGAAAGCGCAAGAGGAAATGAAGAAGTATGCAGACAGAAAGAGAGGAGAGGTCAATGACTATAAAGTAGGAGACTTAGTGATGTTGAGCACCAAAGATCTAAAGTACCAAATGGTTGGGAGGAGGACAGAAAAGTTGACAGAAAGATTTGTGGGGTCTTACAAAGTAAAAAAAATTGTATCATCAAACGCAGTAGAATTAGAGCTATCTGATACAATTAAAATACATCTGGTGGTCAATATTAGTAGAATACATAGATATGTAGGGCAAGTAGAAGGGCAGAAAAGGGAGCAACCAGCTCCAGTAATAATCAATGGAGAGGAAGAATAGGAGGTAGAGAAGATTTTGAATAAGCAGTGAATTAGAGGAAAGGTCAAATACCTAGTATGATAGAAAGGATTCACAACAGAATCAGACACTTGGGAAGGAAGGGAAAATCTGGGAAATGCAAAGGAAACAATTGAGGAATTTGAAAGAGAGTATCAACAGGACATAGAGGAAGTAAACCGGCAAGAAAGAGAAGAAGGAATATTTGAGAGGGGAGAATTGCCAGGGAGATTTACAGCAAAAAAGTTGTTTGGATGGTCAGATAAGAAATATGATG
>Ga0153925_1000347_pt1 | contig 11316 bp, 15 predicted proteins | sample TSNJ009MetaG_FD_104684 | JGI IMG/M metagenome (GOLD analysis project Ga0153925, IMG submission 104684) | Attine ant fungus gardens microbial communities from New Jersey, USA - TSNJ009 MetaG | ecosystem: Host-associated > Fungi > Mycelium > Unclassified | place: USA: New Jersey, Wharton State...
AGCACTACAGTGAACAGCAAAGCTGCATGAATCTTATGAATCGGATATTAGATTGGCAAACTCGCAACGATGCTATCTTTGGTGCTGAGTCTTTTTGGACACATCTTATTGTTCTCATTAGTGTCATCAGTCATCTAGTAATTTAGGCACTATTTTACATTCTCTATGGACACTAACAGCTACTAGTTTCACATATATAAGGTACTATGTAGCACGATGTACACTTCAGTTCTCGTGTCACTTCGAGTGCTGAAGTTATCCTTACATCGGACCATTTGCAGTCAGAAAAGCTGTAAAGAATGAGGGTGCACCGAAATTTCGGGACAACTTACCAGAGCGGTATCGTCGTAATAAGCTACCATTACACTTTATTGTTTATTTACTTCTGGACTTTGTGACAGGCTGTACGGCACAATGCACTTTGCAAGGTCAATTCTAGCAAGTATCTAGCTGCAAATAAAGCAAAGTGTAGCACCTCACACCTTCTATCAGAGTACAGGAACAAGCTGGATTCTCAAGAAGTCCGATCAGACAACCATACCCTACACGTTGTTCGGCTTCTCAAGTAATTTCTCAAACCGAGGGCCCTACATCGACTGCTACCCACAGTATTTATTACAGTGGGGTTCACCAAGTCATATAGACTCAAGTGGGAGTATGTCCAAACGGCGATCGGGCACCAGTATATAGATCAATGACTTTAGAAAGAAAGATGTATTTAATGAATGAAAATCATACTCTGGTCACATGTACTAGTATAAGTACTAGGGTGCAGAAAAAGAATTCTGTGATTTTTGAGATTGCATCAAGCATAAGACGTCGGACATGGCATAGCACATAGCTTACTTAGGAGTAATTCTGAAGCATTTGAGTGGGACCGAATTTGTAAAACTAATATAGAACATAGGAAGACAAGTAAAACGATTAGACATGAGCATGCTTCTGTTTTCCGGTCCTGATTTTCCTGAGGTAGAACTTGGCGACAGAATGAATCCGCTGAGATCGACTGACAGAAGGAAGGCAACTCACTTCAAGCTCTTTACCCTCAAGGATATAGCCATCGGCACGACCAGACTGACCAGGACGACTGGTGATAGCAGCATAGAGACGACCCGCAGCAAATTGTGTTTCAAGCAGAGAATCGATTTTAGCATCTGACAAGCCAACAAATTGAAAATCACTCGCGAAATCTGTATCAACAAACACACCTTTCTTCCTCTCTTCAAGGTTGCGCTGTACATGGTTGGAAAGTTTTTTCGGTTCTTCAGTGGTAGACTCAGTTGTCTGGGCCTTACCCTTCTTGGTAACGGGCTGGGCGTACTGTTGCAAGTTAAGAATGCGACTGACCAATCGAGTGCGAGACAAAACATACATGGGCCTCATACCATTGACGGAAGGGGGCAGCGTCGACCTGGATGATGGCACTCTTGACAAGAGTGTTTGTTCGAACAAGTTCATTGTTGGAGGCGTTATACACCTAGTTCAAGAATCTAGCACCGACGATTTTGAAAGCAACGCTTTGATCGCCTACCACACCAATAATTCTGGTCTTCCGAGTAACATGCTCTGAACCCCAGGCGTAGTTCCCACTGTCGAGACGGAGAGCACGGAACTTCTCAGACCCTCCACGGACACGAACTGTGTGAATACGCTTGGGACCAAGTTTGGTGTTGGCAGGTTGACGACCGAGTTCGAATTTTCTCTTCTTGCGGTAGTGAGCGCGTTGACCACCAGAGGCAGAACGTTTGTGCCGGGACGATCGAGAGATACCTTGGCATTACAATTCAACGTCTCCAAGGGACAGGATGCGAAATTGGCAGCGCTCACCCATGTCGGAAAGTCTTGTGAAAAGGGTACACCAATACCGCACAAGGTTGTGTGGATGTCAGTCACAGATAAGGTTTGATGACTTTTCAATATCCGACCGGCACTCCCCGTTTAGCCCTTCATCAACTCTGGATCGCTGTAAGATAGCTTATTTTGGAACGCGTTTGATAGACCACCCCAGACGCAGTCCGTATCGTACCGCCATCTATCCTGTCCACCGTGTTTTGGCACTTGTGTACACAAATACGGAACTTTCTCTGCACCTTGAAGATTTCCTGTGACCATTAAAACAAATGTTTCAAATGTGGCCATCTCATGGTTACCTGCATTTATCATGCCTGATCAATGTTAGCCTTCCTACGAGTCTTTTTGCAATCTCCTTTCATGCACTTCAGAAGATTTTGAGTATTTTTACAAGGGTCCATATACAACAGCCCAACTAGTTTCCAATGTACAAAAAGATCTCCTTGATAGGCACCTCAAAGATCTGGAACCTGATCAACGAGGAATTTCTACATACAAACTCCTTACTGCCATGCTGGAACATGCTCCTAGTAAATCTGGAAAGAGATATGTTGCAACTGTTTTACACATTGCTTACACTAAGGGTATGGAAGATGTGAAAAAAAGTGGCAGATGCATGGTTGGAGCATATGTTTTTCAAAAGTGAGCAATCCACTATCCACTTCTATAGGTACCTGATCTGATATTCGATAGTGTTAGCCATTTCAAAGATAGCCACAACCGCAGTCTCAAAGAGTCTCACCCCCACTATTTTAACGACACGGCACGGGAAATTGAGAGTGCTAGTCGCGCAGAGCAGAGAAAACTCTGAGATTCTGTGAGGAATATGATAGTATGTTCCTTCTCATTTCCCAGGTTCAAAAGCGGGAGAATAACCGTTGTGCCATTACTGGTGCATTTGACGAACAGCTTTCAAACCGCCTATTGGAGCAAGGAAGACCTATTCCCTCGGGCTTGAGGTTATCCCTCCAAGCTGCCCATATCTTTCCACTCTCATTGAATCAATTTCAAACGGCCTCTGAACTGGTAGATCTTGGCATTTTGTCCCTTTTAATTATTTTGACCTGTCCCACAGCATATTGCTGCTATAGCATGAGATATGCTACGATCATGCAAAATTGATGTGACAAAACTTGCTAGATCGAAGACCAATTCTACAAAAAATGCTATTCTGATGTCCAACGACCAACATAATAATTTTGGACGTTTCCGGTGGTATCTTGACAAGGATGCAGTAAGTTGTTTTTTTCAATTTATTCTACCTGAGTGATTGGTTGATTATTGGCAGTAATCCAAACAAATACAAGGCACGGGGGAGTCGCCCAAACTATACATTCAGTACTGGAGAGTCCAGTTATGATGTAGAGTTCCGAACGGAATCAGGAGTGAAGCCACCTGATCCTCAATTCATCAAGATTCATGCTGCTTTTGCTCATGTCCTGTATGAATCTGGTGCCGGTCAATACTTTAACAGGGTAGAATATGATGCTGAGCGACTTGGAGAGCTCTCTGCAGATGGCAAATCAGACTTAGGGTCACTACTCATGAATCGGCTGGCAAATTGGTTTCCAACAGCAAAAGCACATGGCTTGTCGTCGTATGTAGATATTGAAGTTTAAATAAGTCCTGTTATTGGTATTTTCATAATACATTCTCTTATGTATGACTAGTCTCTCTCTCACGTCAGGTCGTGGGGAGGCGATACCTTGACTCGTTATGCTAGGCCCAGGCTTACTATTTTTATCCAATAGCACATTGTTCACCGATAGATATCAGTCTCTACAGGCAATTGCTCTCTATATGCCCGCGGCTTACTGTTATCCTCGACCATAAACTCGCAAGCCTAGAACTGCATTGAAGAAATTTCCCAAGAAACCGACACTTTATCAAATCACAAAATAATCCAAAACACTCGGGGACAATGTGCTAATCCGTAGCTACCACTTGAAATGGTCAAACAACTGTCCAAAAGATGAAGAAATTGGGTATGAAATGCCACTAGAAATGAAAACGCCACTCTCCCTCAGAGAATCAAACAAGACTGACAAGCATATGGAAAAATGGATATGTTAGAAGGATATAGCGAGTACTATTCTGAGACACATGTTTCGCTCTGGAATATCCAGATCTGCAGTAACAATCACAAATCCTGAAGAGCAAGGTTGAATAGACAACTCGACGCAAGACATGTTGAGACCTTACAATCATATTTAGATTCCCAGAGAGTAACCTGTTCTCCAAGATACAACCATCCGGAATATCAATCCTCTGACCTTCGTTCGCCACAATGATGACAGTGCCACGCAGCGTAACATTGCGACCGAAATTCACGTCTCCAGTTACAGTCAGGTGATCAAGCTCGAGAATACGGGGGATCTTCTTGAATCGTTTCTGGAATTGTTGAATCTGTGACCGGATTCAGTAAAATGTCGTAAGATCACCATGTCGTCGATCGAACCTTTTTGAAGTGATCACCCAGCTTGATGACAGGTATAGTCTCGAACATCCTATTTTCATTGATGACCAATTGACCATGCTGGAGTGAATATATATCACTCTTGATTAAGAGAAGATCAGAGCAGCTTTTGACAGGTAAGAAACGTTTGCGAGGCACATTAATGCCATGTGCATTCCTGAAGTGCTTGATAGCAGCCCCAGCGGCAGTCTCGAGCTGGATGACTGCATGGCCATCATCAGTAGTTTTGGGGTTGACGATAATCTCGAGCTCGAGACCTTCATTCTCCATGATCCGTTTGAGAGCTGGATGCGATGTAAGAATCGGTTCCAAAAGCCGAAGGCAAGAGTAAGTACCACGTAGGTCTATCCAGAGGTTGTTGGTGTTGAAGATCTTGAATTTACGGACTGGCAAGGGTGTCATGATTTCAAATTTGGGCACCAAAAATACGTACCAGACTTGAAATCTTCTACATGTTCTGAAGGAACCTGGGCAATCTCAAGCAAACGAACAGAACCCTCGTAATCTATTTTCGTAGTTCAGCTAGCGGACTATGTTGATCTGAACGGATATACCAATCAAAGTTCCACCCTGTCAGACTGTCAGAGCAAGATGACACACACATACGACATGAATTTACCTTGATATCGGCCTTGGTCTTGTCGGTGACCTCCATGATAAACTCGGCTTGATTATCAATCATGTACTGAAGAATGCTCTCGTCGACACTAACGAATGATTAACTCGAGGAAGGGCGAAGCGAAGGACGTGCTTACACAGCGCCAAGATTATCCGAGTTGGAAACGAAGAGGTACTCTTTGCCCTCGGCGAGAAGCTGGTCAAGGACGCCAGAGTGCATAAGGGCATTATAGAGATCTCCATGGCCTGGGGGGTACCAGTTGGCCTTGTCATCATCGGCGCGTTTGGGGCAGGGAAGGAGAGTTTCCTTATAGATACGGGGATAGCGGGACTGATTGAAGGTCGTGATGCGGAGTTGTTGGTTAGCATATTTTTTTATGATACGAAGGGTATCCTCGTGGGTATTGAAGGAAGTCATGAGAATGAGCGGCACATCAACATGATTGGCGGTGTTGAGATGTTCGATCTGCCTGACAGTGAGATCTAGGAAAGTCATGTCGTTTTTGACCTCGAGCGCACTCTTAGCGCCGGTCATACCTAGGAGAGGGACATCGGTGACACAGAGACAAAGAGAGAAACGAGATACCCATGGAAGTACCGAGGCCACCGTTGACCTTGAGGACGGCAAGTTTGTTGAGGTTGTTGACATCGTTAGCCTTGGGGAGATTAGCATAGGGGACGATCTGATCGGCAGCAGGAGACTTGATACGATCCCAGTCGCTGAAAGCAAGTCAGGGGAGATGAGGGTGTGATAACGTGATACCTACAGATCGACGTGCTTGGCGCGTTCGGTGAGGTAGCGGGTGAAGAGATAGAAGAATGACTGCATCTCGGTGTCGAAGGCCTGATAATCGGTCAGCGATCTGGACAGCGAGAAGGGGTGTTAGATGGACCTTGCGGGTCTGAGGATCGGTGACACCAGAGACAAGGCTGCTGAGCTCATTGCGCATGGCCTTTGCGGCGACGCCGGTGGTGGCAGTCTTGAAGTCCATGTGGCTGGTGCCGCGAGCGCGGACAGGGTAGGAGTCGCTACGGGGCATGAGGGAGGCAGACATGTTGATGTAGACGGGAGAGGTGGTGGTGGTGGAGATGAGAAGGGGGGCAGAATTTGTGCGGGCTAATCGAGTGGGGGGTCGGTGACGTCTGGGGCCCGGGTTATCAGTGTTCTGAGGCTCCGGGTCAGTATTCTGAGGCTCTTCACTGATTGGCTCGCAGGTGCGAAAACTAAACATCTCTTCGCTTCAATCTTCTTATGTTTTATCCAAGTACCATATGGGCAACTTGCCTTGATCTTTTCCATTCGTTTCCCTCTTTAGTAATATTCTGTACAAGTGGCGCAAAATGCAAGGTCATTTTCAATTCTATAGGCAGAGTGTTCAGCATAGTTTGGTTGGTATCATTGGGGCTCGTTTGTAGTCAGAGAAACAGCTTTTGACGGTATCTTTGGTTTCTCCCAGGGAGATATCACTATTCAAACGTGGCGTGTGTTTGAATACGAACTTGAGGTAGAGCCCAATACAAAAATAGTGTCCTTAGTATTCATTACAGGTGGCCTAGGATTGGTGTACAGAGCACAGTGTATCAAGCTATCATACCAGAGGTATAAGGGATGAGGGTAACTTACTCTTACCCGCGACTTAAAGGTAAGCCAAGAGCAGTGATATTAAATATGCGAAGCGTCGTTTTGGCGGGATTAAATACCTAAACGATGGTCCATTCAGTACGCACATTGGAATGAGTCATATACTCGGGATCTAGATCCTTCGAGGTGAATTACAACCGTAGACAAAGGGCATAAAATGTATATGACTTGAGATTACATAGCATCGTTCGATAGTCCATGAGTTGGTCAATCAGACCGAAACAAAGCAGGTAATGATTACAAAAATGGCGATAGGGAATACAGCAATATCGCCAACATCGTGAAGGACATGGCTCCATAATCTTCTCTTTGAACATTTGTTCGACCTTTGCACAAAGAGGCGTCCCAAGCCTAAAGGCAATCGTCGACGACTACCAAAACAATTGACAGAACCTAAACTTGTAACAGGATTCGGTAGGTGTTTTGAGGACATGGAAATATGTTCGTTAGCATCATCTCGGGGTGATCTCCGTGCTCGAGTCACAGCAGCACAGATGACGATGACAAGAGAAAGTAGGAAGCATGGGATGTACACGTTGAGGTATATCCCTAATTGATCTGGAAGGAGACAAGGTACGTCGGCATAGGTCGGATGAAGGTCATCCCAGTAGGAAGCAGGAAATAGGGATAAGAGCTGGAAAGCGGGTCTTCGGACGTTCATTGCCATGGATAGAGATTTGACAGTGACCTCCCGCACGGGTTGAGAGATGATGGCCTGATGAATATGTTCACAGTAGTCATGGTCATCGCCGCTTGTGAAGTTCTTAGCTTTAATGAGAAACTCGAACTAAAGAGAACACACCTGAAGACAACTATCGGTCGGATCTGATCCAATAAATAGAAAGTCGCCTGTTTTCCTAACGTGTTCTGATAGCCAAACCCGACACCAGGCCGTATTGTTCCTTTCTCTCGAAGTGGGCCGCAGCGTTTTCCATCAGGTCGATATAAAGGTATATGAGTGAAGAGGACGAGTGGATTTGGACCATTGACTACACAGCATCTTAAGCGAGGACACGGTGCAAGACTTGGAAACAAACAATACCATCATGTATCTTCCTTATAAACTCAAAAGAATGACCTATCTTCGGTTTCCACTCATTAAATGGTTTTGCTTTGCCCTCACGCTCGTAATCTTCTCGCACAAAACCAGGGGCATCAAAAAGCACCACCGTATGATTTGCCAAAGTAAATTTATCATTCAGAGGGCCAAAATGCGTAGTGTACCGCTTGAGTGCATTGCGAGAGAATCCCGTTTGATACTGTATTCTGTGGAAACAGATGAGGGCAAGTGTTCACGGTGAATTGTTGAACAAGGAGCTCACCCCGTGTCATGATTTCCGGGTATGAAGTAATGCGGTACCTCCTTTTGTGCGCGAAAAATACCCTTGAAACGAGTATAATATTCTTCATATCTATTGGAGAGATGAGCGTTGTGTGCGGTGTCTGAATATCAAAGCATACTCGGCATCAGACATTTCCATCCGCCCACCATCCATCATATCTCCAAGGAAAATAACAATGTCAGGATTCTTCGACGTCGCCGCTAGCCAATTCTTCCGAAGGTTGAGATTGACGACGAGCCGGGCTAGATAGGATAAGAAGGCAAATCGGTCGGGATAGGATCGATGATCCAGAATTTGTGGGTCCGCGACGAGGAGAACATGGGCAGGGGACGTGCCATCTACATTTGGCTAGATAAGAAGGTAAAGTGGTGTTTGAAATCTCGTGTTTGCAATTCCTTGCTGGAGGACATACCAGTCCAGTGGTGTTGTGATCTGGCCAGTGGCATGACCTTGCAGATTTTTTAAATATGAGATACTCATACCAAAAGGCAAGAACTATCCAAGCCAAACGGAGTATGTTGACCACTCGACGTTGTCGAGGTAGCAAATTCATGAGGGCATATACTTTACAAGGCGACTGTTGGAAAACGAGAGGGAAGTACAATCATGATGCCTGAAGGTGTTTGTGACCGAAGGAAGTCCATTTCTTTCTCGTTCTTCTGATCCTCAAACAAAATGTGAGAATTATTATCCCTCTTGCGACCACTATAGACCATTCAATTATTTTAAAGTCGATATCTAAGCGGACTCAGAGTATATGATAAGAGACTCTGTGCTTTGCGCATTGGCCACAGCAGTCATCAATGCAGCCAGATGGACTACATATCTGGTCTTCTACGTCCATTAATGGTGTCCGCCAGAGCCATGGGCGCCCTCAACGACAGGGTGACGACCCTAGGAGGCAAATTAGTTTTGACCATAACAACACATTTTGTAAAAGCGTACGATGAGCTTGGCACCATCTCGTCTATGACCGTTGGCCGTGTTAAGCGTCATTGCTTACATCTCTGATAAAATCTGCTCTCACCTCGCTCTGTAGAAGATAAAGAACCACATCATCGCACCAAGTCCCTTCGCAAGAAATTGATGCTTGAATCCTGGAACGTAGGGGTTGAATCTCGGTGCTGCGATACGTTCATTTCATTCAGCAATGAACGGAGTTGGCACTCACAATAACCTCCGCTTGCCATTGAGGATGCTTTCGGAGAACGAGTTTGTTTTTGTTTGTACCATAAATGTATGTAGAACCATGTTCCTTTCACAACTCTCCCATGGAGATTGGTTCTAAGCGAAAACGCGATCTTGGTTGTCCCAGGATCACCTTCCATACTTCAGATAGGACTTTCGACCGTCTCTTGAGAGGTGACTTGTTTCCTCGGGTCTTTTATGCTTATGGTTGACATTGTCGGACTCAGAGGACTCACTCGAGGAGTTGAAAAGTGCTGTTAGAGCGAAGTTGGGATTCGGAGAAAATGCCAAAATTACACTCTCTCAAATGAGAAGTGGTTCCGACGTTATTTTGGAGGATGGTAAGTCCCGAATCTTCATCCTGTTCCCATACTTATCACACTTTTAGAGGATGACTTTGACGCCTTTTATCATTTCTTGCATTCGTCTGGTACAGCCTGTGTAAGAGTCACTATCGAACAAACTACTCATGGAAACAAAAGAGTACGCTTCGTTAATACACCTGGATGAAGATACACTCATTATTCTTCTAGCCAATACCATCCTCGAAAAAGAAGAAGATAGAAATTGCACCGCAGTCTTCGTCAGTTCAGACTAGTTCAAGCCTCACCCCTACCACTTCAGCCGCAGCCTCTACTTCCAGGAAACGAGGAGTGTCTTTCGTTCAGCCTGACGGTAGTAAATCCGCTGAAGAGAATGCAGCTGATGCGCCGTCCGTTAAACACCATGAAACTATTGCAACTACTACAGAGCCATCGGATATTTATGCTTCCGCAGCCCTACCTCCTGCACATGTACCCAACAGCACAACAAGTACTGCTCCGACTTTACATGGGGACATTAATCCTTTGACCTCAATTATTACCGAGCCTTCATCTGTACCTCCGCCTCAAGAAGGAAAGAAGCCGAACAAAAGGAGAAAAAAAGCTACCAAAGAAAGCCTCTTGAAAGTACCTGAAATTGGTTCTGCAGATGTTACTCGAAAGGAAGCAGACGAGCCTCCCAGGCAAACACAAACCTCAATGGAACATGCTCAGCAAGCTTCAACATTGAAGGCGATGGTGGCCACGCCAGCCAAGGAGTCGTCTGTCAGTGTTAGTGGAGCCCAGATAGGTCTGTATAGATGTATATCTCTCATCCCAGTTTTTCTAAAGCTCTTCCTAGATGCTAAAGTTAAGGAGACCCAGCCCTCCACAGGGAATCTGCCAATTCATTTAACCCCTACCCTCGATAATGAAGAACTACGAACTGACTCAAAACGTCCAAAAGAACGTGCGAAGTTGAAGTCAAAAATGCGAAAAAAGATAACTAGCGCAGGTTAGCTTGCCTCCGCACAATCCGGATGACGAGTAACAATGTCATGTAGTAGATTCTGAAACGAGTGACACAATTTCTCCAGTGCGAGCTTTCCATTTGGAAGAAAGTATAAATGCCGTAACACAACTCATGATTGGGAAATATATGGCGCCAGAGCTATCAACAGATGAGGTGACAGCTGCGGCACCGAGTGAAGTACCGATCAAGAGCCAGTCAGCTATTGTCCAACCAACTGCTATACCTTCAAATCCAAAGCCAGATGCTAAGCCGACTTGCCCTTACTGTGGTAAATCTTTGACTCACGATCGGTCCCGTTGTCCGATAATCAGAGCCAAAGATCCCAATGTCATTGGGCAGCGGATAGCTGAGCTCAAGCAAAACACTACCGACAACGTTGGTGCGCACGCAATTGAGGTTTTGGAGAACGCACTTCTGAGAAAACAAGGAGCGACGGTCAAAAAGAAGGCATCCTCTAATGTAAGTAGCGATGATGGACCTCGAAAAAATAGATCTTCATTAATTGACTTTCTGCCAGGCTGCTTCCTCAGCTTCTGTAAAACCTGTTCCTCCTGCCAAGCCTCTTCTGACAGTAGACAAGATATCATCAACCACGAAGATGACTCCTGCCGTACCTCCGTCATCTTTTTCTCCAAGTTCACGCAGTTTTCCAGAAGGAAACGACCGTCTACAAAAGCCAAACACAACGCGAAAGTCTCCCCCGTATGAACCTGCCTCGCGAGTTTCTCCATCTCAGAAGTCCTCATCCCCATCACTCGTATCCCAAACCTCTCCAAGACAAACATTGAAAGATATGCCTGCTGCGGACAGTGAAAGCCAGTCACAGGATCCGTCAGAGACAGAATCGTCAGAGGCAGAATCAT
>Ga0153925_1000356_pt1 | contig 11181 bp, 13 predicted proteins | sample TSNJ009MetaG_FD_104684 | JGI IMG/M metagenome (GOLD analysis project Ga0153925, IMG submission 104684) | Attine ant fungus gardens microbial communities from New Jersey, USA - TSNJ009 MetaG | ecosystem: Host-associated > Fungi > Mycelium > Unclassified | place: USA: New Jersey, Wharton State...
ACTGACTGATCTGCTGATAACTCAGTGAATACTGATCACTTTGAGATGTTTTTGGTACTGTTTGAAAGGTCTTCTTAAGGGCTTTTGGTGGCCATTTATATTGTCAAAATTGGTCAAGTATTCTCAGAGTTATGGTCCAAATGAAGTTTGTGATAGGAAGGAATAGAAAATCTGGAGAATACAAAAGAAGCAGTTGAGGAATATGAGAAGGAATATCAAAGAGATATAGAAGATATTAGAAGGCAAGAAAGGGAAAAAGGAACATTTAGAAGAGGAGAATTACCAGGAAGGTTTATAGCAAGAAAATTATTTGGATGGTCAGATAAAAGGTATAATAAAGAATATTGTGCAAGGCTAGAAAGGAATTGGAGACAATAGAAAGGAAATGAACAAGAGGACAAAGAACAATAGAAACAATAAAAGAGGAAGAAGAAAACTTAGGACTTAGAGAATAGACAGAAGATAATGATGATGAAATGGAGAATATTTGTGACCCCTATGATGAATTGTAAAAATCCTTGGAACAAGAAATCTTGAAAGAAGGGTGGTGTTATAATACAGCCAAAATGGCTAAGTTATTATTTATATTTCTTTTCTTTTTCTTTGAATTAGGTAATTGGTGGACATACAAGAGGGAATAACTCAAAAGAGATGTGTGGGACTTTATAAATAGAAGTAAATACAGAATGTGTATAAGTAGTGTACAGCAATTGAATAAGAACTCTATCAAGTTTTCCTCGTCAACTCAGACTAGGAGTAGTTCTAAGGTATCACAGATCAAGTTCTTATACCAGAACTCAATTCTTCTATTGGCACTGCTTACCACAGAGCCCTGCTATCTCTTACTCTCTTATCTTCCTTAGTACCTAAGTGACACAACTCAGGACTACTATGACATAGCTGGACCCCAGGCTTAAGGAGACTTGATAGCCAGTTAGGGACTATCAGTGGAAGTGCAGTACCAAGCTCAGATATTGTGTCTGAGACCTGACCTCACAATTGAGTAGTGTTGTCTTTAGTTACTTGTACCCCTTCACTTTGTAAACCTTGTACTGAAGTCCCATTGTGGGCTGTACATGCAGAGGATTAACACTGTATTCTTAGGAAGGCATTTTGGTTAGAGATCCTCTCCTTGGGATGATAGTATAACCATAGTATTAGGGCAGTAGTAAGTAAGGCAGTAGGTGTCTAGCTGGGTAAAGATCTTGTACCCCAGTAGATGTAACAGTAGTAAGATCATTCCTTATTCTACTTCTCTAGAGACATAGCATCATGTCTCTAGAGCAATATAACTCTCTCATGAGCAGGATGCTCAACCAATAGCATACCCTTGCCAAACTAAGGGTAGAAATAGAGGGAAGGGAAGGAAGGGTGTGTTGGAAGTATAAAAGGTTTGGGCACCTGGTCTGTAACTATAGGAATAGAAAAGGGGAGATGAAGAGGAAACCAATTCCCCAGAATAAATTTGAGGTGATAGCAAGTAGGGTGATGCAATGTAAAGTAAGAGAAGAAGTAAGGAGACAGAAGATGGAAGAGAAGGAAGTACAGTGCTTCAGGTATTGGGGGATGGGACACTACAAGTGGGAGTATCCTAATATTGAGGTAAAGAAAGAGAAGAGAAGAAGTGAGGAGGTGGCATGTGCAGTTAGTCTGCAAAAGGTGCAGCAAGAGGAGAGACTGGCACACTCCTTATGAAGAAAGATGCAGGAGTATAGTGGTACATAGGATATGCTCCCAAGAAGCACAGCATTGGAGCAGAGAGGATGAACAACCAAGTGAGAAGTTGTAATGTTTGTGGAGTGTAGAGGGTATGACTATAAAGACACCAAGATGTAGGAGAACCAGGGGCAAGGATTTGTCTCAGGAGAGCATTTGAGAAATATGTAGTGCAGTAGCTGTCTCAAAGTATGGAGATGAAGAGAAAACACAGCAAGAGAGAGAAGAGCAGTAAGTGTAAAGTGTAGTTGGTATGGAAGAAAAAATATAGTAGAAGGAATATCAGAGCAGGATAGAAAGAAAATCTTGTATCCAGAATGTAAAACTGGGAGGAAACAGCTATGGTGGAATTGGAGAGCAGTGGCATGCCCTGTACAGGGAGAAGCACAGCAAGGTAGCACACAGACAGAAGTTTCAAAAGGTACAGTAAGAGAGGAGGGTATAGAAAGAGATATAAGGAGGACATTTAAGATGTTGAGAGAAGTATAGTTAAATATTGGCATAGAGAAGACAGATACATATAAAGGTATAATAGTCAAGGCACTCTTGGATAGTGGTGCAACAGGGATATTTATAGATAGAAAGATGGCAGCAAAACATGGATTTAAGCTGCAGAAGCTAGAAAAACCAGTGATGGTCAGGAATGTAGATGGGACAAATAGCAGTGCAGGAGCTATTACCCATCAAGTAGAGGTGAATGTATATTATAAGAGTCACACAGAGAGAATGAGAATGGATGTGTACAATTTGGGGAAGACAGATATTATACTAAGGATACCATAACTACAAGCATACAATTTAGAGATAAATTGGGAGATAGAGAAAGTAAAAATGACAAGGTGCCCACCACTGTATGGGAGGAATACAAATCTGAAAGAAGAAAAGAGAGAAAAGAAAGGGAAGAGAATAGTGACTCTAGAAGAGGAAAAGATTGTGAGATAGGCAGTAGATGATAAAAAAGATTGGAGAAGAGAAGAAGAAGTTGAAGTGGACTACAGAAAGATTGAGGAAATAGTGCTGTAGAAATTTCTAAAGTAGAGAAAAGTATTTGGGAAGGTAGAGTTAGAAAGGATGCCAATGAGGAAAATCTGGGATCATATTATAGATCTCAAGGAGATATTCAAACCTAGAAAAGGAAAAATCTACTCTTTGTCCAAAAATGAAATGGAAGAAGTTTAGAATTTTGTAGAGGATCAGTTAAGAAAGAGATACATCAGACCATCAAAGTCCCCCCAGATGCCACCAGTTTTCTTTGTAAGCAAGAAAGATGGAGGAAAAAGAATAGTAATAGACTACTATAATCTGAATGACCAGATGGTAAAGAATAACTACCCACTTCTGTTAATTATGGACTTAATAAACAACATAGGGAGCAAGCAAGTATTTACTAAAATAGATCTTCAGTAGGGGTTCAACAATGTGAGGATTAAGAAAGAAGATGAGGAAGGGGGCATTCACAACCTATGTAGGGTCCTTTGAGCTGACAGTTATGTTCTTTGGAATGACAAATTTGCCAGCTACATTCTAGGCAATGATGAATGAGATCCTGAGAGACATAATTAATATAGGAAAAGTTGCAGCTTTTGTGGATGATATACTAGTGGGGACAGAGATAGAAGAAGGACATAACAAGATTGTAGAAGAAGTACTGAGGAGGCTAGAGGAGAATAACTTGTATATCAAGCCAGAAAAGTGTATGTGGAAGGTATAGAAAATTGGATTTCTAGGAGTTGTCATAGGACCCAATGGAATTGAAATAGAAAAGGAAAAGGTGGATGGAGTATTGAGTTGGCCAGAACCAAAGAATGTCAAGGATGTTAGAAAGTTTTTAGGCCTTACCAACTATTATAGGAGATTTATTAAAGACTTTGCTCAAGTAGCAAGGCAAATGAATATGTTGACAAGGAAAGACATGAAGTGGCAGTGGGGAAAGAAGCAGCAGAAAGCATTTGACAAGCTTAAAAGAATCTTTACAACTAGACCAGTATTGATAGCTTCAGATTTAGACAAAGAATTTAGGGTAGAAGCAAATGCTTCAAACTATGCTACTGGAGGAGTACTATCAATGAAGTGCTCTGATAAGTTATAGAGACCAGTCACTTTCATTTCTAAATCTCTAAGTGACAGAGAGAGAAATTACAAATTCATGACAAAGAAATGTTAGTGGTAGTCAGATGTTTAGAGGCATGGAAGCATTTCCTGGAAGGAATGACAATAAAATTTGAGATTTGGACAGACCACAAAAATCTCAAATATTTCATGAAGGTGCAAAAATTGAATAGAAGACAAGCAAGATGGGCATTGTACCTATCAAGATTTAATTTTATGTTAAAGCATATTCCAGGGAGTAAAATGGGGAAGGTAGATAACTTGAGTAGGAGGCCAGACTGGGAAATAGAAGTAGAAAGGGACAATAAGGATGAGATGTTAGTAAAGCGAGAATGGTTGAAAGTGAGAAAAATGAAGAAGATAGAAGTAATAATAGAAGGAATAGACTTACTAGAAAAAGTAAGACAGTCAAAAGTAAAAGATGATGAAGTGGTCAAAGCAGTAGATAGTGTCATATATAAAGAAGAAAAGATGTATGTACCCAAAGATAATAAGTTGAGAGTAGAAATAATTAGGTTACATTATGACACACTAGTAGGAGAACATGGAAGACAGTAGAAGATGGTAGAACTAGTTACCAGAAACTTTTGGTAGTCAGGAGTAATCAAGGAGGTGAAGTAATATATAGAAGGATGCAATTCCTGCCAAAAGAATAAGAACTGCACAAAACAGCTAGTAGGCAAATTAATGTCCAACTCAATCCCAGAAAGACCTTGGACACATATTTCAGCAGAATTTATCACTAAGTTGCCATTAGCCCAGGGATATGACTCAATCTTAGTAGTGGTAGATAGGTTAACAAAAATGGTCCACTTTATTCCTATTATAGAGAAAATATCAGTAGAAGGACTTGGCTAGGCTATTCAGGAACAACATATAGAAATTGCATGGACTATCCAAGAGTATCATTCTGGATAGAGGACCATAGTTTGCAGCAGGATTAATGAGGAAGTTGAATAGGATATTGGGGATCAAAAGCAAGATGTCAATGGTATTCCACCCTTAGACAGATAGACAAACAGAGAGGATTAACTAGGAGTTGGAACAGTACCCAAGGATGTTCATTAACTATAGGCAAGAACAGTGACCAGACTGGTTAGGAACAGCAGAGTTTGTATACAATAACAAAGCACACTTGAGCACAAAGACATTGTCCTTTAAAGCAAACCATGGACAAGATCCTAGGATAGAGTTTGAAGTGAGAAGAGAGAGGAAGTACAAAGGGGCAGAGAAAATCATAATGAAAATGAAAGAGATTCAAGAGGAGGTGAAAGTAGTGCTAGGAAAGGCACAAGAAAAAATGAAAAGGTATGCAGATAGGAAGAGAGCAAAGGTCAATGAGTACAGAGTAGAAGACTTGGTGATGCTCAGCACCAAGGATTTGAAATACCAAATGGTTTGTAGAAAAACAGAAAAGTTGATAGAGAAATTTATAGGGCCTTACAAGATAAAGAAAGTCATATTATCAAATGCAGTAGAATTAGAACTACCTAGTATAGTAAAAATACATCTGGTAGTTAATGTTAGTAGAGTACAAAAATATATAGGGTAAGTAGAGGGACAGATAAAGGAGCAACTAGCTCTAGTTGTAATTGAGAGAGAAGAGAAATAGGAAATCAAGAGAATTCTGAACAAGTGACAAATAAAAGAGAAGAATAAATACTTAGTATGGTGAAAAGGGTTCACAGCTGAATCCAATACTTGGAAAGAAAAGGAAAATTTGGAGAATACAAAGGAAGCAGCTGAAGAATTTGAAAAAGAATATCAGTGAAATATAGAAGATGTTAGAAGACAAGAAAGAGAAAAAGGAATGTTTAGAAGAGAGGAACTGCCAGGGCAATTTATGGCAAGAAAGCTATTTGGTTGGTTAGACAAAAAATACAATAAGGAATACTGGGCAAGGTTGGAAAGAAATTGGAGACAATGGAAAGGAGGAAGAACAAGAGGACAAAGAACAATAGAAACAATAAAAGAAAAAGAAGAAGAAAGCAAGCAAGAAAATTTGGGACTCAGAGAGTGGACAGAGGAAGATGATAATGAAATGGGGAACATTTGTGAACCCTACTATGAGTTGTAAAAATCCTTGGGATGAGGAACCTTGAGAAGGGAGTAGTGTTATGACACAGTCAAAACAGCTAAGTCATTATTTATATTTCTTTTCTTTTAATTAAATAATCAGTAGATACATGAGAGAGAATAACTCAAAGGAGATGCATAGGACTTTATAAATAGAAGTAAATACAGAATATGTATAAGTAGTGTACAGCAATTGAATGAGAACTCTATTGAGTTCTTCTTGTCAACTCAGACTAGGAGTAGTTCTAAGACATCACAGTCTAAGTTCTTACAAATATTGTCTATTAGCACAAATATAATAACTGAGAATCTCCTAGAGATTCTTGCTTTTTTGGTTGCCCTCACAGAGGTGGTATCAGATGAGTGTATTGCTATGGAGAATGTAAGGGCAATGTCAGACTCAAGACTAGAGGTCACACCAGAAAGCTAGTAAGAGTCCTAGAAGCCAGGGTAATATCTGAGTAAGAGTAGATCTACTAATACAGGCTCCTATATATACTACTAGAGGTGGTCTGTGCACAATCACATGAGCACTAACACAACAATACCAAATATTCCTGATATAGTTACAGGCTATCAACTGAGTACAAACCAGACAGAAGGGAGACAGGGAAGAGTGGATATACACTCAAAGATCCAGACCCTAGATAAGAATAGATCTATCAACACTCACTAAGTACACTTCTAGGGTGTCCCCTTATGGAGAAGGAGCATTTGTCTGGGATGGAAATTAGAGGTACAGTTTAACTTTTTGGACTAGTAGAATATTTATCTCTCATCCACCTCCAGGACAGCTCTTTTGAGCTAATGGTAGTCACTCTTCCAGCATGGAATGCTCACTATTAATGTTATCTTTCAAATTTTGGTAGAAGATATTATCCAATGTGATGACAGATTGGTTGGTCTTTTGGACAAGGTTTTCAAATTCTGAGGCATATTCTCTAACAGATTGGACTTGTTCCAAGAAATACATCTATAAGGTGATCATGGATATTGGGATCTTGGAACTGCTCTCTAAATACCATAAAAAAATTTCTCCAGTTCTTTTGTAACTCTAAATCTCCTATTAGGATAGGCTCTGCCCATGATATAGCTATAGTGACTTAGTCTAAAATAACTTAATCACACTTCAAGTCTGAGTTAATAAGAAGAACTCAATAGAGTTCCCATTAGATTCTATATACTACTTATACAACTACTATATGGTCTGTGTACTACTCTCCCACACTCATCATGTGACTTCATCATGTGACGTGACACTGTGACTGTGATATGTGACATTAGTCATATAATACTTTCCCATACTCCTTCTTTGTATAGTAAGTCCAAATAAGAAAAGAAAAGAAAAGAAATATAAATAATGACTTAGTTGTTTTGCCAAGTCATGACAATAACATTGCCTTTAAGATATTGGCAAGTAAAGACAATATGATAGGTATCATTTGCAAACTTCCAAGGAACAAGAAGAAAGGTACTATTGATCTTTGCAAAGAACCTGTCAAAATTCTGGGATTCACCATAAAAGGGCTGGATAGTTGAACTCTTTTTTACCTTGACTTTATCATAGAAAAAGGTGTTTGAGCAATGGTCATTGGCAGGGACTTGGGGATATTCTAGTTTATTGAGAAGGGGTTCTAATTCAAGGGCAAGATTATTCTGGGAGTATTATTTTCCTTTCAGAGTAGCAAGTTTAAGCTAAATATTTGTGAGTTGAGCTTATAATTGTAAGAGAACTACAATAAGTCACACTCCTGACATACTAGTGGCAGTCTACCAGAATAACTCTGCACTAATTAAATAACAATTACTCAACATTTAATTAGTTGTCTCATTTTCTGCACTCTTGATCCTGACCATTAAGACATTCTACAACTAGGGGACTTGTATATATAGTATAGATTATCTCTCCAACAGCCTTATCCTATTCTCTGAGGAATCTCCTAGAAAACTCCACTCTGGTCACCTTTACAGTAATTTTGTAACCTCTAATTTTATGTTATTTCCTTCATCATCCTTGTGCTCTGTGAGGGGTAAAGATGCTTCTTTAAAGGTATTAAGTTTGTTTATTGGTTGATTAGACTGGGAATAGGTTGTTGGGCAGACCATGACTTTACTGGAAGAGAACTAGGCAAAGCTTGATGATGTAGGTCTCCTGGACTATGGTTAGGCAGGAAAAGATTGGTTTAGTGGTGAAGTTAACTGAGAGCCTCAAAATATCAGGGATATCAACTAAACCACTTTTACTCAAGATAGCCCAAAAAGGGAGTATGAGCTAGTCATCTATTGAATAATACTGAGGGTATAGTAGCTTTCCCACAGAGGGATGGTGATGGTAAAGAAATGTTAGATCTCTTTCTTCACTCTCTTGTTCTCCTGCTAAGCCTAAAATAATTATTTCAGCAAAGGTATCAAAATGACCAATTCTCATAACAATAGAGAATTAAGGTACAGCATCTAAGCTGAGACCAGGGTTGTTCTGCCCATTTGTCTTCCAGTTATCTTCTAACATTTTCTGAATAAGTTTTGGATCATATTGATTATGATTTATTTAACAGACATCTGTTTTCTGACATCTTCCAAGTTCAACACCAGACAATCCCTCTTTTAATATTAACAATTGTCTAGGTTGACTAAATCTACCATTACAGAGATGGATTCAGATTTTTTCATTTCTTTCTCTTTCCTAAGTAATGTACCCCATCCTGAACCTTTCTTTTTACACCACGCCATCCAGACTTTATTGCTGGTTTGGCCTGCAAATTTTCATCTGAGTTATCATTTTATTTGGACATCATGTCCTTGTCTAATTGATTCTTAGGTTTCACCTCACCTTCTGTCCTTTCCTGCATTCTACCTCTGAAAATTTGAATTTGTAGGCATGTTGATAGTTTTGCAGTTCCGGAAATTCTCAGTATATAGATACGAGTCATTACATTAAACTGCAGCTTTCACTGATGAAGAGACTACACTGTTGAATATTCAAACATGTGAATATTTTCTCTCTCGGGTTTAATGAATGCGTTTGCGGAAGGTTATAGACAAGTCATTTTGGGGGCGGCAGAATATCACTGACGCGAGACCAAGGCATTTCTCAATCTCAGGGACGGATGCAGTGCCATCAGGTCTGTTAGGTTCAACCTGGATGTCGTACAGTGTCAGAGCCAGAATGACGAACTGGCGAATGGCGAAATTAGCATAGTTTCGTCCAGCACACTGGAGAACCGCATATTAGATCTTTCAATGCACGCGTATAACAAGAAATCTCACAGTATGTTTGCCAATTCCGAAAACAAATAAATTGCGGGATGCCTTCTCATCCATAAATCGATCGGCTCTGAAGACCTCGGGTTCTGAGTACAGCTCTGGAGAAAAATGCATTCCTTGGAGGTTAACAGAGATCACTTCTCCCTTACGTATTGATATCGCCTTGCCTCCTTCGTCCTGAATGGCCGCATCTCTTATTGCGACTCTAGTGGGACCATTAGCTGCCTTCGTGCGTATGACTTCCAGTATCAACGAATTAAGAAATGGGAAATCGTCTCCTTCGAGGGTCCTCAGACCAATTTGGGCAATGTCTTCAACATGAGGGAATCTCCCATCAACAAATGCGCGAATCTCCCGACAGGCACTGGTATACGTATCCTTGTCGGCCAGAAGGTGACACATGACCCACATGGTCAACTCCAACACATTTGTATGTATTGTCCATATGATGAGACCCATCAATCGGGGAATTTCTTCGTGAGTCAGGTCGGCCTTGTTAAGCTCACGATATATGTTTGTCATTACATCAACAGCGCCCTCCAGGTAACCGTCATCCTCAGGGATCCAGTGCCTAATGATATGGCGGTTCCACGCTGCATATAGCGCGTCGCGAGCAGTAGTTGCTGATCTTGCAAATATGCCCAAGTGGCGTGCAATGAGGGGAGAGCCGTGATCAAACATCATGAAGTCGTCGTAGGTGTGAAGGGGGAAATCGGTGCCGAAAAAAGCCATGGAAGTTGCGTTATACATCATTCGATGGACAAATCCATGGAGCGAAACTCGAGGGACCGATAGATTTAACTGATTCAACTCCTTCAGAAGGTATTGTGTGAACCTGGACGAGATTTCTGGTAGGTTGGACGGCATCAGGGCTCTGTGAGTGGGACCGCTGGACTTCTCTATGAGGGTTGAATATACATGCGAAATCCGATCGTCGCTCATGTTGATCCCAGTCAAGAGATGAGTACTATCTGCGTTGACCTTAGCTTCAAATGCTCCAGACCTGTCTCTGAGAAAATTGGAAACTGCAGTAGGAGAGGAGACAGCCACGATCGTCTTGCCAAAGAACCTGAATTTGAAAGCAGATCCATTCTGTATGCTGTTCGACCATTACTTCAACATTTTGAGACTCAGTCAAAGAAAAATTGTACCTGTGTTTCTTGAAAAAGGTAAGTGGATGGGCAAAATAGTCAAATCCACTTCCAACCCATGGGACCCAACTGGGAATCATAGGGGGCTCCACCAAGCCGTCGATTAGAGATTGAGGCTGACGGAAACTTGTAATGAACGCATAGTAGACTGTCGTTATGCAGATGACCAGGTAGATGACTATGGCATCCTCTGTGTGGAGGCGTATGAGGGGCAAATGAACAATGTTCGGAGTCAATGTCAAAACGATGGCTCCTGATGCCAACAATGAGATAGGCAATAGGACAATGAGCCCTGCCATAGAAAGAAAACCTTCTGGGATGATTGGTCTCTGGAAGTACATGCATTTTATTACAGATAGAAGTTTGATCAAAATTGTAACGGTTTCACTCACGACCGTCTCGTGTATAGCACATGTTTGTATATATGGTATGCCCTCGTAGTGTAGTGTTCTTTAATCTCGATACATCTTGAAACTCCTATCACCGGGTTCGAGATCGTAACAAAAACTGTCAGATGATAATCTCAGTTCGTAAGTGCTGAACTGATATTATTGTACTTGATACTCTAGATATAATTAGCTACTTCTATGTCAGATAAGAAAGATGGAAATATACCTCAGTTCCTGTCAGTGCTAAACTGAGGTTTCTAGGTTCTACTACATGGCACGAATATGTGCTTACTAACCACCTGATGCAAAAATGATGAATAGCATGAGACAAAGTCCATGAATAGCATCGTTCCTCTGCAATGTTCCGAAGCCTGGCTTCCAATATAGGACTCCAGAAAGGCTTAGAGGGGGTGATATTGGATCCAGTCTGGATGAAAACTTGACTTCTCTTGCACTGGGTCCTTTCATATTCCTCA
>Ga0153925_1000357_pt1 | contig 11177 bp, 9 predicted proteins | sample TSNJ009MetaG_FD_104684 | JGI IMG/M metagenome (GOLD analysis project Ga0153925, IMG submission 104684) | Attine ant fungus gardens microbial communities from New Jersey, USA - TSNJ009 MetaG | ecosystem: Host-associated > Fungi > Mycelium > Unclassified | place: USA: New Jersey, Wharton State...
CGAGAAATCTCGTTTCCCAGCTTGCTGATGCTCAGCAAGGATTGTTCGCTCTCTTGCTACGAGTGCATGGATCTAAAGCACATATTCAGTGTGATATCAACGTCCTGTTATCGGTGCAGTAGCTCCTACTAGCGACATGATCACACTCAGGGCTTTACCAGGGTGAGCTGTATACAGCTGCTCCAAGGACCATGTGTTTACCTCATTCTCCCACGATAGCTCTCTTGGCAGGAGTCCCGTTAAACTTTCCTCAAAGGCTAGCATCGCTCCAAATCTTGTCCCATTGGAACTGAATTTTCACGCTATCTGTACGATATCTTGCTTTTATCTGTCCTTAACACAGCAGTCTCATCATTAGGAAAAGAAGGGCTGATCAAGTTTTGACCAAAGTTTTGTCACGTAAGTATGCCACACCCCATGGCTGATTTGAATAATATTATCCATTGCTTGATGTCCTTATGCGAGGTTATACTGATCAGAATAACGAAGAACTGTTTGTAGTAATGAATCTGGAACTCAATAGATGAGTCCTCGTTCATGGCATTATCTGAAAAGCAACATCTTTGTCGTATGAGCAGGATTAAAAAATATAAATTTCCCGTCGACCTGGTATTGGCTTTGACCTCAAAAAACTAGGAGTGCGAGAAGGGCACCATCTGTTTTAGTGTTGCTTTAGTGTTGCCAATTGACCTCAGAACCCAAGTTGGCAGTTCTATCCAAAATTTGGAGTGGATTACACAGCACAGGCATGACAATTTATAATTGTCACTGAGCAGCCAATTTATCTCGAGGTTCGATTGAAATGACGAGGCGAGAGAGTTTATGTATCTTCGGTCAAGTGGCTAGTTGTTACGGAACTATCAACCCTGTGTTAGGGAATTGATGAATATGTGTATACCAGCTCGAAACTGGGGTCTACTAAGTTATGTCGCTACCATACAACTATAGCTTCGGTGGGAGTTGGGACCTTGTAATATCCATGTGACGCGTAGCTAAGATTCGTTACACTAGTCAGTGCACCTAGATGTCCCTCTATTCTTGGAATATAGATTTTTTACGAAATCCTGTCGGCTACTTCGGAGAGCGATAAAAGTGTACCGATTAGCTAGGAAGGAAGCTGCGTCCTTAATGGGTGTAGGATGTTTCGTTGAATACCAGACGTTGATGGAAGCTACTAAAGTACCAATCGCAATCGGATGTCGCAGCTATTACTTGTATAAATTAAAGATCAATTACCGATGGTGGTATAAATCAGGTTGGAGATGTAGAACTAGATGATTTTGGGGCCACTTCAAAAAAGAAAAGGGGATGTAGCACATGCATACCTTTGATCTGAGTATATGTATATATGTGGTGTGACGGTAGGATGAACCGTGTCATCACATGAAGTGCTAGCTGAATGGCCATCACACAAGAGATCACACAACAGAAATTATTTTGATGCCTCCTTGGATTCATCGTGTCTTGGTCTTCATATCTTCGAGTGGCACCTTGTCAGAGTATGAGACCCACCATGGAGCATGGTATATGTATGAAACAGATAGAACAGAGCTATATAAAACAAACAAGGATGTGAGACACGACACAAGTTGGTCATTCCAACAGTGCCTTTACTTGTTCCAGCAAGCCTTATAGGCACAGAGAAATGTCCCCAGACCACCCCATCATCCGGTATAGCATGGTTCTGGTGGCTGTGTATTACGAGTAATAAGATTGCACACGATAATCCTTTGTTCCCCCTTCAAATCAAATACTCATTGCATGAATACAGTCTAGAATATCTGTAGACGAGAGGATACTTCCCCTGGCAATTTTGGTGTAAGAATTTTGTAATGTAATCCTGTGGCGTTCATTTCCTTATCCCAACAATAGCCGGCATCTATAAATCAGCAAGTGAACAGGTTTCATAAGAAGACAATTACAATGCTGTTTCTGCTGTTGATGAGCTCAGATGGTGCTTTCGGGGATAGGATGCAAGCGAAGAAACCAATCAACAGCCTGAACTCCGGAGTCGGACTTAAGTCCAAGATGCATCTACATTTATATACGATACACTCTGACTGATAAGAAAATTCTTCATGATAATTATGTTGAAGACCGAGAATGTTTTCGGGAAATGAAGACTATCCGTGCTGACCTCGAAATGCATACGGCGATGGCATTAAGTGGTTCACCGAATAATTGTAAAGATGATGGTTTTTCTATTAAGCAACAAGCAACAGTCATACATTTCTTTTTTTTCACCGCTAAAAAATGCAGGCAACTGGAGCGGAGCCCTGATTCTGTCAAAACACGATAATCAGCTGCCATAGTTGAACATTAAGTCAGGACTGACCAAGATCATTTGATCGCTTCTCAGGCGTTGTATTTTTGGTATGCATTCCCCAAACAAGTCCAAGCGGTACTATATACATGAAAAGACATGCGATTAGCCAACAGTGACTTGATGAGAAAAGGTGGGACTACAACTAGTGAAGTAGAGTTATTATCTTACAAAAGAAACCAGAGGGAAGACAAGTGAATTGTGCCCCGGGTAATAAATCCACTGAAACGCCACGAAATGTCTTACTCCATTTGAACTCAGAGACAATCTCATACCCCAAAAATCAGATCAAATTTCCAATCCAAAATTTTGGAGGCTAGAATGTGCATTCACGACAGAGAATCATGGATAACTTCAACAAGAAAAAGAAGCATTGTTGTATGCGTATGATTTGCTAGCTAAGAGGACAATGTTGTATATTATCAGAGATTAAAAACTGGATGAAATACCCGGTAAAATGCATGGCAGGTATACTGTAATTAAAGCTGTCAAAATTTTAGTTGATCTTCCTTGCGAAAACGCCGAGAGGAAGACTGGGGATGGCGTGATCCTCGGTGCTAAGTATCTCAGCAAGACCTATATAGTAAGTGATCATAGCGGTGATGCAACCAATGATACCACCAGCCTTGGTGGAACTACAAAGACCACATGATCAGTTTTCCACATTCCAGTCAACGGGATTCAGAGATACATACGCAACAGAGCCGGTCCATTCACCAGCAGCCAAAACGGCAAAAGTGACAGTAAGGAAACTGAATAACGCAATGAAGGAGATATTCTTGTGGAGGGAGACGATACTAGATATCCGTAAGTAAGAGACAAAACCTAACTAGTTCAGTCACCCACAGGAAAAGGAAGGTCACAATCATCCAGGTGATGAGGAAGATGCCAAGCGCAGCGGACAGTTGTTCAGCACCTCCCTGGGTATTCTCATAGGTGGCAACAATGCCGCTTCCAGGAATCAGGATAGTCGCATAAGACATCCAAAAGGCACCGTAAGAAGTGAAGGCTATAAGGCCGAGGTCAGTGCTGTAGGTCAAACACAAGTACGTAACGGACGATGTCGCCGGCGCTAGACTCTCCGCACATCATCGAAGATTGATTAGGTCACACCCCAATCAAGCACCGGGATTTATTGATCAAAAACAAGCTCACCTGTGCCTCCAAAAGTGTTGCCTCTGGGGAACTCCCACATACCAGCAAGGAGCTGGGCGAGATCACCACAGAAGCAAGCCATGCCAACGACGGCATTAGTGACGTGAATGCCACGGGCTTGAGCATTGTAAAGGGAAAGAATTAGAGTGGTTGATGCGAAAGAGAAAAGGCCACTGGCATTTTTTGGGGCTGTCAGAGAGAAGAACAGAAAAATGATGGACCCACAGAGTGCCAGGATTTCCAATGCGTGACGTTCCATGACCACCTTTGAGGGCCTGGGTAGGGGAGATAACGATTGTGTTTGGGCCACTCGGCTTTGCTGGGACAATACCAAAATTGGATGTTATCTTTGCTTAAGAATGTTTTGATCTTGCTAGTGATAGGAATGACAAGTTTTTGGAATGGATTGACTTGAGATTCAAGGATTTTCTTTGCAGCAACTAGTGAATCTGTGATTACAATGATGTTGTGTGTAGTAACTTAGCCTGAGATGACTTAGCTACCCTCCAAGTCTAAGTTGACAAGGAGAACTCGATATAGTTCCCATTTGATTATAGTACACTACTTATACATTTCTCTGTTGGTCTGTGCGCCTATCTTCCATGATCACATGACCTCTCTAAAATGTCCTACCATGTGACATGTCACCTGTTACCAACTTAGTGACAACTTTGTCACACCATCACACCATCACACCATCACACCTATTTAGTAAGAAAAGAAAAAGAAAAAGAAAAGAAATAATGACTTAGGTGTTCTAAGTCATAACATTGTGAGTATTACTGTAATCTATGGCAGGGGTGAGACTGATAGATATGGCCATTAGTTTGGCTTCGACAGATACAACATTCATTGTCTGGATTTGTGCTCACTTGACTATGATGTTGTCCTTCAAAATGTGGGTGACAGCTGTGGCAATGCCTGATTTCTTGACACCTCTGTCTGCTATGACTGCAGTATCATTTGATGCTGATTGAGAATGACAAAAGATTAGGTTGAGTTTTTGAATGTGTTTGTGTAAATCTTTGTCCCTAGATGAGAAAGGAAAGTGAAATGTAATTCTACTAGAGAAATGATCAACTACTCTGTATCCAGGAGAGAAAAGGGAATGTAAAGGGTCAAAAGACTTGGTTATCTCAGATAATCATTTGTTGACATCCTTGATGGGACTGATGAGTTTTTGTTTCTGTTTATCTGTTAAGTTTGATGTCAAGAATCTGTGCTGGGTTTGTGTAATGACTAGCTAGGCAAGATACTTGGCTAGAGGTACTTGATGTTTGAGTGAATGAAGAGAACTCAATGGAGTTCCCATTGGATTTAGCTACCTACTTATACAAGTTCTGTGTTTACCACTATGTATGCTTAAGTAACTATATGGTCCTTCTAGAAGGTTCCATCATGTGATCTGTCACATGACTTCTTATCTTATCTTATCTTCTCAGATCTCCATTCTATAAATAGTCTTTTCTATAAATAGATTTAGTCCATCCAATTATAGTACAGGTTCACAATGTCTGAGATTTCATCTTTCTCCAGCTGAGTTATGACAGTTTGATTCTTAGCATGTTAAATTTCAAGAAGTGAGTTAATAGTGTGTGAGGCAGGGATTGAAGCATAACAAAGGTGGTAGTGTCTATTGAGCTTTTTGAGATAGAGTTTGATAGGGATGAGTCCAGCAATGGCCTCAACGCCTTCTATGGGTGATTGTAGTAACTTAGCCTGAGATAACTTAGCTATCCTCCAAGTCTGAGTTGACAAGGAGAACTCAATAGAGTTCCCATTTATTTGAGTACACTACTTATACATATTCTACTTGGTCTGTGCACCTATCTCCCACAATCACATGACCTTCTAGAACCTTCTGTCATGTGACATGTCATGTGATACTCTCATCACCTCTCTCATCACATATGTCACAACCTACTTAGGTAAGAAAAGAAAATAGAAAATGACTTAGGTGTTTTTGCCAAGTTATGACAGTGATGTGTGGAAGACTCCTTGTCACAAACTTCATTCAGACCATATCTCTATCAATTCTCCATCGATTCCCACGGTCTAAAAGGCGTTTAAAAGCTCTCAAGAAGACCTTTCGAAAGATGCCCAGGGCATCTTGATGCAATCAGTATTCACTGAGCTATTAGGCAATCAGTAGGTAAAACCACAGTAAATTGCCAATATCTTAGGAACCACCACGATCAGTGCTTTGCTTCTTGGAGCATTGAAAGTACTCTTCATTCCGCTCAGATTGACCCCAAAATGACCTTGAGGTGTTATGTATTCAAGGAGATAGAATGTTCTCAATGTTTACACATGATACTTCATTGATTACCCATAGATAACTCGTCTGTCCTTGAATGGGACAAAGAACAGCCCTGATATGGTTATGTTATCTATTCCTGTAGTACAAAGACACTACCATATGTAGAACAATAGATAATAGCATGTGATAGTCTGTCTTGGAGCATAGACCATCACATTTCTGTATATAAAGACTCCCAGTCTGAGGATTAGACCTCAGACTTAACAACATCTTTTGTCACTAGTCTTGCTTTGCATTTTTAAGCCTTTCTTCTATCAAGACACCCAATCACAAATCAGTAAGTGACCATTTGTGATACTCCTGTGATCCACAAGGCCACCCTCCTCTGCATTTTCTTTAATTCTGCTAAGCACAAAGCAGACCTGAGTACGAGTGCTGCTTTCCTCAAGCGGTATGTTTTCATTCGACCACCCATCATTCACGCTCTGAAATGCCACCAGTGCTTGGAGAACAGCCAAAACACTACCCATTGAACAGTTTCAATCTCAGCCTCACCTCAAAACTTCAGGAATTGCCATCTGTCTAGCCGAAGTTCTCGAAGGAGACGATAAAAAATCTGAAGCTTATGATGTCTATGTCGACTCGCTCAGGCAACTTCAAGACGCCGACATCTCGACCATGACGAACCCTGAAAAAATGCGTGCAGTTGCCCTTGCTTATAAACTTGGTGAACTTGGCGAGTCGCTGGAGAAACCGAAAGAAGACACCGAAAAGTGGCTGACGTTTGCCGTTGAGACGGTTTTGAAGCATGTCTTACAAGTCTCACCTTCAACGCCTTCTGCAAGCACGCCAAATGAGGAGGCTGACAACCTCATCCTTGTTACCGAGCTGGGATTGCCCGACTGGGTGTCAACTGTTGATATTGCTGTGCCGTTTGAAGCTCTGGGAACATTCTATTCGAGAGCTGGAAAACTTGAGTGAGTGAATTCTGTCGATAGTGCCAGGTGAAACTGAGCATTATGGTAGCTATGCTATGCCTTTAATGTTGCAAGCGGTCTCCATCCTCATCCCACCTGCGCCTCAGGAAAGTAATCCGGAGGACAAGTGTCGAGGTCAATCTTAACTTTTACTCATATCGAGTACCATATTCATGTCTTCACAGGTTCTCAAATCATGACAAGTATTTCTGAAATGATTATCCGAAATCAACTATCTCGCGAAACCGTGCAGCAGGCGGAGCAATGGGCGATGAAAGGTTTGGAGGTTGTTATCGCGACTCGTAAGGCATCGAAGGAGCCTATAGCGATTTGTGAGGTAGCCTATGCTGTGCAACTGTTCAACATGGCTTCCTTGCGTGCTGTAAGCTCTTCTTAAAATATTCTCTGACTTGCCTACTCATATAACTTCGACAGATTGGTGGAGACGTCAACAAAGGGAAGGACCTTTTTTCTCGTTGTGCAAATCATGCTAGGAGTATTGGTTATCAAGTCCTTGTCGAGTCGGCGAACCAAGCAATAGAGGAACTTAACTCGCGTACAAAATCCCCGGGAACCGCATAGATTGATAAATGACTTAAGGTAGAGATAACAGATGCGCTCAGTGAATCCAGGACAAGATAGAATGTGTGAAAGTCAAACTCACGCGTCTTTGGGGGAGTTACCTTAGTTCTAGCCCGCGGGCAATGGTGACTACCTCCCTTACTGTATTAGTAAGGCCATTTCCTCTTCTTATTTCACGGGCGTTCCGAGAGGGCTACATTACCATCGTACCATAGTGACATAAGTTGGTCTGGAAACTTGGAACACACTGAGTTGGAAGAGGTATTTTGTCTGGTAGCAGGATAACACTGCATTTTGCATATAATCTAAAGTGGCTAATATATGATTTCATCAAAAAATACTTACAGCTCGATGCACATACACACACCATTCCAGAACTCTTTTGAGAAAATCATCATCGAAGGAACACCATTTCATTTAGATAGCTTTGGTATCCATACAATGACTAAGGAGCATCAGGCATCCACTTCGCTGAGAACAACGGATCAAACATAGCTAGGTCCTTATTGGTCAAGTAGATAAGCATGAACTCCTCCCATACCGACACTTCTATTGAGGGACTGTTTTACGTTTCATTTTGCAAAACTATATAGTTTTCTAGGATAGGCTTTTTACTTATAAAATGCAGGATTAAATACGAAAATAGACATTTTTCTCCGAGTCCTGACCGTTGATCTAACAGGTCATGGGCTCCGGCTCAGAAAACTGACTACACATCGCTTTTATTCTGACTCTATTCTTGCGCTCAAAAATACAGCGTACCTTCCTATAAAATCGACATCACCTCGACAAAATCATTTGACAGACCCAAATAACTTTTTTAACATGTCGGACATCTCAGAATGGCTGACCATCTTTCCGGAAAATGACAAGTTGATCGGAAAAAACTGGGATAGCTTCAGAATGATGATCACCCTTGCAGCAAAAGTACAAGGAGCAGAGGGGGTACTTACTTGGAACAATCCCTGATCCAGCAGCATCTACAGTAACACCTTCAGCTGCTGCCACTACTCAGGTTCCTGGTGAAACCCCATGGTACTCGACCCAATCAACAGCTGAAGAATGGCGTGTTCGTAATGAAATGTGGAAATCGTTAACAGACCTATATGACAGGCTATCAGAGCTGAACGCTCTAGGATAAATTTATTACTTCTAAAAGGCAGAATGAAATACAAATGGAAGATAGACACGTTAGATTAACACGGAAAACGGAACATAAACTGGGGCGTTGAATTTGGAGGTGTCATCATAGTTAAATCTGACAAGGGCAAATTTACATTGGAATAAGTGTTGTTCTGTACTGGGGTATGCGTTCCAGCCATTGGATAATCCAGATTGACCGTCACCATCCCATTCATAGGAGGTGATCTCTCCTGAGCAGTGAGAAACATCTTCTCTACCCCTTGGGATCGACATGCAGGGGGAGACTATCACACTCGATTGACGTGTAAGTTCGGTACGACGTTTGTTGAATACTTCCTCAGAGACAGCTGTCGACCCTTGTGCCCACACAATCGGTCACAACTACCAAGTGAGTAATAGTCAGGGACCCGTTTTGCGCACTCATTTCCATCATATTTAAGACGCCGGAAGAAAACCAAATGTGACCTCCGATCAATTGATCAATTGAAACGGTTTGGAGATCATTATTATGCTACCATACAAAGGCGTTGATGGTATTGTCGCCAGAAATGTGACTGCACCGACCGGTGGTGATGACAGCACAACACCGGTTTCTCCCTGTCCATGCCGCCGCTAGCGCAACGATCTGATTCCTGACAATATTTTGATCACCGTAGACGCTATTACTGCAGCGCAAGGGCTGGTAACGGCAACCTGCTTCTGATGGTACTTTGCATCGACCAACAGAGTATTCGATTTCTCAAGGCCACGGCTTTCCTTGCCAATTACGTGGAGATACAAGAATGCTTAGCTTCTGAAAAATGATTGCAATTGTCCCAAATAGGGACCATATGTTCCTTGTACGTCACCTGCTCCTAAGTTGAGTGACAACTGAGGCTTATATGGAGAGAACCGATCTGCAATGCTGGAAAACGTACATGCCGGGAGATAAGGTCGCAGACAAGTCAGCGCCGGCCATGCCAGAAATGTGCAGAATTTGCAGAGGTTAGGGACAGCCACGTGACAAGGTATTTGGCTGTATTTGGTCACACGCCGAACTCAATATCAAGAGTGCGACCATCTCCTCTTCTATTCTACACATCTTTCTTCCTTCCTAGTTCATCATGTGTGGAATATTCGCATACTGCAGCTTTTTGAAGGAAAAAGTGTGTTTATCAGCGCATATATCCGTGGATTGGCCCGTAGAGCATCGGCCAAGAGCTACCATACTATTGGAGCCGCATACAGCTACCCATTTCCTTCGTCGATAATCTGATGTGATATCTTCCACAGTCCCGTTCAGAGGTTCTTGAGATCCTATGCGCTGGTCTTGCGCGTCAGGAGTATCGCGGATGTGACTCTGCAGGTCTTGCCATTGACGGCGATAAGCCTGGATCAGTTGAATATTTTAAAGAAGCTGGCAAAGTCGCCGGTCTGCGCAAGAAGATCGCTGCGTCTAACCTTGATGTCGAGAAGACCAGCACTGCACAAGTCTCAATCGCGCACACGCGATGGGCTACTCATGGGCCTCCTTCCGAACGCAATTGCCATCCCGTCCGCTCTGATCCCAAGTCTGAGTTCCTCCTTGTTCACAACGGCATCGTTACCAATAGCGCTGCTTTGCGACAAGTTTTACAGAAGCGTGGATATAAGTTCGAGAGTGATACCGATACCGAGGCTGTTACTATCCTTACCAAGTACATTTTCGACTCCCAGGAGGAATCCAAGCGTCTCTCTTTTACCGAGTTAATCAAGGCCGTCCTTAAAGAGCTCGAGGGTTCTTTTGCATTTGTTTTCAAGTCCCCTCACTTTCCCAATGGGATTGTCACCGCTCGTCGTGGTTCACCCCTCTTGATCGGTGTCAAGACTGATCAGAAATTGAAAGTCGATTTTGTCGATGTTGAATTTGCTGGTCAAGACTCTAACGACAATCGACTGGAAGCTCGTATGTTCTTCCCTTTATGCTGGCTTGTGTTGACCTGAACTATTAAATCTAGTTCAACCCGCAGCCCCCTCTGGTCCCCTTGCTGTTCCTTCACCAAACCCTAAAGTCCTTCGTACCCAATCTCGAGCCTTTATGTCTGAAAATGGCCTTCCCCAACCCATTGAATTCGTTGTTGCATCTGATGCTGCTGCCACTGTCGAGCACACCAAACGCGTTCTCTATATTGAGGATGACGATGTTGCTCACATTTCCCTCGACCGTGGTTTACAGATCCACCGTCTCCGTCGCAAGGAGGAAGGTGATCAGACTCCCAGTCAGATCGCCACCACTCGCTCTATCGAGACCCTTGAGCTCGAAATTGCTGCTATCATGAAGGGCAAGTTTGATCACTTCATGCAGAAAGAGATTTACGAGCAACCAGAGTCGGTTGTGAATACAATGCGAGGCCGTGTCAATTTCGATGAGAACAGAATCACTCTTGGTGGTCTGCGTGCTTATCTCACCATTATGCGCCGTAGCAGGCGTATAGTCTTCATTGCCTGTGGTACGAGTTACCACTCTTGTTTGGCTACACGTGCTATCTTCGAGGAGCTGACCGAAATTCCGGTTAGCATCGAATTGGCTAGCGACTTCTTGGACCGTAAGACACCCATTTTCCGTGATGATTGTTGTGTCTTCCTTAGCCAGAGTGGAGAGACTGCTGATACCATCCTTGCCTTGCGTTACTGCTTGGATCGTGGCGCACTTTGCATTGGTGTCGTCAACACAGTTGGTTCTACTATCTCTCGTGAAACTCATTGTGGTGTCCACATC
>Ga0153925_1000365_pt1 | contig 11065 bp, 10 predicted proteins | sample TSNJ009MetaG_FD_104684 | JGI IMG/M metagenome (GOLD analysis project Ga0153925, IMG submission 104684) | Attine ant fungus gardens microbial communities from New Jersey, USA - TSNJ009 MetaG | ecosystem: Host-associated > Fungi > Mycelium > Unclassified | place: USA: New Jersey, Wharton State...
CATCTGTCCTTGAATAGAACAAAGGACTGCCCTAAGATGGTTAGGATATCTCTATTTCAAGAACAATAGCACTCCTATATGTAGAACAATAGGTAGTGATCATGTGGTAGGCTGTTCTGGTACGTAGACCACCATAATCATGTATTTAAGGACTGTATGTCTAAGGATAAACCTCAGACTTAACAACATCTTTTGCTACTGTCTAAACTTTGCTTTTTTGAACCTTTTGATTATCAAATCATCAACTCACAAATCAGTAAGTAGCCATTTGTGATAGTTTTTTTTGTAGCTTTGTTCTACTATCAAGCAGAGACTCTGTCAAGCTCAGCATCTCAAAGGTTGGGCTTGACCTCAACTAATTGTAGTTGTGTCCACTACTGTACTGGCCCAGTTTCAGGAAGTAAGAGGGTGATCAGGGAACAAGAATGTATTGATGTTTTGAGAAGACAAGCTATAGTTGAAAACAAAACTAAAGAACCTATTCTAAGTTCTAAATTAAATAGAAGGGTAGTGGCAAAGTCCAGAACTGTCTAGTTGTGACAAGTCACTGGATGTCATGGGTGTGACAGACTCTGTAATTCTATCTTGACTTGATCTCAGCCAGCTAGCTGGATCAATTCCTATACTATCTCTTTTGATATGCAGAAAATGGGTAGATTCAGTAAGAGACAAGATAAGTAGTAAATTCTGGAAGAGTCTACTAAGTAGAGAACAAAGTGTTAGCACAAGGCTGTGAAGACTTAAGGCTCAACTGAGGTGGTTGTTCAGAAAGAACTCAATAGAGTTTTCTATTGGATTCTACTAGGTACTTATACAAATATTGGTTGGTCTATATACCTATCTCCTGCAATCACATAACCCTTACTAAGAACTATCTATATCTTACATAATCCTTCTCATGCTATTTATATCTTTCCTACATTGTATTCTTGGATGTTTTCCATTAAATTGATGAATGTACAAGAAATAGTTTCCTTATTGGGAGTCATTTCATAACACAAAGCTAAAATGGATTTTTACAAATGCTGACTTATAACTAAGGGCTCTGGCAAACTAGTACAAAAAACAGAAAATGTTTGTAAACAGTATGACTAGAGTGATGATACCCTCACATGAGACAATGTGACTGTGTATCATAGTCACCCTGTGACACATATTTTTATTTCACAGTTTTAGGGTTCATACCTTTAGTGGTATTAGATGATTAATTCAAAAACACTAAACATTTGGTCAGTTTTGGAAGCTACTATATACTATTATACTATTTGTTCACATTTATCCTAATCTACTCTACTACCAGCCAAAAGGCTGCCAGTTTGATTCTCTTGTCCATCATTTTATAAATATCTATTTCTGGTCATGGTCAAGGTGACTCATAATACTTATACTGTAATTATTATCTGATAAGATAACATATTCTAGTAATATTTTTTATACAAGGCTTTCATCTGGGCCTATGGCCTGGCTTGAATCCTCTACTAATTCTAAATAGTTGAGTATATGTTGAAGTCAGTCTACTATGCTCCCTTCTTCAACTTTCTGTGTGCTCTGTAATATTTTTTCAATCACTTACTGACTTAACTATTTTAACTGACTTTACTCATTCACTTTTGATATTATAGCAGAAATCAATCTCAAGTTCATTGTCCATATATATACAATCTATAATCTAATACTATTGAATATCTCTTTATATACTACATTAAGTGTCCTTCTACTCTCCTAGCTCTGTTCTAGAAGAAGTACTAAAATGTTCAATGCTGAAGTACATCTTGAAAATGCTACATAAAGTTGTCTATGTGAGAACACTGATGTCTGCAGATTAATCCCCACATACTCTACTGGCTGTCCTTGAGACTTGTTGATAGTCATAGCAAAGGCCAGCTTGACTGGGAATTGAAGTCTCTTGAGTGGCACAGGTAATGTCTCTGCATTAGGTGATAACCTGATCCTTGGAATCAACACAATCTTTCCTCTAAACCTCCTATCCTTGCTGATAATCCTGCACTGGAGCACCTTTTTCCTCACATTCAATACCACTATTCTTGTCCCATTGCAAAGCCCTTCTCCTGGATCCAAGTTCCTCAGTAAGATAACTGGATAGCCAACCTTGAAACAAAGTAAAGCAGAAAGCAATCCACTACTATTGAGTTGTTGAAGAAACTCTATAAGATAGACATGGTGCATTCCATCTTCTTCAGACACAGAGTCTATACTTCTCAGCATATAGACCTCTGCATTTGGTACTGGATTGAACTATTGGAGAATAGCTTCATTAATATTATACACCTTATCATTTCTAGGACAGAGAATAATGCACTCCAAGAAGTATTGGTTATCTTGAACTCTTGGGTTTCTGATTTCTGAATAGATCCTGTTGATAAGAGTGTTGAGATTAGTGCAAACCATAGACTGAGGAACTTTTATTATCTCATTATCATCCATAGTTGATCCAGTACCAATTTCTAACAACCACTGAGCATATTGATTGTCAGCTTCAGAGTAGCCCAAGTGCATATTGTGTCTGAGATGTAAGAACTTGATATGTCTTCATAGATTTCCTCTACAAAGGGATGCTACTACCACATGTTGACATGTTCCTTGAGGTACCACAGGCAGGGTTTAATAGAAATCTCCTCTAAATACCACTATAATTTCACCAAATGGATGATCATTCTAGATAATATGTCAATTCAACTATCATAACATGGCCAAATGGCTAAGTTATTATTTATATTTCTTTTTTATTTTTATTTTTATTTAATTAGGAAATCAATGGATGCAAGGGGGAATGACTCAAAAGAGATGCATGGGACTTTATAAATAGAAATAAATACAGAATGTGTATAAGTAGTGTATAGCAATTGAATGGGAACTCTATTGAGTTCTCCTTGTCAACTCAGACTTAGAGAGTGATTAAGTTGTCTCAGGCTAAGTCACTACATCAACAGCTATCAAGTGCAAGTAATCACTTACTTCAAGTAAGTCTCTCAGACATTGATCAATAGCATCAATGTCATACTTGTGCTACATAGAAACTCCATCCCAAATGATAACCTTGGTCTGCTGGATGGCTGGAAACATGTAACTATTCCATTTGAGTCCAGCCACAGAGTCCTTATTAATAGAAAGAGAAATCTTAAAGCATAAATGAGACATCCTTCCTCTATCCAGCAAAAGAGCAGCAATTCCAGATGATACTACATATAGTGCCACCTGTTCTCTCCTCCTAACCTTAGCAGCAATAGTGTTACAAAGAAATGTCTTTCCACAACCACCAGCAGCATGAATAAAGAAAAGATGACCTTGGTTGTTGGTGACAGACTCTAGGACAGCATTAAAAACAGTAGCTTGTTTAGGATTAAACATTGCCTTTTGCTCATTTACCAAAGTTGCCATTTCATCTGCATTATACTGCTTAGCCTATAAGAGAGGATTGGGTATTCTATGACCCCACTGTTGCTATGGAAGAGGCATGGGTGAAAACTTAGCAAGACTTCTTCCCATTTCTACTAATATCCTGTTTAGATCCCAAAGGCCATAATTATAAACATCATCCTCTGGTACCTCCTGGTCAGCTTGATAGTGGCTCATATGACATAGTTTGTGCTTGACATTATCACACAGTCCAGCCTTGAATTGATCCCAGAGAACATAAGGCTCAGCCACTTTATCAGTCAGCAAGATCACTACTAACAACTGATGACATGCCACTCTAGGCTGCATTGCAATTACTTTCTCCAAGCAAATCCTCCACTCATGATCATCCTCCAGTAATCCTCTTGCTATACATGCTTCCTTGAATGTAACAAACACTTGGTCATTCCAGGTCCTCAGATGCTCCCAGTTTTTTCTATCTTCAAATATAGTTAAGAGAAGTTGTAAAAAGAACTGTTCTCCTTTTGATAGTGATATAAAGTACATCCTTCCAATTATCTTAGCATGTTGTCTTGGATGCCATGACTTGGCTTTAGCATTCTAGATATAGTGTTAAGGAAACTACCAGTAAGTAAGGCCCAAACCATTGTCATGTGCAAAGTTGTAATCAAACTAAGCAGTCAGCTGAGTCTTCTCCACATTTTGCCTGGCCAATACTTCATTGACAGTCTGGTATACATGAAAGTTGACATAGTGCTCATTGGGAAGATAGATAGAAAGACGTTGGACAGCTGGTGACTCTCTATGTATATTGAACTCAAAGATCTTCTAGTAAGCTTTAGTTGGACCAATAAACCAACCATCCAAGTGTACTTTGATCTCATCCTGCATCCTACTACTAATCTCTATAGTTGCTCTGTTAGAACCCTTATAGATGTACTTGCTGAGATACTTGACAGTTCTCAATCCAGCAGAAACCTCTATATTAATATAACAATCAAAAAGAAGAAGAAGTTGAGAACAGTAAGGGACCACATATTGATTAGTAAACCTGGTCCTATTGCATTAAAATACCAAGCCATTGTGTTATGAGAGCCCCAAACAGGAAAAGGTTTCCCATATATTTGAACACTTAATCCAAAACCTCAAAGTATACAATAGAGTAAGGATATAAATAGTATAGGGACTCAGCAAGTAAAATCATGTGACAAGGTCAGGTGATCATAGAACATTCTGGAAAGGACATGTGATTGCAGGACTCTAGGGTACAGCCACTGTAGTAGTAGTATAAGTAGGGCTACAATCCAACAAAGAACTCCATCGAGTTCTTCTTGAACATCCATCTAGGATGATCACTAAGGGCATTCACTGTCTATTGGTAACACAAGAACTCAATTCCCAAACAGTGACCTCGTACCTCGCGGCCTCACCACCCACTTACTCTCTTATCATCTTTGCTAATGAGCACAGTGCTTGGAAGCATTTTGGATAGCAGACCCTAGCTATAAAGGGGACTTCACTGTCAGTTAGGGACAGTGGGTAGATGGCCTGGACAAAGCTCATGTCCCTGCCAGAGACCTGACCTCTATATCAAGTGGGCTTATAATTAGTTCTTCACTACCAGCTCCATGCTACCAATCCATTGTGACTGGTCTACGCAGGGGAATGATGGTAACCTCTTAAAGGCCTGTCTAGCTTAGAGATTCCCTTCTTAGGGATAATATTATTTTACCCTTCTTAGTCAGTAGTCAGCTATAAGTACAGACGAAGAAGACCGCTCATCCTCCTACAAGGAATTATCACCATCACCATTGCCACCGCCAATGTCTCGCCAACAACAACAGCAACAGGGGGAATGCCCCTTGGCATCTGCCCCCCCCCCCCAAACCAGAGAGGAGCAACTCCTCGCCATGATTGCAACCCTGCAACAGCAGGTTAATACTATGCTCCTCCAGCAGCAAGGGAGTAGAGTGGAGGTTGCAAGACCTCAAGTCTTTAGTGGGAAAATGGAGGAAGTGAGCGCATTTGTGAATGTGGCTCGGCTATATATCAGAATAAAGATGACGGAGGAGGTGGCAGCAACCCAGATGGCCTGGGTATTATCATATGTACAGGGAGGAATAGCAGAGGCATGGAAAGATAATTTGTTGGATGAATTAGCAAAGGGGGAGTCAGAAGTGGAATTGGCAGAGCAGTTATTTGCAAAGATAAGAAACGACTTTGGGGAGATATTGGAGGAAGAAAGAAAGATAGAGCAGTTGAGGACCATTGAACAGGGAGGAAGGACCTGCAATGAGTATGTACAAGAATTCAAAAAGGTCGCCAGGGAGAGTGACTATGAGGGAAGACCCCTCATTGAAGAGTTTAAAAGAGGACTGAATGGGGCTATCAGGAGGAAGTTGGCTGAAGCAGAAGAACCACCAACCACTATTGGAGAGTGGCAAGAAAGAGCAGTGAGGTTAGACAGAAACCAAAGACAGAGCAGGGCAGAGGAGAGAGTGTTGGGGAGGAATGCAGTGCACCCAGGGGGAAATGTGCAGCCAAGAGGGAGAGGATCATATGGAGGAAGAGGGAGGCAAATAATGTGGAGAATGGGGGGAGGGTACAGAGGAGGAGGAGGAGAAGGAAATATGCTCAGTAGAGGGGGAACTCAGATGGGTCCAAGGAGAGACCCAAATACAATGGATATAGACAGAGAAAGAGGAGAAGACAGGACATGCTACGTATGTGGGAAGTGGGGCCATATGGCCAAAAATTGTTGGGAAAGGCATAAAGGAAGAGTAGTGGAAATGCCACAAGAGTTGGCAAAAGAAAATGGAGGACAGTGAGCTCTTGGCTGGCCTCCAATAACCTATACAGTGTATTGTACCCAGAAAAACTGGGCAATAAATTAAATTCCATCGATACAACTGAGAGAGTAAGAGATATACAGCACACACTATGGCTGTTAAGGGAGATCTGGTTGAAAGTGGGGTTAGAAAAGTTGGAAAATCATGAAGGAGTAGCAGTAAAGGCACTGTTGGATAGTGAGGTGACAGGTCTGTTCATGAACACAACCTTTGCAAAGGAAAAGGGGTTTAAAATGGAAAAGTTAAAAAAACCCCTTTTAGTCCAGAATGTAGATGGAACAATAAATGTGGGAGGAGCTATAATACACCAGGTCGAGTGTAATATGTTCTTTAAAGGACATATAGAAAGGGCAAGGGTGGACATGTGTAACTTGGGAAAAATGGAGCTGATACTAGGTATGCCATGGCTAGCAGTCCATAATCCAAAAATAGACTGGGAGAAAGGGGAAGTAAAAATGACATGTTGTCCACCGATATGTGGGAGAAGAAAACAAGAAGGGGGGAAAGAGAAAGCAAGGAAGATGAAAAAGGACAAGGACAAAGAAATGTTAAGAAAACTGGTACCCAGAAAGTTTTGGAAGTGGAGAAAAGTATTTGGAAAGAGAGAGTCAGAGAGGATGCCAGTACAGAAAACCTGGGATCACACCATAGAATTAAAGGAGGGGTTTACACCAAAGAAAGGAAAGGTATACTCATTATTGAGAGAAGAAAGAGAGGAGGTACAGACATTTGTGGAAGACTAGTTGAGAAAAGGATATATCCAACTCTCCAAATCACCTCAAACATCACTGGTACACTTTATGGTGAAAAAGGATGGTACACAGAGGATGGTACAAGATTATTGGCATATAAACCAGTGGATAATAAAAAATGGATACCCTTTACCCCTCATTGCAGACATATTAGATGGAGTAGGAAAGAGGAAGGTGTTTACAAAGTTGGACTTAAGATGGGAATATAATAATATCAGAATCAAGGAAGGGGATGAATGGAAGGCAGCATTCATAACACATATTGGAGCGTATGAGCCCACAGTCATGTATTTTGGGTTAACAAACTCCCCCACTATCTTCCAAGCAATGATGAATGACCTGTTCAGGGACCTCATAAACCAAGGGGACATAGCGACCTTCATTGACAACATTTTAGTGGCCACAGATACAGAGGAGGGCCATGACAAACTGGTAGAGGAAATGCTAAGGAGACTGGAGAAGAACAATCTGTTTGTGAAGCTGGAGAAATGCAAATGGAAAGTAAGAAAGGTAGAGCTCCTGGGAGTAGTGATCAGTCCAAAGGGAGTAGAGATGCAGAAGGAGAAGGTAGAAGGAGTCCTGAGCTGGCTGGCACCTAGGAACATCAAGGAAGTACAAAAGTTCCTAGGCCTTGCCAATTATTACAGGAGGTTCATAAAGAACTTTGCTAGGATAGCAGCACAACTACATGTGCTAGTCAGGAAGGAGCAAAAGTAGAAGTGGGAGAAGGAGCAGGAGAAAGCATTTGAGAGACTTAAGGCAGTGTTCACTACAGAACCTATTCTGGCCATCCTGGACATTGATAGGGAAATGAGAGTGGAAGCAGATGCCTCAGACTATACAACAGGGGGAGTGCTGTTGACGAAGTATGAAGATGGGAAGTGGAGGCTGGTAGCCTTCATCTCTAAATCATTAAATGCCATGGAGCGAAACTACGAAATTTACAATAAGGAGATGCTGGCAGTTATAAGATGCCTAGAAGCATGGAGGTATTACTTGGAAGGAGAAAAACTCGAATTTGAAATCTGGACAGACCATAAGAACCTCCAGTATTTTATAACGAGTCAAAAATTAAACTGCAGACAAGCAAGATGGGCCCTATACCTATTACAATTTAATTTCATATTAAAGCACATTCCAGGAGAGAGCATGGGAAAGGCGGATAGACTAAGCAGAAGACCGGACTGGCAGGAGGGGGTGGAAAGAGACAATGAGGACCAGAAACTGATAAAACTGGAGTGGATTAGGGGGGCAGAAACAATGATGCAGGAGGAAGACCTAAGAGAAAGAATCAAAAAGGTGCAGGAAGGGGATGAGAAGATAGTAAAAGCAGTGGAAGAGTTAAAAAGGGCAGGGATAAAGGCACTGAAAGATGAAGAGTGGGAAGTAGAAGATGGAATAGTATTAAAGGAAGGAAGGATATACATACCAGAAGGGGACCTCAGGAGGGAGATAATCCAACTATACCACAACACTCCAATAGAAGGACACAGAGGAAGATAGAAGACAGCAGAGTTGGTTGCCAGGAATTACTGGTGACCAGGAGTAACAAAAGAAGTAGGGAGATATATGGATAGATGTAATGTATGCCAGAGATACAAAAACCGGAGCGAGGCACCAGCAAGAAAGCTGATGCCCAATGTAATCCCAGAAAAACCATGGAGTCATATACTGGCAGATTTTATCACCAAACTGCCATTGGCCCAAGGATACAATGCCATTCTAGTAGTGTGTGACTGTCTTAGCAAAATGGCACACTTTATAGCAACAACAGAAAGGACGTCAGCAGAGGGACTTGCAAAGCTGTTCCGAGATTATGTATGGAAGTTGCATGGGCTCCCAGAAAGTGTCATATCAGATAGGGAAGTACAATTTGCAGCGGAAATGATGAGGGAATTAAATAACTTGCTGGAAATCCAGACAAAACTCTCGATGGCTTATCACCCTCAAATGGATGGCCAAACAGAGAGGACAAACCAGGAGTTAGAACAGTACCTGAGGATCTTTATCAATCACAGGCAAGAGCAGTAGCCAGATTGGTTAGGAACAGCAGAATTTGCATACAATAACAAAATTCACGCAGCAACAAAAACCTTGCCATTCAAGGTAAATTATGGCCAAGATCCAAGGATGGGATTTGAGGGGAGAAGGAAAGAAAAGTACGAAGCAGTGGGAAAATTCATGGAAAAGATAAAGAAAATCCAGGAGGAAGCAAAAGCAGCGTTAGGGAAAGTACAGGAAGAGATGAAGAAATTCACAAACAGAAGGAGAAGGGAGGAGGAAGAATACAGTTTAGGGGACTTAGTACTGCTAAGTATGAAGGACTTGAAGTGGCAAATGAAAGGAAGAAGATCAGAGAAGCTGACTGAATGTTTTGTGGGTTCCTACAAAATAAAGGGAATCATCTTGAGTAATACAATAGAATTAGAACTACCTAAATCTATTAAAATACATCCTGTAGTTAACGTAAGTAGAGTACAACTCTATAAATCACAGGTAGAGGGATAGAAGAAGATACCACCAAAACCAGTCATCATTGAAGGAGAAGAGAAATTTGAGGTGGAGAAAATCTTAAACAAAAGGACAGTTAGAGGGAAGGAAAAGTTCCTGGTGAGATGGAAAGGCTACATGGCGGAAGAAGATACCTGGGAAAATAGGGAAAACTTAGAAAATGCAAAGAAGTTGGTAGAAGAGTTCCAGAGGGAGTATGGGGAAGAAGTCGAGGAACTAAGGTGGCAGGAGCAAGAAGAAGAAGAAAAGGAGTTCAGTCAGGAATTGCCTAGGGAATTCACAGCAAAACTACTGTACAGCTGGGGAAGAAGAAGATACAAAAGAGAAAGGGAAAAGAGATGGGACGAAAATTGGTATCAATGGAAAAATTCCTCAGGATGAGGAAACTTGAAGGGGGGGCCATGTTATGAAAGCCCCAAACAGGAAAAGGTTTCCCATGTATTTGAACACCTAATCCAAAACCTCAAAGCATACAATGGAGTAAGGATATAAATAGTGTAGGGACTCAGCAAGTAAAATCATGTGACAAGGTCAGGTGATCATAGAACATTCTGGAAAGGACATGTGATTGCAGGACTCTAGGGTACAGCCACTGTAGTAGTAGTATAAGTAGGGCTGCAATCCAACAAAGAACTCCATCAAGTTCTTCTTGAACATCCACCTAGGGTGATCACTAAGGGCATTCACTGTCTATTGATAACACATTGTCAGATCTAGTATAGAGTGGATAACTGTCCTCAGCCAAGTCTATTCTTTCTCTATAGTCTTTAGGAAAGCATTTACTACATTGTTCATTGACCATACACTTGGCTTGGGGATTGTCAGCACCACATAGACCATACAATATGTATTTGGTGACTTTTGCATAGAGAAGTGGCTGTAGCTGAGGATCAGGTAACTGTGCTGAGATTATAGAGTTTATATAATGAGGGTCTTAAATATAATCTTGAGGGTGTAGAAAGATGAGCAGGTGAATATAGAAAAGACCTCTCTTCTGGAACTCAATGGTGTGAATATGAGCTACTGCAGTACCAAAGAAGCTATTATCAATGAGCTTGAGAAGTATTTTCTTTTTCTGTTCAAAGACCTGTAATACAATGTCAGGACAATCAGTGGCTGTCTGTCCAGAGAAAAGACTCTGAATAATTTCTGGCCACTTGGGATTAGCAGTCATGGTGAGAAATAGATCTGGTTTGTGAAAATGTCTGCAAATGGCCATAGCACCTTGGAACAACTGAGTCATAAATCTAGGACACCCTATATGAGAAGAAAATAGAATGAGTTTGTGTCCCAATATTATGACTTGGCCAAATGGCTAAGTCATTATTCATATTTCTTTTCTTTTTCTTTTATTTTTAATCAGGAAATCAATGGACACACAAGAGAGAATAACTCAAAGGAGATGTATAGGACTTTATAAATAGAAGTAAATACAGAATGTATCACAAATGACCACTTACTGATTTGTGAGTTGATGATTTGATAATCAAAAGGTTCAAAAAAGCAAAGTTTAGACAGTAGCAAAAGATGTTGTTAAGTCTGAGGTTTATCCTCAGACATACAGTCCTTAAATAC
>Ga0153925_1000369_pt1 | contig 11019 bp, 7 predicted proteins | sample TSNJ009MetaG_FD_104684 | JGI IMG/M metagenome (GOLD analysis project Ga0153925, IMG submission 104684) | Attine ant fungus gardens microbial communities from New Jersey, USA - TSNJ009 MetaG | ecosystem: Host-associated > Fungi > Mycelium > Unclassified | place: USA: New Jersey, Wharton State...
AACATTCTGGAAAGAACATGTGATTGTGGGACTCTAGGGTATAGCCACTGTAGTAGTAGTATAAGTAGAGCTGCAATCCAACAAAGAACTCTATTGAGTTCTTCTTGAACATCCACCTAGGGTAATTACTAAGGACATTCATTGTCCATTGATAACACACAAGCTCTTTCCTTTCTTTCTCTAAATCTCATCTATTTCCATTGCATCTGGGTCCTTCTTTCCTCCACTCCTCTCTTCAATTGCCTCTGGACCAAATATTGCGCCCTGGGCCTTATCTGGATATAAGGCCTTATATGCTTGCATCAACAATTTGAGGTAGTCATCCTATGTTTTTGGAGACTGATTTATAATTTCATAGATGACAAGCGCATTTCACAGCTCATCAGGAATGACCTCCTTCATTTTGTCAATGTGAACTTCATCACTATAGTTGACAATTCTTGCCAATGTCCTGTATCATTCTACATACTTGACAAAGTTCTTTCTTGCTAGGTCCTTGTTGACCCAGAGCACTGTTAATTCCTTCTTTGCTCTCTTTTTGTCATCTTATTGTCTGTAAATATTTTTGAGTTCTTGGGCAAAGTTACTCCAAGAACCAACACTTAATCCTGCCTGAACCTTGTCATAATATGATTTCATATATGTGCTGGCAGGAGCATGTAAACGGGTGAGGGCATATATAATTTTCTGATCATCTGATATAATACCAGATACCAAACAATAGAGAGCAATCTGGCTCAACCAATCATACAGATGCATCTTATTTTCAGAGTCTGCAAATGTTGGTAGCTCTGGCACCTTGGTTTTAGAGGCGATGTTTCCTCCAGGAAGCCTTGTCAGCTCTTCCCAAAGATGGGTAACTTCTGCCTCCAAAGTTGCAATCCTGTTATATGCAGTGGTCAAGGCACTATTATAATAGTTGATTGCTCTATTGAGCACCTGGTCAATGTAGTTCTTGAGAAGGAGAGAAGTTCTTTGATGTGCATTTTGCAGCATTTATATCTCAGTTTCATCCCAGGGCATATGCTTAACGCTTATGCTATCTTTGACAAGTGCATCCCAATTCTCAGCACTGAAATCAGAAAAGGAAACAGTAGTGGTAAAGTTGTTGAAAGTCGACATATCTATTTAAGTAATTAATTATGGTTCTTGAGTATGTTTTTAAGGGGGTAAAAGGAAAAAACGCCCAAATTTAGCCTCTTAATGCCATAGTTATACAGCAGTACCATTTTAGATTTATATCTAGGAAATGTAAATGTTCAACTCTAGGAGAGTTTGACAAATTGCTAGTACTCTAGTCATTGGTTCTGATAGATCTACACTCCTTAGGCACTTACAAGTACCTTTCAGTAGTCTCCATTCTTTGGCAGTTATCATATGATCCTCCTTCTCTACTTTCAATACTTTATTCTCTAACCTTCTAAACCAGTTCTATACAGGACTATACTGTTGATTCTCCTCCTCAACTCTTTTCCTCATTTCATTAAAAAATGGTAGTATATAGTCTAGGGTTGGTTTCAAAATTTCTTTGAAGTCTCTTGTTTGAAAAAAGGGTAGTTTGATTGGAATAGGTAGAGGTGGTGAAGAAAGGCGAGATTCTATCTGTAGTTTGAGTGGTAGTGGTAATAGAGGATCGGAAATCTTGTCAAGAAGTTCCTTTGCCTTGAGTAATTGATATAACCATGCTTGTCTAGCAGCACGTTTTTTATGTTTTTCCACCAATGCCCTCGATTCTTTTTTCAACAGAATACAAGGTTTAGGGGGTAGAATAGGCATAGGTATGACTGTTCTTCTTCTTTTTCCAACATCTTTGAACTTTCTATGATTTTCTGGAGTAAGATAAAGTGTTTTTCTAACACCAGTTTCAGCATTTGTGAAGGTGACAATATTGCTGTTTTTTCTGATGGTAGGCATGGCTTGGGGACAAAAGTGAGTACAACATCCCTAGTTCAGTAGATGAAGTGTGGTGGGCAGAAACTACACTACAACTATACTAAAAGTGTCCTTCCAACAATATAGGTCCTGTCTTGAGGGGAGAATTTGATGTTATGTCCAGTTTTTTACACTGGCTCATGGAGGAGGAATAGAGGTTCTCAGAGTAGTTCTAGCCACCTGCAAGGGTTTTTTGGAAATGTTTATACAAATCCAAAGTCTTTTAGGACTAGCTGTGATATACAAGCTAGCCTGCTCTCAATAGTTTAAGAGACAGACCTTTCCCTTTATGCCTGGGGTCCAGCCTACTATAGAGATAGGTCCTTGACAGAAACCCACTCTGAGCCCTCAGTGAGTCATCTGTCCTGTAACACAAACAAAGACTCTTCTATAGAGATAGGTCCTTGACAGAAACCCACTCTGAGCCCTCAGTGAGTCATTTGTCCTGTAACAGAAACAAAGACTCTTCTATAGAGATAGGTCCTTGACAGAAACCTACTCTAAGCCCTCAGTCAGTCATATGTCCTGTAACAGAAACAGAGACACTCTCAGAAAAGTCATCTTGTCCTGTAACAGAGACAAAGAGACTCCCTTATAGCCCTCTGGACCCATATCTGAAATGAACACAACCCTATGTCCTTTACAGAGACAATGGAAATAGAAAACAGTAGACTTAACAAACTATCACAAATGGCCACTTACTGATTTGTGATTGGTTGATTTGATAATCAAAGTGTTTAAAAAAGTGAAGTTAGACAAGCAGCAAAAGATGTTGTTAAGTCTGAGGTTTATCCTCAGACATACAGTTCTTAAATATATAATTGTGGTGGTCTGTGCACCAGAACAGCCTACCACATAATCACTACCTATTGTTCTACATATAGAAGTGCTATTGTTCTTGAAATAGAGATAACCTAACTATCTTAGGGCAGTCCTTTGTTCTATTCAAGAACAGATGATAATCTATAGATAAAGATCAGTTATTATATACAAACATTGAGGACCTTGTATCTCTATGGGATCTTATTGCCTCTAGATCTATTTATAGCTGAAAGAAGCACATTGAAGAGAGCTTCATGATGGTCATTGAAGCAAACAATTATGTTAAGCAGTTCCCAAGATATCAGTGATTTAGTGTCTGGTAACTTGGTGATTACTGACTGATCTGCTGATAACTCGGTGAATACTGATTGCTTTGAGACGTTTTTGGTACCATTTGAAAGGTCTTCTTAAGAGCTTTTGGTGGCCATTTAGATCATCAAAATTGGTCAAGTATTCCTGGAGTTATAGTCTGAATGAAGTTTGTGACACTTCTATATCTTGTATTTTATAGGCTTTACTAGCATATGTATTCGAGCACCTAGTGAACTCTCATTGACCTTTTTGCCAATTGATATTTGGATTATGCTTATACAAGTACAAATACCCAATTATTATCTTCTTATTTCCTAAGTTAGTGACAAAAAGGTACTAGGTCATCCTATATGATCTAATTTCTATATAAGCTCAGACATACTCAGTTATCTGTCCTGCTTTGTTGGAAGTGCTATCTACATTGATTACACAATACAAATTTGCCAGTTTATAAGTTACCAGATTGTTATTTTCCATGATAACTCTATCAATAAAGTTTGTGGTGGTTTCTGAATTAACTAAAGCCTTGGTCTGTACTTTCTTTCTGTATACCCAAAGTATAACTGGAATTTTAAAGGAGATAGTCTTGTTGTGCACTATATTATTATAAAATTCCAGTACTACTTCTGACTTTTGCAAGCTAATAGAGGGTACACTTTCTTCCAACTGTAGATCACAGACATTATACTCTACAGTTCCAAGGGAAAATCCAATTTGGACATTCCCTTTCCCTTTTTACTTGAGGGAATAGGATCAGAGATATCTTCAATTGACATACTATTAATTTTGATGTTCTCAGGAGAGGAATCTGGGATATTACTATCTTTCTCTAACATCTTTATTAGCCATGCTCTAAATGACTAATTCTTATTCTTGCTTGGATCCAGTGGAGATGGTTTCTAGAAAAAAGTCTTATAAGAACACTTGTCTTCATTACCAGGCTTGTCATAACAGTTTATAGTGTTATGCATTTTTGACTTATTCTTAAAGCCTTTTCCAGTATATATTTGACAGTATTGTGAGCTCTTCCTTTCCTTTTTCTGAATCTTATCTATTTCCATTGCATCTGGGTTCTTCTTTTCTCTACTCTTCTCTCCAATTGCCTCTGGACCAAATATTGTACCCTAGACCTTGTCCAGATGTAAGGCCTTAAAAGTATGCTTATATTAACAATTTTAGATAGTCATCCCATGTTTTTGGAGATTGATTTGTAATTTCATAGATAACAAGTGCATTTTACAGCTCATCAGAAATAATCTCTTTTATTTTGTCAATGTGAACTTCATCACTATAGTTGACAATTCTTGCCAATATTCTGTACTGTTCTGCATATTTGACAAAGTTCTTCCTTACTAGGTCTTTGTTGATCCAAAGCACCATTAATTTCTTCTTTGACCTCCAAAACTTCCCTCTACAATGCTGTTACCCTCTTTCTAGTAGGGCTTAATAGCCTCAAAGAGTTCTTAGAAACTCAAAGACTATAATGTTATACAAATCTCTTCTACAAAGGCTCAAAAATGGTCTATAAGAAGACTTTACCAATACTACTCCTGAAATACCAGACTTATATCCTAGAGCAACCTTGCACTGAAAGGGGACAAAAGGTACTATTAGCCTGGCATGAGCTAAATACATAGTACTAGGTTCCAATTGCATACTAAAGAGTTTGTAGGAATGAATAAAGATATTAAAAAGTGAATATAGAAACTTAGCATAGTAAAGTAAAGTAGAATTATTCAAAAAGAGTATAAGCTTGATCTAGATCTACCTTGCATAGTGTCTCAAAGGTGTCAACCTTTATACACTGTAACAAACTTACTATCAAAATAGTTAGTAAACTACTTCTAGACTTTACCAGACTCAACCAGGCCCTTATCCACATTTCTAACACCAAACCTTATGGGTGTGATACAATCTAAGTCAATGGCTAGCTAAGCTTTCCAAGCCTACTATCTTAGAGAAAATTGTTTGAGCAACTGCTATGTCTTGTCTCTAGAAAAAGTAAGAGTATAGAGTAAATTCACCTCAACCACCCAACCTCTTCACTTAGAACTCATACAAGTACTAGAAGACAACTTTAGAGCCCTTGAAATAGTGGTAGATATCAAGATTGCATGCCTTCACTCACTAGTGATAGGGAAAAGAAATAACAAGGGTGAATAGAACAAATTAAAAAGGCAAAGTCTCCAAGTTGTATCACAGTTGTATGCTATTGAATAGATACTAGAAAGGTAAATCAAATAATAAAGAGCTTATGAAGGTTGTTATAAAGGAAACCAATGAACCTAGAAGATGAAATATTTTTAATATCTGCTCAAGAACAAGCTCTAGTTGATTGTGGATCTCAAAGGTATATATTTGTCTTATACCATAACACTACCTTTTTTAAGCTAGTCTAGTAGCCTGGCTTGCTGTCAATACAACAGTACTGCCTAGAACTCCTATGTCCTTGTATAGGCTCTACTTTAACTAACTACACAGTTAGAAACCTACTCTAAAAATGTATAGTGAGTAGTTAAACTCCTAGTTGAGTAAATGCCCAAGTCCTCCTCAAAGTGAGATGCATCCCTTAAGAAAAGTTTTATAGAGTTTTATAAAAAAACAAACAGGAAACTCAGTCACTCAAAAATAGCAATAGAGCTCTAAAGCAATAGAGAGAGGGAGATAATGGAAGTAAGTTGTTGCTAGACCCCTTTGTGCTCCTAGAGTATATATTAGAATTACAAATCATAAAATCAACAGTTAAGAAAATAAAAGAAACATTCTAATAGCCTATTATGGTAGGGAGTGGAATAATGAAGCAGAATCCCCTTCCAATCACATGGCCAGTGCTCTCTGTCCTTTTTAACTCTCCAATCCAGTCTTCTTTTAGAGCTTTTCATTGAATCTGGTCTTTGAACATGGTTCAAGGAGTCTCAAAGGCAGCATAGGTAATCTGCTCTCAAGATCAATGTCTTCATTGATCTCTCCAATTCCAACTTTCTTAACCTCTCTCTGTTGTTCTTCCATACTTCTGACCTTCCTCCTCTGTCCTGGATAACTCTTTATAGAGGATATCAAAAATGATTGCTGAGATCTAATAGTAACACTAAAGCCTAAACCATCAAATACAATAGCTACTAGATTATGATATCATTCTACCAGAGACTAGTTTTCCCAAGGTTTAGACAGTCCTCAAAAAAGCTTCTAAAGGAGATTTCTAGGTTGTTATAAAACAACCAAGAAGAAAACTATTTCTTGCACATTCATCAACTTGATAGAAAACATCCAAGAATATGATACAGAAAAGATATAAATAGTGTGGGAAGGATTATGTAAGATATAGATAGTTCTTAGTAAGGGTTATGTGATTGTAGGAGATAGGCACACAGACCATCTAATATTTGTATAAGTATCTAGAGGAATCCAACAAGAAACTCTATTGAGTTTTTTCTGAACAACTACCTTGGTTGAGCTTTGAGTTCTCATGACTAACATAGATTGTATCTGGTACAAAATAGCTGAACAGGTCTTATGAGGCTAGTATAGTAGTGGTCATAGCTGCTATTCTACTACTTGGGTAATATATACAAGTCCAAGACTAGAGGTTAAGTAGTATACAATTGATATTATCTTTGCTACTCAAGCTGAATTATAGTAGAGATTTGTGATAATTATTACTTAAATTGCCTAAAAAGACTGTCCTGTATAATACTGGCTCTCTGAGTATTATATTAAAATTACAAATTGATGAAACTCAATAAAAAAATAAATAGAAAAGGAAAATGCTTTTTTTTTTAGTCTCTCTCACTTCTTTCCTTTATAACCATACTATATAGATATGTCCAACATTGCCTTCTATCCTGCTATGCCAGCCCATTACCACCATGTGCTTCTGCTCTACCTTTATACTACCACTTTCTATCAATATCTTCTGATCTCTCAACCAGCTACTTCCTACCTGAGTACAGTCTAGAAACTGGCTTTAATATATATGAGTATCCCAACTCACAATATCATTGTGTACTATATCTGCTTTTTGGTTGAGTCTAGCAGTGATGAGATCACAAGTTATTAATAGACTTTTGATTTGTTACTTTGGTATCATATTCGTCCAAGTCTGTTTTAGATTGAAAGTCTATAGTATTCCAAAGGTGTTCTAGAGTTTCTGAGTTATAGAGTATTAATATTGATAGTTTGTCTCTAAAATTTGATACTAGTTTATCAGTCTTGTCTTCCAAGGTATATGCTATTAAGCAAGTGACAGCTTGGTGACTATCTGGTAGGAGTCACCTTTGGTAGTCTTTTATATGTCTAAGAGCTTGTAGGAGGTTTCTAGGATAAACTCAGATACTAAATTCAGAGATATAAAGTGTATCCCATATTATATTTCCACAGAAAATTCATTGGTAGTATAACAGCACTTAATTAAATATTATATAGTAATATTGAATTCCCTTTAGCTCAACTTGGAGGCTCCTGACCCTGACTAATAGAACTATAGGATCAGAGATATCTTAGTAGTAAGAGTATATATATTATAGAAGTACACTCCAGAAGCCTTATTCTAATCTCTAAGGATTCTTCTAGAGGTAAGTTGTAATATATTTAGAAGTGTAATATTACCTAAGGATTCTCCTAGAGTCTACTCCACTCTGGTTACTCTTACATAGCCTTATCATTGCTACCAATGTTCTAGGAGACCTTTTTGTAGTGAATATCTATATGGCAGTACAAAGACAAGTAGCTATTTTTTTGAGAAGTTATGCTAAAACATTTATATTATATTAGAACTATGCTACTGTTCCTTGTTTATCATTTGAGACTGTTACTTCAACATCTATTTAAGTATCTAATTTTATTTAGACAACTTTCAATTACTAATGCACAGTAAGACACCTGAAAAGTATAAATCCTAGACTAGAAGATTTATCTGACCTAGGACAAACTGAGGTAGCACTCATATTCTTTAAACCTCTAAGTCTAATTCTTTTAATAGAATATAAATCACTCTTCTGTTTTACTACCAGAAACCTCATTTGATATCCAAGATATTGAATACAATACTTCAGCTATTGAACATGATACTACAAATCTTGAACATGATAGAGGTTTAGAATCATCTACTAATGATGACAATTGTAAAAACAAGTTCAAGAATAGATCAGACACTTAGAAAAAGAAATTTGATGTTGTTAATGGTATTACAAGAGGAGATTATAAATTTGGTAGGTGTTCTCTTATGTTTGTCTTGATTATTCTTGTACAGTAGAATCTAGAAGATTTAAAGTAAAATAGACCTTTGTGTCTTCCTTGTAAAAATTCTACTAAGATTTCAAAGCACTTTCAATGTATTATAATTTGAGTAAGCTATTTTCTATGTATTTTGGAAGTATTTACATATTTTTCTTTTAGAGAGAAAATCTAGCTATAGAAACTGGCTATTAGTTTTATATTGTAGGCCAAAATACCACTGTGGTTTCTTTCTTTTTGCATTATGCTTTACCTCTGTAGTAACTTAGCCTAAGATGACTTAACTACACTTCTGGTCCAAGTTGACAAGAAGAACTTAATAGAGTTCTCATTCAATTCTGTACACTACTTATACATTTATTATATGGTTTGTATACTACTTTTCCCATACTCATTATGTGACTCCATTATGTGATATCACTTGACTTTGTGATATATTATATATGATATATCATGTGATACTTTCTCACACTCTTTCTTATGTAGTAAGTTCAAATAAAAAAAGAAAAGAAAAATAATAACTTAGCCATTTTACCAAGTTATAACAACCTTGCTTACAAGCTGAAGTAGGACAAGAACTTGATATTATCTACCATAATATATCACATACAATAAAGACCTTACTTATGACTTGTTAAAGAGAAGTTTTTGAGTTGACTATAGAAATTGAAGCCCAAAAACAAATACTTGCAAAGGTTAAAGTACAAGTTTCAGAAGCATATAAAAAGACTGATATGCAACAAAAAAAGATTGACAAGCAAAAAGCTTTGATTACTGAACTTCAAGCTTATCTTCAAGCTAATATATAAATATCAGCAATTAGATGTAGCTACCATCTTTTTTACATTTGCATCTGAGTATATTATTGAAAATAATAACAAATTCAGTAGTTATCTTTTAGTTCCTCTATAGTACATGAAGCTCTTTCTTGTTTTTTGTAAAAAATCTTTAGAATCTCTTGACAATTGCAAACCTCAGCCAACTCTAAGCCAAATGACTTGAATCCCTACTCATAGATATAGTAACTATCTTAGACTAACTGTTTGAAGTTTTCTCTTTATGTGACAAAGAATGCAGGCCATGGATCTGGATAATGGATCTGTAGAGCAATTGAATTTACTTCCACTACATATTACAACTGGTGATGATATTCTGTATTATATGAAAATCTCAGCTTATGATATAGTAACTTTATGTTTTCAGACAGATATATAGAAAATTTGCATATAATATAGCTTCCATAACTACCAGATAAAAGAAATAGATATATTCTGCCATCCCTGGAAAGCTATCTTCCCCTGCCTACAACCAATTGTAGTGACTTAACCTGAGATAACTTAATTATACTCCAAGTCTGAGTTAACAAGAAGAACTCAATGGAGTTTCCATTAGATTTTGTATACTACTTATACAACTACTACATAGTCTATATACTACTTTCCCATACTTATTATGTAATATCATTGTGATGTGACCCTGTGACATGTAACACATTCCTACACTCCTTCCTTGTATAGTAAGTCCAAAAGAAGAGAAAAGAAAAAGAAAAAAAATATAAATAATAACTTAGCTATTTTGCCAAGTCATAATACCAATACACTTTGCTGAAACTATGAGTTCCATATATTTCAAGTATATAAAGTGTGTGAGTTATAATATCTCTCAGGTTGTATATGCTATAGATGCTAGTATTCCTATATCTAAATAGCAAGTAGTGTCTATTGCAGCATATAGGGTTAGTAGTCACTAAGTCATTCCTGTGAAATTATCAACTGAGAAAGTGGACAATACTGGATGCTGAAATTTTTGTGACCTAGTTAATGGTTGCCAAAGCTATAGCTACAGTATACAAAGGTATAAAGAGTTTTGACATCCTATACACAAAATAATCTTACTGCTCTAACATTTGTGCATTTTTGAATCTTGGGCTGGGTTTTACTACTAATCTATTTTATTTGGATAGGATAATAGACTATCTGATTATGTAAGGGAGGCTATAAAAATCCTTTCTGCTATTGACATCTGGTATATAGGTATCCTTGCTTTTCTACACATACAAACAAGATACAAGCTCATTTCTCTCTGTATAGCCATTATTATCTATGTTCTCCCCTGTGGCTATCTCCTTTGTCATACCCACAACACCACTGCCTTTGCCTGGCAAAACAATGACCCCAAAATTGGAATTTAGAGACCATGGTAAAATGCTGTTTCCAATCAAGCCAGGTCCTTTGTAAGGGTGACTAGAGCAGAGTGGACTCCAGGAGAATCCTTAGCTAATATTATACTCCTATGTTATGTTACAACTTACCTCCAGGAGAATCCTTAGAGTTTAGGATAAGGCTTCTAGGGGTGTACTCTACAATATATACTATTACAGCCTGTCTGTCTCTGATCCTACAGTCCTGTCTGGTAGGGTCAAGAGTTGCCAAGTCGACCTAGTGGAATTAAATATTACTATGTAATATTTAATTAAGCACAGGGTTGTTCTGGGATTTGAGTCTAGTGTTCTAAGGGTGGCATTGGTAGGGTCCCCTTATATCCTTCATCTAACATCATCCTGTTGTCAATTGACTGATATGACATCCCATGTCAGTTTTTCTCTCATAGTCAGGACTGTATACTAGAGCCAAACTTGGCCCATACCTTACTCCTTTGGCCATACACCTCTTGCAGATACCTTACTGACATTGTTTTATTGAGCTCTCTGTGTCTTAGCAC
>Ga0153925_1000372_pt1 | contig 11005 bp, 7 predicted proteins | sample TSNJ009MetaG_FD_104684 | JGI IMG/M metagenome (GOLD analysis project Ga0153925, IMG submission 104684) | Attine ant fungus gardens microbial communities from New Jersey, USA - TSNJ009 MetaG | ecosystem: Host-associated > Fungi > Mycelium > Unclassified | place: USA: New Jersey, Wharton State...
ATACTATTTTACAGTGGCTGTGCTACTACTAGTCCACAATCACATGTTCTTCCAGAATGTTCTATGATCACTTGACCTTGTCATGTGATTTGGTTACCTAAGTTCCCACACTATTTATACCTTAACCTCATTGTATGACTTGAGATTTTGGATTAAGTATTTAAATGCATGGGAGACCATTTCCTTCTTGGGGCTCTCATAACATTATTGTTTCTTCCAGAAAGTGTCTCCATACCTCCAAGTATCTAACTATCACCAATATTTCTTTGTCATGTATCTTATAATTTCTTTCTGTATCACTTAGAGATTTTGAGATAAAAGCAACTGGTCTCCATAATCTATCTGAGCGCTTCATTGATAGTACTCCCCCAGTAGCATAATTCAATACATCTGCTTCTACCCTGAATTCTTTATCAAGGTCAGGAGCTACTAATACTAGTCTGGTCATAAAGACTTTCTTAAGTTCATCAAATGCTTATTGTTGTTTCTCTTCCCACCACCATTTTACATTCTTCCTTGTTAACATATTTATTGGCCTGGCTACTTGAGTGAAATCCTTAATAAACCTCTAATAATAGTTTATGAGGCCCAGGAATTTCCTAACATCTTTAATGTTCTTTGGCTCTGGCCAACTCAACACTCCATCCACCTTTTCTTTCTCTATCTTTATGCCATTGGATCCTATTACCACTCCTAGGAACCTTATCTTCCTCACTTTCCAGGCACATTTTTCTGGCTTGATATATAAGTCATTCTCCTCCAGTCTCCTCAATACTTCCTCTACAATTTTGTCATGTCCTTTTTTTGTTTCTGTCCCAACTAACACATTGTCCACAAATACAGCTACTTTCCCTTTGTTAATCATATCTCTCAGGATTTTATTCATCATTACCTGAAATATAGCTGGTGAGTTTGTTATCCCAAAGAACATAACTGTTGGTTCAAAGGATTCCATATGTATTGTAAATGCTCCCTTCCACTCATCTCCCTTTTTAATTCTCACATTATTAAACCTCCACTATAAGTCTATTTTAGTGAATACCTTCTTACTCCCTGTTGTGTCTATTAAATCTATAATCAATAGTAGTAGATAGTTATTTTTCACTGTCTGGTCATTTAGACTATAGTAGTCCATTATCATCCTCTTACTTCCATCTTTCTTTGCCACAAAGAACACTGGTGACATCTGAGGGGATTTTGATGGTCTAATATACCCCTTCCTAAGTTGGTCATTTACAAATTTTTGGACCTCTTCCCTTTTATCCTTTGATAATAGGTAGATCCTTCCTTTCTTAGGCTTAAATATCTCCTTAAGATCTATAGCATAATCCCAGACTTTTCATGTAGGCATCCTCTCTAACTCTACCTTCCCAAATACCTTCCTCCACTTCAGGAATTTCTTTGGGACCATTTCCTCAATTTTCCTATGATTTGCCTTGACCTCCTCTTCTCTTCTCCAATCTTCTTTATCATCTATAGCCCATCTTACAATTTTCTCTTTCTCTAGAGTAACTACTTGTCTTCTCTTCTTTACTTTCTTTTCTTCTTTCAACTTGGTATTTCTTCCACACAGTGGTGGACATCTTATCATTTTAACTTCTTCTGTCTCCCAGTTGATTTCTGGATTATGGGCTTGCAGCCATGGCATGCCCAATATTACATCTGTCCTTCCTAAGTCACATACATCCATCCTCATTCTTTCAACATAGTTTTTATAGTACACATTGACTTCCACCTGATATGTAATTGCTCCTCCACTGTTGTTCATACCATCCATATTTCTTACCATCACTGGTCTCTCTAGTTTCTGCAGTCTAAACCCATGTCTAGCTGCCATTTTTTTATCCATAAACATTCCTGTCATACCACTATCCAAGAGTGCTTTCACTATTATGCCTTCATGTATATCTACTTTCTTTACCCCTATATTTAACCATACTTCTCTCAGCATTTCAAACATCCTCCTCATATCTCTCTCTGTACTCCCCTCTCTTGCTGTACCTCTCAGAACTCCTGTCCACATGCCTAACCCTCCAACATCTGAAGCATTTAACTTCTTCTACTATCTCATTTCTTCTTATCCTTACTTCCTCTCTCACTCCACATCTCATTACTCTACTTAACAACACTTCAAATTTATTCCTGGGGATCAGTTCCCCCTTCTCCTTCTCATTCTTGTTCCTGTAGTTATGGACCAGGTGCCCAAACTTTTCACAACTCTAACACTTCTTCCCATCTCTTCCTTCTAATCCTGCTCTTAGTTTGGTGAGGGCATGCCATTGATTGAGCATGCTACTCATAAGAGAGTTGTATTGATCTAGAGACATGATGCTACATCTTCAGAGAAGTCAGAATGGGAAATGATCTCACTAATGCTATGTCTACTGGGGTGCAAGATCTTCACCCAGCTAGACACCTACTGCCTTACTTACTACTGCCCTAATACTATGGTTATACTATCACCCCAAGGAGAGGATCTCTAACCTAAATACCTTCCTAAGGATGTGGCATTACTCCTCTGCATGTACAGCCCACAATAGGACTTCAGCACAAGGTTTATAAAGCAAAAAGATACAAGTAACTACTGGCAACACCACTCAATTAGCAGGTCAGGTCTCAGACACAATACCTGAGCTTGGTACTGTGCTTCTACCAATAGTCTCTAACTGACTATCAAGTCCCCTTAAGCCAAGGACCTAGGTATGTATGGAGGTGACTAGTGATTGTAATAACCACCAGTCAAGGGTCAAAAAGATTATGAGAGAGTAAAGATGAGCAAGGTCCAAGGTGGATGGTGCTCTAGATGTGGAATTGAGTTCTAGTGTAGTAACTTAGTCTGAGATGACTTAATCACCCTCCAAGTCTGAGTTGACAAGGAGAACTTGATAGAGTTCCCATTGGATTCTGTACACTACTTATACAACTACTACATAGTCTATACACTACTCTTCCATACTCATCATGTGACTCCATCATGTGACATAACACTGCAATATCCTGACATGTAACTGTGATGTGTGATATTAGTTATGTGACACTTTTCCACACTTCTTCCTTGTGTAGTAACTTCAACTAAAAAAATAAAATAAAATAAAATAAATATAAATATAAATAATGACTTAGCTGTTTTGCCAAGTCATGACACTCCATATGTACAGACAATTTATTCTCTTCTGAAAACTTCAGAAAAAGTACTTAAAGATGACTCATCTCTCTTTTTCTGCTTACTATACAATCTTCTTCTATTATTCAGACTCTTACCTTCTAGTCATTGACACTTAGTAAACTGACACTTTTGTACAAGTATATAGGACTCTGAAGTACAGTAGCCTTCTATACACTCAAATCTCTTGTTAACTCTCCCTAAAACAATTATATTATAGAAGCTCTTTATCAAACCACTCCACATTCTTCTTCTAAACAAGAAGTTGTAACCTGAGTGACAAACACAAGAGACTTCAGGTTGTAACATATACCTAACCTACTAATAATCTACTAGAATCTACTAGAATGTTCTCTAGTTATGTGACTGATATGTAACAATGTGATATGACTGATACTGTAATAACTGTGATATGACATGTGATCCTGATCATGTGACCTCTCTATTATTTATTTATCTGAAAAGAAAAGTAAAAGAGAAAAGAAATAGAGAAATAAAAATCATTGTGGCCAAGATGGCTCATAACAAAAGGTACTTATGGCTGATATTGAGCACTTTATGTGTTGGTATTGAATATGTCCACTATAGACCATTATTTTATCTCTTTCTCTTATATTTTGACTGACACAAATTTGATTGATTAGTAAGTATTAGCATATCTGCCAGTGCATATCTTTCTTATACCTTAGTTCTACATACTTGTTATAAGATGATTCCCAAAAAGAAAACTATTTCTTATGCATTTATCAACCTGATGGGAAACATCCAAGAATACAATGTGGGAAAGATATAAATAGTGTGTGAAGGATTATGTAAGATATAGATAGTTCTTAGTAAGGGTCATGTGATTGCTGGAGACAGGTGCACAGACCAACCAATATTTGTATAAGTACCTAGTAGAATCCAATAGGGAACTCTATCAAGTTCTTTCTGAACAACCACCTTGGTTGAGCCTAAGTCTTCACAACCTCATACTAACAATGCTTCAGGCTGAGACTCAGAGTTCTGACAGGCTGCTTACTCATCTCTCTGTAATAAAAGTTGATTCTCTTCAACAAAAATGAATGTAAAACCATGAATATTCTCAACAGGGTGCATATTTGCCACAGTCTTACTTTGCCTCTAGTATATCCAACACCAGTCCCACATCCTTGTGGATTATTTATTGTTAATGTGGACTAACTCATGAGGGTTTTGCTTCTATTGTGTTACTGAGACATGGTATATTATTATCTGAGACACAACATACTAAAACATGTGCAGTTATATATTAAGTAGTCAAGTAGCCTAGCTAGTCCCTCAGTTGATCACTCATTAAGGTATGATCTGAGGTGAGCTCATTTTGTAGCCGCTGTACAACTCTGGACTTAACTTTTGCATAGTTTACTTTGTCTTTTAGGTATCTAATATAGTTGATCACCTGTTAAGGTATCATCTGAGTTTACTTCATCTTTTATTTATATCCACTGGTGATGTTCATAGACCATTCTAATAATTGATCTATTCTGAGGGGAATCTAATATTCCTGAATGGTTTCTAGTGGCAAGCTACTAGGAGATTATCAATGATCATATGATGTTTTGAATATTTCTCAACCCATCATAATTGGAGGGATCACTAATGTAAATTACACAGACTCTGTACGTGAATTGGATCCGTGGTTGAGACCCAAACCGACACGGACCACAATTGAAATCGGAATGATAGCCTTTACAAGGGTGGAGTTCGTTAATCTTTGTATATCGGATTCTCGGTGAAATGCTTACACTTATTTGTCCAAGAGGATGTCCGATAATGGCACCAGCTTGAGTTTTGAGAAGGAAGAACGTCATCAGGAAGACGGTGCCGATACTGTATATTGCCCCAGATTCAACAATAATCCAAACGACACTCATTTGCCGGTGGAGTCCAAACCCTGCCTTTCTGATGAGGCGAGAATCCCACCAAATTCTTGAAGCAATGAGCGTGGTACACAGTACTTGCAGTGTAACTGACATTGCCCAGAGTGCTACTAACCAAGTGGTAACTTGAGTGAGGAAAAGAGTCTCGTTGGAGTCGAGTCTAGTGAGGTTAAATATAGCCCTGCAAACGCAAACTGTAATTGTTAGATGCATTGGTTGATGTTGAAAGTATAATCACTGGTTGTCCCAAATAGAAGCAAAACCTTTGATCAGATAGCCAATTAGACCCAGAAGCTCGTAAACCCGGAAGTACGTCACTCACTGGTAAGACAATGATACGACGATCCTTCCTCCAAACCATATACACACGCCAGACAAGAATCCCGTCTCCAATCAGACTCTTCGAGAGACGTATATGAATACTCTCAACAACAAAATAATAAAGACAGAAAAATGAACATTGAAGACATAGGCTGCCTCTTGCGTGACATGAGCACCGGTTCCCATGTCGAAGAAGTACTGGGTAGAGCCCTGTGATATGCCGCTAGTCGTGACAAAGCCTTCAATCAGTTGGACCAAAATAGTTATAATGTGCACAGTGGAAAGTATGAATTGCACTGTTGAGGTGCATAATAGGAACCTGATACAGACGAGATGAGGGGTCAGGATGGGTCTCAGAGTAGAAGTCACTAGCTCACAACTGTGATTCCCGAGAGATGTATCTCTTTCTAAGAAGGACATGAAGGCAACCAATATAAAATACAATGCTTCATCATGTTTATCAGCGTGTTGTCTGCAAAGATAAATTTCAGCATACTTTACCCCTGTTCATAGAAAAGTCAGATATAGCTAGAAAAAGAAAAAGGATCTTACCATACAACAACGTCGCACACCAGAATCCGACAAGTGCAGCCATGTCAGGAGATGTATCTCTGACCATATCGAGGTTTGTTTGAGAGATGAGGCGAAGAATTTGGGAAATGGAATGGATTTGTCCTGATTATTAGGGTCCTTCTTAAGATATATGCAAATAAGTAGCATGACCAGTGCAACTCAAACTCTTCACGGTCAGGCTGGGACTTACCGAAATATGGGATCCTACATCATGACGAGGTGAGATTTCTGGAAAAATTGCCCAACCAGCCTTTTCAAGACTGTATTTCACACATCTCAAGGTCAACCATGAGAGATTTACTCAATCTGCTACCTGGAATGTAGTAACAATGGTGATTTTTTCACAGATATTTTGTTCCTATCAGGAAGAGTTGCAGGACATGGGACAATTTGTTGTCGGAATCTAATGACAATCAGGATCAATTGTTATAACACATTGGCTGTTCATCACAGGAAGCTCGTATGTGTGATTCTCCCACGCAGTATCAGAACATATTGATAAAAAATGATAATGCAAACAGCTGGATCACCATCACTTGATTGAACTTGTCTTTATCAAGCATCAACGAAAGAGGCATCACAGCACCCTCGGTAATCTTTTGGCCCTGAGAATTAGATTAATGTTTGAGTTTAGTAAGGGCTCTTCAGGGTAAATTTCGGGTATGTTGGAATATCAAGCAGCACATTCAAAATAAAATTACCTGTGTTTCATCTTTTATTGCACAATGTTGTATCATCTTATGATAGATGGAATTCGATAAAAGTTGTTGAGATGAGACTCATTGTATGCTTGCGACGAGTTTTCGCTCCCCCTTTGTCATACCTATTGTAGTTTTGTGATACACACATTGCTGCTTGGTCATGATATAGCACAGATAGTCCTCCTCTTCCGGAGGATCAGTGCCTAGTGGGTCATATAACTCATAAGACGTTCTTATATGCCAAAATGAGGACACATTCAACCTGTGAACTGAGATCATGAGCATCAGTGTTGCATGTACCACTCATTTGAGGACCCTCTGATTTGGCCTGATAAACACGTGGACCATGGACTTCGACAGTCATTGCATCCCCAACAAGGGTAAGCTCAAGGAGGGATGGCATAGGTGAGCTGATGTCTCTCGAAATTTCCGTGCAAATAATGATGATTGATTCTCCTAGATCAAGAATGTACCTGGTGAAGTTGAAATCATCGTGAAATCAGATCATGATGTACTATGTGACTCGTGTGAGATGCTTCTCAGTTTTTTTGATCCCGGCCCTTGGACAATCGAAGAGTTGCATTTTTATAATCAGTGTTCCTGGGAACTCAACTTGTAATCTTCGTCGTGGCCAAGGCACTGATTCAGGCGTTGATAGTTTCAGGTATTCTACGTAAAATGATTGTACCAGGGATTTGGTTCATCATGAGACATTTTTGGAATCACTCGCTCACCAGCTGTCGACCAGTATTCCTTTTGGACATATGTACAGCCCAATCTGTGATGGAACGTATATTAGCAGCTTGAACATAAAGTCATAAAGTCTCCTTGGTTCATTGTTTCTTGCAATAATGAATACTCCTGACACTATTTCCCTTCTTCGCACTCTATCCAAAATCATATCTGATGGAGTTGATAAAATTGACCAATCGTGCACCCGGTTACAACTCCAATTTCCTTCCCTCGATGAGCCCTTCACTCCTGCTAACCATGCACCCCATCTGGATCCTCAAATCAGTGAGGCTGTTTCCACCATAGTAGCTGCCGCAGCCCAGATTACAGCAATCGCTCAACCGGCACCTGTATCGCTCCTTACTTCTGCTTTGCAAGTATGTGGTCTACTTGAATTGTGCGAGATCGATTGATCTTCTCCGTGTTTGTTTGTAGTTTGGTGTTTCCGCAGCAATTCGTACTGCTATTGTGACAAATACAGTGGAAATACTGCGAGAAGCAGGTCCACAGGTAATCTCAGCTTTTCTGCTCTTCCTTAATTTTTTCAAGCCGTTATTCCTCAGGGACTACATGTCCAGGACATTTGTGCACAGAATGGAACACACCCTGCAAAACTTGGTCAGTGCCAACAGTGTTGTGCGCTACTTCCATCTTGATATCTGTTACAGGTCGCATCCTTCGTCTTCTTGCTACTCAGCATATCTTCAAAGAGGTATCACCCGATGTATTCGCCAACAATCGTATTAGTAGCACTATTGATACCTACAAATCCGTCGCTGAAATTAATGCAAAGTATGTTTCACTTGTACAGAGAGGCTCTTCGCTTCATTCTCATATGTTTTTCCGTATCCAGTCCCCAAGACAAGCACAATGGAACTTCTGGAACAGCAGCATTAGCCGATCATTTGTAAGAAGCTGATTCTTTATTGGTCATGATTGCTCAGAGACAATGTGCAGCACCAACGATGTTCTCAAAACCTCTGCATTTATGGCCGAATGTGTCACACAACCTGGATATGCTATGTCAGACGATCCAGCCAAGACTGCATTTAACATCGCGTTCAACACGAACCTCGGTGTGTTCCAATGGTTCGGGCTCCCAGAGAATGAGGAAAGGCGACGCACGTTTGGAGTTGCCTTCGAAGGCGGAAAAAATATGTTCAACCCACGGCAAATACTGGAAGGTATGATGATTTGAGACTCCATGCCTTGTACCATACTTTGACTGTTGTCGTAGGCTTTGACTGGGCCATCATTCCCAATGGGACTGTCGTTGACGTTGGTGGGGGTATCGGCACCCAGAGTTTGATCATAGCCCAGGAGTATCCTGACCTGAAGTTGGTGATACAGGACCTTCCTTCTGTCATCGAAGATGCGAAGAAGGTGTGTTAAATGTGCAGACTGATAAATCGCTAATATTTTTTGAACCTTGCTGATAGTTTTGGGAAGACTCAATGCCAGGAGCATTGCAGTCTGGGAGAGTAATCCTTCAAGGTTAGCATGAGTTCCGTATTTTGCTGGGTGTCTCTGACCATTGAACACTGTCTGGCTCTAGTAAATGATTTTTTCAAAGACCAGCCAATCAAAGGCGCCGATATCTATTACATGCGCATGATCTTACACGACTGGGCGGATAGCTACTGTTTGCAGATTTTGAAGCGGCTCAGGGAGGCTGCGGCACCTAACAGCAAATTACTCATCGTTGAGAGTATCATGTCCTACGCTTGTGAGGATACCACCACTGCAAAAGAGATTCCTGGAGGGACTGGACTTGTCCCACCTGAACCATTACTCCCAAACTGGGGACATGCAAATGTATTCACCCATTTGGTCAATAGTCAGGTACTGGTATCCCATATCACTGATCCAGGCCAGATTTTGACTTCTGTCGCCCCTTCACTTAGATGATGACGCTCATGAATGGGACAGAACGTACTTTGGCCCAACTAGATGATATGCTCCGCAGGGCAGGGTGGAAGGTCGATAGGGTATACCGTGGTAAAGAGTTTTCATCTCCTCACCAGCAAGTTCTTGCAGTGTTTCTTTAGGCTGTGCTCCGACTCCAAGTATTCTTCCAAGCAGCTTTCACTTCATGTCTAGTATCTGTAATGTAGCTGCACGTAACATGATATATATGTTTGCTGTAGAGTGCATTCGGAGCGATTTAGTTCGTTACTTAACCTATTACGAGCTGTCACTGCAACAAACTAGCCAAAAATAGGTCAATTGTCGACGTTTCAGTCGGCCTCCAAAGTCCTCTCCTATTGACATGCTCTAACTCAACAACCTCAGATTTGGCCCTGTTTAATTTAATTTAATTATCGACTTATGACATTATGCGCCCTGCGGGATGTTGAAGTATGATGCATTTCTCACCTCGTCATCTTCATTTTATCTATGTCACTGCTAAATATATATTCTTCATCATTATGATGATAGCTCCAGACATTTACCCAGTTACTTCCACTCTCACATAGTTACAAGTTTGGTGCTTAAAGCTCTTGTTAGCATACTCTAGGATTTACCTTCTACTCTCAATCCTAGTGATCATAATAAATCATTCTATTGTTGGATTCTGGATGTCATGCAAGCCTTTGCAATATACAATGATGAGATCATCCTGTTTGATATTTCCCTTGCAAACAGTGAACCCAAAGATGCATTCCTATAGGAGAATATATATTGTGCAGTGTATCACTCAAGATGCTTATGCAGCTGGAACTGAGATCCAGAGACAAAGACTAGGTATATTGAGAATGTGAAGAATAGAATGCACACCTGAGATCCAAAGACAAAGACTGAATCTCAGTATACAGAGTAGCCATCTAAATACCAGATTGTAAGTATGCACATATTTATTGTAGAATGTAAAAACTCCAATATAGTAGAGTACTTGTAGCTAGGGAAGACCAAAAAATGAATAAGCAGATGATTGAGAAATTTTCTGGGAGACATAGCAGCTGTTGTAATGCTCTCAAACATGGCCCCTCAACAATTCCTACCCTCCACTCCTATTGTTAAAACTGCACTTTGGAGACCAAAGTAGAAGAAATGACTTCCCAAGCAGCTCTCTGCTAATGCCCTTGACACTCATGAAACTTTCCTGGTCTTAATGATAGAACTTAGTATTAGAATAGGGGCCAGTGACCATACTGCAGTATTGTACATTCCTACTTACTCACCTAGTAAATAGCAATTACAACTGTCACAAACTTCATTTGGACCATAGCTCTGGGAATACTTGACCAATTTCAATGATCAGAATGGCCACTGAAAGCCCTTAAGAAGACCTTTCAAATGGTACTAAAAATGTCTCAAGGCAATAAGTATTCACTGAGTTATCAGCAGATCAGTTGGTGATCACCAAGTCACCAGACACTAAATTTCTGATATCTCAGGAACTGCTTAATATAATTGTTTGCTTCAATGACCATCATGAAGCTCTCTTCAATGCACTTCTTTCAGCTATAAATAGAACCCAAGGTGATAAGATCCCATGGAGATACAAGGTCCTCAATGTTTGCACATAATACTGATCTTTATCTATAGATTATCATCTGTTCTTGAATAGAACAAAGGACTGCCCTAAGATGGTTAGGTTATCTCTATTTCAA
>Ga0153925_1000375_pt1 | contig 10963 bp, 11 predicted proteins | sample TSNJ009MetaG_FD_104684 | JGI IMG/M metagenome (GOLD analysis project Ga0153925, IMG submission 104684) | Attine ant fungus gardens microbial communities from New Jersey, USA - TSNJ009 MetaG | ecosystem: Host-associated > Fungi > Mycelium > Unclassified | place: USA: New Jersey, Wharton State...
ATCTACTAATCTGAAATGCAGGTACATAATCTTCGAGATCCTGAAAAATGTGAATGTTTCCCTTTTTCAACTTGATTACATCTCAACTTGATCTATAGTCAATGCGAGCAACAGTTATAGCTCATCAGGGTAAATCTCAAATTCCCCCGATATGCGTGACTATTGCCGCTGGCGAGAACGACGTTGGTATCCGGATATCGGATCAAGGTTCGTGAATTCTACTTGGATTTCACCCCACAAGAATGCTCAATGTCGTTGAGGTGGCGGGCTTTTCACTCCTGAGTGTCAAGTAAAAGAGCCAGCTGATCTTTTCTCATTTTCACACTTCCGCAATGCGGCCCGAATGGAAAACTCTCGTATAGGTGCCCTACGGTCTGCAAGTGTAAGTGAAGAAGGAGTACGTGCTACTGTTGATGAGCAAATACAACGATGGAACTATGCCAAGGTACATGAAATAGAGGTATCTAATGCTAACATTGAGATGTATCCACGAATTGGGATTGGCCTTCCAATGAGTAACATTTTCGCCACGTACGTTGATGTCCATCAGGTCTTGGAGGCGTTCCTACTCACATCAATGAATCAGCTACTTTGGTGGCTCCTTAGAGCTGGTTTCGCTCGACGGCTGGGGTATGTGATGCCCTTCATGAGTTTGTCCGAAGGCTCATATTTATATAGGAACTGACGCTTATTTACGTCTCCCAAAATTAGTAAATTCAACACCGATTTTCCGTCATATCTGTTCTCACTCCATCACCATAATAGGGAACAAACCTTGAGGGGATCGAAGTCTAATTTTTGCCCTGTTCTAGTTTTCCTGTTTGGAACTTGCTTCTTCATATGTCAATCAAACTACTTGTTTCCATAGCACCGAACTCATGCCTGGTGCAATTTCTTGTACTGCGATGTTACGGCATCTGAGCTTCAAGTTCCTGACAAAAGTGGTGGCATCGAAGCCCTAGACCGGTGTTTAGAGTCATTCGTCCACGACGGCGACGAGTTGATTGCTTCCCCCTGGCTCTTTGCCCTGCCTGAAGATAAATCATTTGTATAATCTAATCGCATAGTGAAACGAAAAGCAAGTGTACTGTATGGTGATCCGCCTTTTTGGCCCTATAACATGGTGTGTTTTGTCATTCTTCGAGGAGGGTGGCTGTAACCACTACTAGTTCTAAAAATCCTTAATTTCAATAAAACAATATTTTTGGGCTGGGGGGTTAGTCGACCCTGAACTAGGCATTTTCTGGCCACTACCAAAAATGACTCCCCTCATTCTTTCATCATGACAGAATTCCCACCTCCTCCGGCATATTCAGAAGAGGAATTCGATCAGAAAATATCGCTTGTAACACAGCTATCTCTCGATCAATACCGAAATCATGTTGAGGGCGATGATCAGTGGGAGACACGGGATGAGGTTGTGTTTGCTACGGACGTGCAGAGGCATTCTATTCAAAGATTCAGCGGAGCCCAGGAGACCCTGCGGACGAGTGCACTGGTAGATCACCATTCTACAGCCAGGCCCATTTCCGAGATGCGATCTACGCAGGTTCATCAGACAAATCTGTCGGGCAGCAATTTATCAGATTCATTTTCAAAGCCAAGGTGTGCAGAAGCCGATCTGGACACCTATGGTCCGCGCGCAGCGCCAGCATATGCCAGTGTGCCCCCACCACCGCCGATTTTGACCAATCCCTACGGCTCGCCCATCTCAATCACTTCTGATCCTCGCCCACAGCTGAGCGCCACACTAGATATTGCGGTTCCATTGGCGGATGAATCGCCTCACAGGCAGTTGCCTTATCTACCTTCCGAGACTTCAGCGGCCCGCGCCTCTTTTACTTTGACAGACCCTTCGACTCGAGGACTTCCACAAATACCTTCACAGTTTCCAGCGAGCCCTGGCATGAATTTCAACGTTGAGCAAAAGTCTCCTACAACTCAACAGCGCCCTCCCCAGTTGCAATCTAGCGCTATACTTAATCCAAAGCCCTCGCTGTCTCTCCACTCAGTACCGTCTTCCCGATCAAAGCTACCAAACAATCCCAGTCATTTTCAAGACTACGATTCTAACCCAACAGTAAACTTGACACCGCAGACCATGCAAGGTCCAAGAATCAATGTAGATTTGTCCATGGTGTATGGGAAACGCCCTGCGGTCCAAGATTCTGCACCCCCACAAGTACTTGATGTGTCCACCCTCTATAAGTAAGTCAGCTGTGCGTGAAGCCTCACACAAGGGTACTTCTCTGACTTTAATAGTTCGTCAGTCTCTGCGCATCTCGGACTTGCACAACCAAAGGCAACTGCAAAGTTACTTAGCCCAGGGCGGCAATCGTGCGTCAGATTTTTGTTTGTTATCATCTTGACAATTGATGGTCGTTTCTCGATTTCAGCTATCAGTTGGTTTCAAGTACTTCAACTTACAATCCTCCGCAGGCAACCCACTCGGCGCCCGATAGATATGGGCCACCCTATGCTACTCCAATACAGGCGCGACCATCCAATTTGACTCTTCAGAATCCTTTCATACGCTCTCCGACTCCTACATATCCTGCCGGACACAACACCAACCCTATGCCTCAGATTTTGGCTGCCGCCAACGAGGAGAAGTTTAACAGTAATTACTCGCCAATGCCACCGTATCCCGCAGCATGGACAGAGTCTTCCAATTCCTACCGTTGATTCAATACATTCACTCCCTTCATTTTGATTATTCTTTTTTGCATCTACAATTTATTACACGGTGCTCGATCGCAGTCCGTCCCTTCATTCTTATGCTTGTCCCCATACAACACGTTCTTTGATAGCACTGATGATTGTAATTCAGAGCAGACCAAGGATAGTATGTCAGGCAAAATGCCAGCTACGTCGCCTCAGCAAGATTCTTGATTTAATTTCTCAGCGCAGCCATTGTTCAAGAATGCAACAATTATGACATTTAAAATTGAGTTGGAGCAAGAATTTAAAGTAACACGTTCTCAAGAAAATGTCTGCTACAGTTTGACTAGACGAAAAGCTTGAATTAGTCCCTGATAATCAACCCAGTGCAAGTAAGACCTAACGAACCCCAGAATGACCAATGTATTAATGAGTGTGCTTTAAGCAAACCAGCTCTTTATACTTTTATGAGCCCCGCCTGGGATTGCGCCACAAGGGAGGGTGTCGACTCTGAAACTACCTCAGATAGGTGTACAAAAATAAAGGGACGTTGCTGAGTCGGTGGTCCCACATAATTATAGTACATGGTAGTGATCGCTGTACGACATCCAGCGCATCGATGTTGATCATTTCTTGTCGAGGCAGCCCCAGGAAGGACCTAGGTAAACTCTCACCAGTGAAGTCGACACTGCTACGAAAACCTAAATTCGGTGTTCGAAGAGTAGACTGATTCACTGCTAATGTTTTACATTAGATTTATAATAAAACTACAGTGATGATGAAAAACATACCATCCACGAAACGTCCATAAAATTCGAGGAAATAAATTGGAAGCACGCCGGTGATTCAACTTGGCATTGCCGTGTGAAAATGACATATGAACGTCATTCCGAGCCTGATATATTGAACTCAAGATGGCGAACCAATATGCCCATATACTCCCTCCGAGTTGGAAAGCCCAAGTCACTGCTTGGCTTGCGGAGGACACGCCGTCATTTGATTACGCCGGATTCGTTGTCGGCGAAGCGGAACGAGAAGCGTTCCTGTTTGGAAAGGGAAATCAACGGGCCATCCTCGCAGGATGTCCATTTTTCACGGAGGTCTTTAAACAATTAGGTTGCTCGTAAGTGACATATCTCAATTTTTTGTTGAATTCATAGTGATGCAGTACTCACATTACCAATTAAATTTTTCGTGCAGGGTAGAATGGCACCTTGACGAAGGTGCATATTTTGAACCTGTCAAACATATTGCCACTGTTCATGGCAAAGCTCGACACCTCTTACTCGGCGAGCGAGTTGCCCTGAACATCCTGGCAAGGTGCAGCGGTATTGCCACCAAGTGTGTTTTCACTTCCATGATACCTCTGATCATTCATTTCCATTCTAGAGCCAAGAAGATCCTAGATAAGGCTGATACTTGCGGCTTCACAGGCTTAATCGCAGGTACTCGTAAAACAACTCCGGGATTCCGCCTCGTGGAAAAGTATGCCATGCTCGTTGGAGGCATTGATCCTCATCGCCATGATCTCTCGAGTATGATTATGCTTAAGGATAATCATATCTGGTCATCCGGTACACACTTTTCCTGGATTATATACCTTCATCTTAGTGAAAATTTCCTGGAAAGGCTCAATTGGCGAGGCAATCAAGCAAGCTCGCAGAGTTGGTGGGTTCAGTCTTCTCCTTGATGTCGAAGTAAGAAATAGGGAGGAAGCCGAGGAAGCCATCGAGGCTGGGGCAGATGTTATCATGCTCGATAACATGGAGGGAGAAGAGCTTTTCAGTGTGGCTACTGATTTGAAAGAGAAATGGAAGGGGAAGCGCAAATTTTTGTTCGAGTCGAGTGGAAATATCACAGAAGACAATCTGCAAGAAAGAGTCCATAATTGTGTGTCCTCATTAAAGTGTTCGTGAGGCAGGAGGCTGACTGAAGTATAGCTATAGATATTTTGAGTACCAGTGCAGTCCATCAGTCGGTCCAACACATAGATTTCAGTCTTAAGCTACAGAAGCCCAAACCTGAATCTGCCTAGCGCACCATGTAGACTATGTTATCTGGACAAATTGAACAACTGTGCTGCGTTCCTCCCCCTCACTCCATCTGTATCTGCGGCAGTCCAACCTCGGACAGCATTTATAGCTTCCAAGTTGTCGACCACACTTCTCCATTTTTCAGTCTCGACCAAAGGCGGAAAGAAAGGATGGTCTGTGCCGAAGAGCATCCTATCACTGCCAGTGCTCCTGTTCAATTCCTCTTTAACGGAGGAATCTTGTTCATAACGCGCCGCACGCGCAATCGTATCACTGACGAAGCCAAGTTCTTCTGGGCCATAGGCAACTGCATCGAAGTAAAACTTTCCAAGGTAGAAACGTGCATCATGTTTCAGACGAGAAGCAACAATGGGGTCATGATTGATGCACGATGCAAGACGCGAAGACAGAAGTGGTAGTGCACCGCCGGAATGGGCGAGCAAGAGACGGAGGTTGGGGAAGCGGTCAAAAACACCTGATAGAACGAGTCTCGTCGCCGCCTGTCAAACAATTTAGTGCTTGTCCCTAAGTAGAATCCAGAAAAACATACAATAGTCGTTTCGAATGGGAACCCAAGGGCTAATGGTAGTACATGGCCATTTTCTTGATCTCCATATGCTTTAGCGTCCACACCATAATGAGGGTGCAAAAAGACGACGAGACCGGCGGTTTCTATGGCTTCCCACACGGGGTCAAGAGCTGGATCATCCAGCCCATTCCCTATTCCCTTAGTACCCATGATCAAGCCCCTCAGATGAGGGAGGGTGGAAATCTGGTTGATAATTTCTAGCAACGCCGTTGTAGTGATCGAGGGGACGAGAGGAAGCAGACCGAATCCATAGAGCCGCTTGTATTGGGTATCGTTGAGTACGAAAGATGGTGAAGTCGAGCAATACTCTTCAAGATCGGTGTTGAGTTCTGCAGCTAGGTTATGAGCCTGGGATGCAGAGAGGAAATCTAGCCAGGGATTCGCAGAGCTTGTCCGGCAAGTTTAGGATCCTTGAAACTCTAGCCACCAAGTTAGAAGATAACACACCTGACCACGGATATATCTATCCCATGTTTGTCCATGAATTTCAGTTTCTCTGTATGAGATCCTGGTAAGTAAATACAGAACTGCTCTACTATGGTAGGCACCTTCGCGATCCCAATACTGTGGACCGATCGGTCGGCCACCGTTGGGCTCGTGGTCGAGAATCAACAACCGTTCCTCCTGTGATGAGGTGTCGGTGCAGATGAAAGGAACGCTAATCCGTGAACGAAGAACAGATGCGTAGCGTGGCAGATAAACGTGTGTATGAATGTCGATCAGCAATTTTCTGGCTGCCATCTTGGACTATAGAATTTCTATAGAATGACGGACGCGACAGCAGAGGCGAAGCGTCTTATAATGTGAGATTAAAATTTATGCTATATCACATAAATGAACGTTGACAGGTGAGATATGGACCCTTCAAAACTCCTGGTTAACTTCGTGCAGCCACTTCGTCAAGCAGTGGGGCGAACGCGACACAATGCCTGTCTGCTTGAGTTAAATGCCAGAGTACTTTAACCGACAATAATAATAATACTAATTACCGAGTCTGACCTATCCAACAAACGTGAGCACTCGACCTGTAATACTACCTTCGCCAGCACCAGGAATCAGTATGGTACTGATTGAGTCGGAAACATATCTCTTCGACTATGCAGGCATCTTAAAGGCAGCAAAATCACTACTGTAGATTGATATTGATGGAGCGGGAGTTACCATGGTATGAATGAAAAATGATGTTTACCAGTCATTCGAATTTGTGTCTACTCTCTCTAAGCCTTGAGACCTACCTCAGTTTCACTCGACACCGGTAGCCGAGTTGTTGTCTTATATGATGCTATTCTTCTTCGCTGGCCGTTCGATAGTTATCGTTCTTCTCACCTTTTCATTTGTTGGCTCATCCCCTTCCCGCCCTCACTCTCGTCTTGTACATGTTTTCCAGCAACGCGAGGTCACAATAACTGATCAAGTTACGAAGACTGTTTTTACCACTGACAATGTTACTTCCAGTTTCATAACCTCCCTGTCTCATCACCGCTCGACATCCGTCTCTTCCTCGTCTCCGTTTTCGTCGGCTTTATCTTCAATTACGGAAACCTCTTTTTTGTCCTCGTCATTTACCACATCCCGAGCGTATGTTCTGATTATCGCGATCTGCTAGGATCGAGTACCAAAAATCTAATGCTATCCCTGCAGATCTCAAACCCCGATCTCCACGTCTTCATCATCGTCTTCTGCAAAAACAACAACGCCAAGATCAAGTACAGATGTATTGGCTCCTTATCTTTTCTCTACGATCCCTGCCACAACGCTTTCCATAGCTAATGAATCCCCCATCCCTAATATAGCTCCACCAACCTCTTTCGCTCAAATCATACCCTCTTCTCTTCCCTCTGATTCTCCAAAGGGATCCACTGGTTTTCGGTACGCCAACACTGGTGAAGAACACTATTCAATTACTAATGGTTATGCGCATGTCGTAATCCAGCTTTTGGAGTAGCAAGGGTCTAGTAGGAGGAGTATTCACAGTTGTCGGCCTTGCTGTCGCCGGGATCGTTGGCTTTTTCATCTTCACTTGCGTGAAGCGAACCAAGAAGAATGATTCCCGACAGTATACTAGAGAACTCTACAGCAATCATCTTGGCCGTCAGCACTCGCGACATGGATCTTCGCCTACTCTTGACACCTACCAGGAGATAGATCCCTTTGCTGCAGGCTCAGTTGTCCAGGTCCCAGGGAGTGCCGCATCGCTTCATCGAGGAATCGGTGATGGAATGGTGTCTAGTCCCTCTACTCCAAATAGCAAAACCGGGCATGGCGGTTACTCCGATGATGGTCACAGCAGCCATGATCATTCCTCATCCACGTATCATGGATTCAGTAATGTCTCCTACCATACCAGTTTCTCGGGGGCTCGTACAAACTACGCAAGGCCAGAGTCCCCTTTCCTCTCCCGGGTTCCAAGATCAGTACCTTCACCTCTTTCTTTGCCAAAATACCCTTCAGAAGACCCTTTTTCAAGTCCTGTTGCTGTGCCACTGTCGGCCAATACGGTGTTGTCTATCTACGCGACCCCCTCTCCCTTTCTTGGTGCAGGCCGGACAGATAATCGTCATGAGACGGAATCGGATTATGTTGACCGAATACATTCATTTTGTTACGCAGGCGCAACAACTTCATCTGTTTCAAGGTAACTTGACCAGGCATCTTGGCCTTGACGTGCTATATCTCTGCTGTGCTTTAATAAGAAACCTGTACTCATGTCGAACGAAATTAGAAGTTTATCTGTCCCCCCTCTTTCTTCTCCGCTGTCGAGTAATTCTTCATTAACTAGTCTTTCGATCTTTCCGAGCTTGAGCTCTACTTTGTCTTTACCTTGTTAAATAGATTCTACATATGTATCATTGAACCAAATGATGTATCAACTGGCTGTTACATCTTATTTCCTAGTTATTACATTGTTGGTTATAATCATCTTGTCACCAACAGGGATCACCCAGCTCAGCAATTTCAGTTACAACCAAGAACTCAACAACTCCCTGGAAGACAGCTTATATCTTCAAGTGACCTGATAAAATGTATTATATCGGAATATTAACGACCGAATAGTGTCCAAGGTATATACGGGGATACGGACACGAAACCAGAGTCCAATTACAGTCCCAATCACAAGAATGAACGGAAAATATGGCCTTAATTAAGCGGCAAAAAAGGCGATAGTACTCAGAATCGCCATAAGACCGGAGCCCATTTTGATAGGAACAGCACCATTAGAACTAGGCGAAGTGCTGCTGCTACTCGAGGCTATTGCCGAAGAGCTACTACTGGTAGTGGGAGACGGAAGAACAATTGGGGTAGTTGAAGTACTACTTCTTTAGTGAGAATGTCATTAATGTGCATACCATTTCTCTAGAATCGTACTTACGGTCCTAGACGAATCGACGAGCTACTGGTGCCACTGCTGGTGGTAGCGCCATCAGGGAGTTTAATCTCGAATTCATTAGATTGAGCATAAATAGTGCTTTGATCTTCAGACGACTTGACAAGGTTGATCCTGAAGCTTTTGCCAAGCACCCATCCTGCGCTTGGAGGATTGCAATTAACTGTATCTGTGCTGACGCCATCTTGCTGAGCAACGAGAACTTGATCTTGAGGGAAAAGTGCACGATTCTGGATTTGACCGTTAGAGAAAACATACAATTTGACGCTGAGGCCAACCTGGTTAGTGAGAACAATCGTAAAGTTCGATGGATCAGTATCAACACGGTTCCAGGAGACACTAGGCTCAGTGTGAGAAAGGAAGAGGTCCAGGTATAGTACAAGGTAAACGCCTACGGCTGAGCGCCAACATTGGTCCATCCTTGGGATCCACTAGGTTCAGTGACCAAATAGGCAGAGGCTGATGCAGCAAGTGCGAGGAGGACAGCAACTGGATACATGGCTGATTAAAAGAGGAGATAGGGAGAAGAGTGTGGAAGTCAGGCAAGTAGGGTTGCGTTCTTATACGTAAAGCGAACGACTTGTTGGCAAACGCCGAAATTTTTTCCAACCTCATGCTTCTAACTATTTTCGAACTGATGCTCTGATGTAAATTGAATCTACGCTTTTCATGACTAGCCTCATGCATTCACAACGACAGACTTTGAAGTGTGCATTGAAGTGAACAGTGATTTCTGGAGAGAAATTTTATGAGTAGATTCTGGGGTAACAAGTGATGTCTAAAAGATGTGCACATAATGAAACAGATACCAAATAGATTTGTAGGTACATATAGAATTCACAAGTGATCTATTTGGCATAATGTATAAGCATCAGATTTCTACAACCAGATTCTAATATTTATTTGATGCCTGGGTGAGCATTTCTCTATGTATGAATTATAATTTGTGTGCAGACCTGGTAGAATTTCATAGGAAAATGTATACATGCTTTAGGCATATAGATTTCTATCTGGTTCACACAACAACCATTTTGCATTAGAGATACTCAATTGACGGAATTTAGTCCAATTGGGTAAATATGATCAGCATTTAAAATGAAGTTACCATGTGCCAACTTTTCCCGAATACAGAGTTATCTGTAAATTCTGCAATGTACAAACAATACTTTACTTATCAAAAATTCTCATCTAAGTCAAATTAGTAATTCAGGTGTTAGGTGTATTTTCACTACAATATGTTAGCAACGGGAGCTTCACAAGATATCGAAGCTTGATGGTCAGCTTAAGGGGCGTGGGCAACATCTGTTTGATGACAGTACTGTCTGGATTGTCCACAGCAGTTGAATGTGATCATCCTCCACAGACAGAGGTGCGAAGTGTAAAACCATATCAATTAAGTCCTGGAGTCAATCATATATGGCTGGGGCAAGTTCTGAGCAATGGAGACCCGCAGTGGTCTGTCTGACAGGTATGTATCAGGGTTGTTATCTGCGGACAATAGGACTTAAAGTTCTATCAGGATTCTGCGGTGTTCTTCTTGGCATAGAGCTAGTAAAGACTGAGCCACAACAACGGAAGAATTCCGATTGACAGTGTCAGAAAATATAGAACCAGTTTTACTGTCGGCTATCTCACAAGACGAACGTGCGTCGACTATTTGTGTCAGTCTGATTGCTATATATAGTATCCTGTCTCTCTCATTCTCCTTTTTACATGTCGACACAACCTTTGCTGCAGCGCACTGCGACGAAGCGCATTGCTCTTCCTGTTCGTGTTGAACCCAAAGTCTCTTTCGCCAACGAGCGTACCTTCCTCTCATGGCTTCACTTCACCGTGGTTCTTGGCGGTCTTGCTGTTGGTTTATTGAACTTTGGTGATAAGGCGAATTCAAGCTCGATTTTTCTTCACTCCACCACAAAATAATTACATTGTTGTTAGGTTGGAAAAATCAGTGCTGGAATATTCTCTGTTGTTGGTTAGTGTTTGATTTCCAGCCAAAAGACAAAAATAAAGAACTGCCTGTCATCTTCAGCAATGGCCATAATGGTCTATGCACTCTATACTTACCATTGGCGGGCCGCATCCATTCTTCGTGGTGGCCGAGGACCATATGATGACAGGGTCGGTCCGGTAAGTTTTCAGTATTCCCTCGTTAGCCGGCAATCTGATTTCTGGATGATGCTTCGGTTCGAACAGACCATCCTCTGCGTTGCTTTGTTGGGTAGGTATCTCATATCTTTGAGGTCATCTTAGCTGAATTTCTCCAGTTGCTGTCGTTGTCAATTTTGTCTTAAG
>Ga0153925_1000376_pt1 | contig 10939 bp, 6 predicted proteins | sample TSNJ009MetaG_FD_104684 | JGI IMG/M metagenome (GOLD analysis project Ga0153925, IMG submission 104684) | Attine ant fungus gardens microbial communities from New Jersey, USA - TSNJ009 MetaG | ecosystem: Host-associated > Fungi > Mycelium > Unclassified | place: USA: New Jersey, Wharton State...
AGAACAAAGTGTTGAGGATCAAACAAAGTATTCTTGACATTTGCATTTTTTGCCTTTGTTCCATCTGTGTTCAAATGGCCACTCAATCCTGTTGTGCTGCAAAGGCATTGGAATTACGAGCATGGATCATCAGGACTAGATAAACATGTGTCATTTTCTGTTGATTAAAATATTTCAAGTGACAGCTCAGACAAATTATCCTTTTGTTTTTTATTGTTCCATCTGTGTTCAAATGGTCACTCAATCCTGTTCCGCCGCAAAGGCAATGGTAGTGGTACTGTCATCATTCTATTACTTCCTGTCATTCCTGCCGGCAGCCTCTTTCTAGTCCTCTTCCTCCCACATTGAAAACTTGTTCGCTGTGTAGAAGTCTACAGCCGCCGCATAGTCAATGGTTCGGAACTTGTGGAAATACTGCTTCTCCCTATCAAATTCCCAATACCATATCACTGACTTTTCTCCATGTCCAACTTTATAAAGCCCACTGTTCCTTTTAATTGAATTTCTGCGGGAGAGAACACGAAGAAGGGTTGAAGCAAGACTCGAACCAAAGAGAGGAACATACGGCCGGATGACCTTTTCTTCCTCCAATTTATTGAGCATCTGACAATGGGTGAATTTATCCACTCCAGATAACCATAGTTGAAACGTACCGAAATAAGTACAGCAGGCACCAGAGTATCAAATTCACGGGGGTGAATACGCTCAAATACAGTGTGGGATAATGTTTGGGCAGTTGCCGAGATTCCGAAAACAGCACCGCTCGACGAACCACTGAGTTCCCACAACATTCGATCCGCTATCAGAGACTTGCGATAATCAATTCCTGCCAGTGATTGCAAGATACTGAACGGAATATTATCAAAAAATCGACTAAAGCGCGAGTCGCCGTGGGATAACCAGAATGACGGGAGGGCAAAGGTCCCCAGCTTGAGATAGGAGTCGACGAACTCGGTTCCGTGTGGCCAAGAGAGTGATTCAGAGGAGCTATTGATGCCCGGTGCCAACACAAGCCCTGGGATAACGAGTAAGTTCAGGGGCAGATGCGAGAGGTAAAATACATACTTGAGCCCTCGATAGCATAACTTGATGCATAATGATGGTGATGTTGGATCAAGTGCTCAAGGAATCTGCAATAAAAGGCAGGAGTGTTGGCACAAAAAGCACCTGAGCGAGTGGGATCACGGATAAAATCGTAGAAGGATTTGTGGTAGAAGTGAAATGTACCATGAGCACCGAAAACATGGTTTATGATCGACTTATCTGGATGGAACCATTGACCTTGGTCATAACACGGCTGTGCGAGGTCTATGCGAGGGTCGATTGAGCTGAGAGATTCGAACGATGCCTCGTAGGCAAGCACGGCATGTAGATAGCGACAAATGTCTCTAAACATATACTCGGAGATCCTTAACAAGCAACAGCGCATGGAGACATACGAACGATTGTCGGTGTCCCAGGACGAAAGACAGAAAAGAAGCAATTGTGCCGACAGAAGAATGCTTTCTGGAATCTGCTTCACGATGTGGACATAGAGAGCATCGAGTTGTGAAAAGGGTGATGTAGATCCCCGCCGTTTCGTATCGGAGAGGGAGTCTAGGACAGATTGGAGTCTTTCACAGAATTGCGAGTCGGGTGGGTAGGCCACATGACGCAGGACAGCAGCAGGGTGTGCAAACAGGCCGTCTGCTGCATCAACAAGTTTCTTTATATTGTTGTCAGTTGGCCATGATGATTGCAATTGCGGGAAACCTCTGTGTTCAAGTATATCCTTGAATTCCCCCCGCAGATACATCTCGATCTCGCCATCGGCCTCACGAGAGATAGGAAGTTCAATCAAATGGGTGACTGAAGCGATGCTGTCCCGCTTGAATGTCGATACAATGCGAGGTTCGGCACGACTGAAGATGGCCCAGTGGAACGGAGTGGATCCTTCCCTGATGGAGGACGCGATTATCTTGATAATTTCTGCTTGTGCGTCCTCACCCGCACACTCGTCCAATCCATCGATGAAGATGGCTTTTGGCTGTATACTCTTTCCCTGCTTCCTTAGCTCTTGAAGTGGCTCAACAATCAGGGATTTGAATTGAGATGACATTTTCTTCTCAACGATAGTATTGTCTTTGAAGATTCTGTCTTCAACAGCGGTGCGATAATCAGGAAGCGTAGTCGTGAGTTGATAGGCTATGGTAGTAAACAACCGCAAGGGATTACTGTGCTCTTTGACAGTAAAGAAGAATGCAGCCCCGAGATATCCATTTTCCGCCAGTTTCTCGGCGCATGTTTGAGCAATGGTTGATTTGCCGACACCAGCCGGTCCTCTCATCCAGTACATGGACGAGGGCGTGTTGACAGACTCGATTACCCAATTTGTGATGTCAGCGATATATTGCTCCCGAGTGCCAGGGAAGCACCGACGATCATAGTGTTCCGACGAATCCAAAGCTGCTCCTGAACTAGAGGAACCACGAAGAACATCGACGCCTGGTGCTTGATTAAATGATATTTCATTGACATGTAAAGCGAGTCCACTCACCAGATCGTCCATAGTTGTTTGCCTGTACCAAGTTGCTATCCTTGATAATGAAGTCTCTGGCACCAGAAAATATGGACATGGTGGTGGAAGTATTGATGGACAACGAGAACAGAAAGCCATAAAACTATGTCAACGTGAGAATGCTAATCACAAATTATCCTACCATGGCAAGCCCTTCCCATGTTCGATCTTTCTTTCCAATCTTGCACTACGCCAAGTCTATTGTTTGGAAACTGCCGATGATGTAGGACACGAGCAGATACTGTCCGGCCAAAAATCCAAGGTCGTGTAGTTGAAGATAGATAATTCCTTGCACTTCTACCCAAAATGGATCGACACGGAGAATGCTACATGGAATAGGAAATGGAAGTAGAATTTTTGTATCGTGCAGATGTTAGTCCATAGAGAAAATGTATAAAATGTGAAGAGGAGGGGTCAAAATGGGAGGCTTTTCCGCCCGACAAGCAGTGATGTCACACGACTGCTTATGTACACACCTGTGTATCCCATCACCTACCAAAGGCAGGGCGATAGTACGCTGCCACAGGTATATCGTGATGTCTTTTTTTTTTCAGAGAGCGCGAGATTGACCATAATTAGGCAACAACCCTGACACGAAATAAGCAGAACTCTTTCGATAGAGTATTATGTTCGTTTGGCTTGTGACCAGTCTCAGAAGGTGCTCTAGAATCTCCCCAGCCCATACTTTTCATTGCAAAGAGCGCCCATTTTCTGAGATGCACAATGATCATATGCGCGTGTTTGAGTTGCGATACATGTATAATCCTGGTAAGACATCTACCATTGTATGTATGCCTCAGCCGCCCTCAAATCCCCCGCACTTACCAGGCATCAAGCCCAAGCCCTTCCTGCTCCAACAACCCAATTGGACGACATATTCTTTGGTTTCTACTATTGGCTCAATTGACACCCAACTGAGGAGGTCCTCACATCCCTGAATTATGGGGGTGGTACAGGAACACCTATGATATCAAGAACCAACAACACATATACAATTTCTTCAGCACAAAATCTGCCCAACGATACTGGGTTCGAAAAAATGGCACATTACGTCTTCCGACTATAAAAAAATTGCCCATTCATCAGCTCGCTACAATTGGAGAAGCGTGTGAAAAACTAACCCTTCTTCAGCGCTATGATCTCGATTTTCTCAGCGCTGCTGACAAGCCCAATCAGATAGATATTGACCTCAGTCCTGACCAGCGGATCGACAACGGGAAGGGCATCGAAATTATTCATAACCAGGCAAAGAATGAGATCGTATATATTAAGGACCTCTGTGATATCGAACTTGACTCTTTCAGGTCACATCCAGGCCAAACTCGACGTTGTAGCTCAACATCTGATTTCGTCACACTTGCATCCTGATCAGTTATGCGCATCGCTGATATAAACCTCCCGATTGCATGCCCTCGGTGATTGAAATCAGGTTTTGGGAATGAATCAATATCTACTTCCATGGTTGAGGCGAGCGCTTTGGCATCATCAACGAGGACAAGCTTCTCTTATGTAACTTCCTTGTGGATTAAGTGCTTTATTTCTGTGACTCTGTACCTGGCCTTGTGGGCGCAGTGATCGGTTTTCGATTGATGACTCGATGTCAGCGGTGGCTACCTTGAACACTTGTTGTCGAGTACCATGTCCACTGAAGTTGTCTGTTTCGAGCAATGGAATGTATGAAATCACGGTCAATCTTCTAGTCCGTGAATTCAATGCTCTCATGAGCTTCGATCCTCGCGGACACGATTCATGACCTCTGATAAACACTGTCCACTCACTTCCACTCTTGGAGCAAAGAAGTTGTCCAGGCCATTTCTAGCTTTGATCCTCATTTGGCCAAGGTTAATGATTGTGAGAGCGAAATTTCATCGACCTAGTCTTCAACTACTAGAAGCCCCTTATGGCAAAGGTCATGACAATGGGAATAATGTGCAGAGATGAAACTGTTGGTGTTTAGTTTCTCTCTCCGGGTATTCCAGATTTGAGGGGCAGGTCTAACCATGACTTGTAGGAAAGCTTATCGGAAGCGGATGCACCGAGGCTATATGACAAATTTAGCGAGTTCTTTGTGCGACAGGGCTCACCATCAAGCAAGACTTCTAGGGATGCATGTGTCGATAGGCTCGTACATTCCTTTCTTTGAAAAAATTTTGCTCCTGGGACACGGTAGGGTTTTTTTATATCGCGGTACCCCAATTTATGTATCATGACAAGTGTTACGTTGAGTTGAACATCGTCGCCTCGTACCTCGAATTACAAAATTAATAGACTGGCGCGCCATTACGTGGTATAATGTGGGCCGAGTTTAATGTGTTCAGGTCGAAGGTGCCCGGGGATGTGAAGAAACCGGTACTAATTTGCCTGTCAGCCTGTCAATCCGGACAGGGCGTCTAGCTCTGGATGTATAAAGACTCATCCTTGAGGGTGATCTAGCCCACAACAATGCCTGGTACCCAAACCAAGAAGCGCATCGTCAACATTGCTCTGTTGTGCTGTGGTGAATTTACCGGCAAGCTCCTCAAGGAGAACGGTGATTACCTTGCCGTCCATACACGCTGGCTCAGGAGATCTCTACCAAAAGGATCAAAGACCAGGCCAAAAGTCGAGGCTTACAAGGTATACCAAGAGGATCATCCTCTCCCTGAAGACGATGAGATTGATGACTATGATGCTATCCTAGTCTCTGGGTCTCGTATGCACAGTCTTGGTTGCTGAGGTTTATGCTCAGACATATCTTTTCTAGCTGATGACGCATGGGCAGATGAGCCTGCATGGATCCCGAGGCTTGTCAGTTTCCTCCGAAAAGTTGGTACCAAGTTTCCCGAAGTCAGAATCGTAGGTTAGCTCTAGTCTGATATACAAAATTGAAACTCAGCTGAATTTTATCCTTTGTGTTCAGGCCTCTGTTTCGGGCACCAAATCGTGAGTCGAGCCCTCGGGGGAACTGTTGACGGTACTCGTGAATTACCTTGGGAGATCGGCCCAACTACTATTTATTCGACTTACATAGGGAAAATCCTTTATGGCAAGGAAAGATTGGTAAACATGTCGTCTCTTGTTTATTAAGATACTTATTACTCACGTAAAGTACAGGAACTTCAACAATTCCATCAAGATCATGTTCTTCTGGACAACTCCCCTTACGGTGATGCCCTTAAATCAGGCGAAATATACTTGCTTGGAAGCTCCGCAGATTACCCGAACCATGGTATCGTCAAGTATTACCCCCTGGATCCTGATGCGAACCCAAACACTACATTTGATCTTTATGAACGAATTCAAATTTTGACTACCCAGGGCCACCCAGAATACACAGAAGAAATAGTCACAGAGATGGCTCGTCAGCGTGAGGAGAAACACACAATCACACAGAAGACGGTTGACGACTACTTTGGCGAGAAGGGAAGAGGATCAGAGGAGAGACCCATAATCACGAGTGGCACAGGAAAGAGGTGGGCTAAGGACTACGATGGAGTGAGAGTCATTGGCCATGTGTTCTGGAAAATTTTCGGTGTCCAGTATCCTGACGAGGATGAGGATTACGAAGAATGATTATATATATGTGTTTGACGCCTAGCAGCATTCAGAGTCTAGTAGATCAAATCATATAGGACTTGATATGTTTCATTAATAAAGTTCTATAAGAACCTGGCAGCAGACCAACTAGGCCTGTTTCCACAAAGACAGTCCTATCACTCTGATTGACACATCTTAACAAAAGAGGAAAGAAAATAATATGATTCTTGCTTATTTGCCAGCCAGCCAAAACATGACATTATCTCCGCTGTAGCCTCCTATCCTCATCCCCTGGGGATGCCGTTTCGTTTTGACCCTAGAGCAACTTTTGATTTCCAACTGCGAAAGATTTGAGAAAGATTTGATTGCATTCTTTCTCGTTTGTGTCCCCAGTTCCTTTGGCTCGGGATTCTAATCCAATATTGTCTCTCGCTGCAAGAGGTTCATTTACAACGGACAACAGCACCTTCAGCATATTTAACAAGGGCGCCGGGACAAATAGCTTGACCTTGGATATATCGTTATCCGATGAGCCGGTGTAATCGAGTATAACATTTGGTGCGGGTGGGCAAAGAGCGCATGGGAGTAGGACAGCCTTTAATCGGTCCTGAGAAGTCTGGAGTATCAAAATAGAACAGTCTAGCCTTGGTTCAGCGACAGGAAATAACTGGGCGATTCACCCTATTGGAGTGTCTGCTTCTCTACTGGCAGTAGCCGAACCTGGTTTTTTGAAACAGCACGCACGACGTTGCCACGAGCTGCGCTATTCTGATAAGAAACTACATCATATTCACCAATCTATTTCATCTGCTCCCCGCAGCTAGTTCAAATAATGTCTTGTAAATACGAATGAGGTTCGAAGGAAACTTCGGCATTCGACATGCATGAGGAAACAGTCCTTTATCTAGAGATTCACCCTACTTCTTTTGTTTTGCCGGTGATGAATGATGGCCTGTAGATGGTGTGCGCAGTTACATTTCTTTGCTCTTCCTTTTCTGACGAGGATGTTCTACCCACATGACGATAAAGATAAGAGCTTACTAGCAATACCACAACATAGGTACCCTGGTTCCTTCAGTTTCCAAAATCAAAATAACTCATGCCAGAAAATTGGCCGAACTGAACAGAACTAAGAGTCAAGCTTATTCCAGTAGTACGAGGTCCTGTACTGAGTCACATACATATTATCAATTCATCTTACAGAGAATCTCTATTCTACAATGTTGCCGGAAAAATAGCTTCCCCTCAAGATCCACAGTGGGCTCACTTATGAATCTTTGTAATGGCCTTAGGGCTTACAGGGAAGTAGCTTATATACAAGATAAGTGTGTTGCCTAGAGAATGAAATTGTCTCGGAGTTTCTGCATACATTACTAAGGTGATAATGACAAGTGAGCATGTAAGTCAGAAAAAATAAGCGCAGCAGAGAGCAATGAGTAGAATGATGAGATGAAGAATTCAGATGATGTCATACTTCGTCAAATCAAAATCGCCCGGTAGATAGAACATGAAACATCCTACTTCAGGACATGTCAGAGGGTATTCAGAATATCACATTGGGGTATGACCTCATCTGAGTTTAATCTAGCCTCTATCTGGTGCACCCGCAGCCTACCGTGATAACGCGAACAATGTTTATGGATTGACATCAAGAACAGTCTTGTGGCCTGGGACTCTGATGTCTCCTATCAGAGACAACCTCCTGACACTACATGGTTCTGGATCCTGATCAATCTTCAGTCGGTTGTGATACTACCTTCTTGTCAAGCCATTTTTTTTCAAAATAGCTTTGAGCAATACCCCTTGATTCGAGTGCACCCGTGACCGGCGAGAAGGCGCTCTTTATCAACGAAGGCTTTACACGCTGCATAGTTTGATTCACGAAAGAAGAGTCAAATTATCTTCTCAGATTCCTGTCTGATCGTCTTGCTTGAAGGAGCGATCTCCACGTTCGTGCTAGCTATGAGCCTGTGATCTCGGCGCTTGCATAATTTATACAGCTCCACTCTGTTCCTAATATCAATGATTGTAGAACAACCGTGTTACTTGCCATTCAACGATCAGGGAATTCGATCACACATTCCGTCGCCATGCCGCCCGCCTTACACCTCGGGCTGAAGTGCCCGTCCCGGCAGGCTGAGGATGACTGTTTTGTATTGATTGTCCTATACAGTTGGATGAGTATGAGATGAACGGAGTTTATTGTCAACATCAGTATTCGGTACGCTCATTCACTAGAGGACCAAAATTAGCACAAAACAGTAACCACTGTGTCGACAAGCCAATCGTCGTGTGTATTGGTATCAAATCAGTGCCAAAGGACATCTCCCATCATAACTTCCCTGATTGCGGATTGTGGATAATCCAATCATATGTCAAAGTATACCCACTGCCACGACATTATTCAAAAATTATAACGCCGCCCGCGAGATAGACTGATCGAAAATACCCTTTTGACGAGTGCTGGGGTAGGTCTTTGACCTGAGTAGTCATCATGTCAAGCAGGATCTGCTGAGCCATAAGAAAATGTGGGTAAGCCAGTACGCGATTTTCCTGTTACCTCAAAACTTGAAGAAAAATAACAGAAGGCCTCCAGCTACGTAAAAGGGGAGGCCTCCTGTAGCTCTGCTCTATATCTGTGAGCGCATACAATCACAACGACCGTGGCTCGATGCAGCTTGTCTCAGTTCACAAGAACGTCTCCGACTGTACAAGGTTTCTATAACACTTACTATTTCCTAGGTGTCCATTCGCAGGGCAATGCCTCCAATCAAATTAAGTAGCCATCCTCTTACATCACTCATCAAATGTCTCACTGGGAACAAAAGCATGACGGTGTTACAAAAGCTCGGGACTCAGTCCGTGAATAGTAGCTGATATGAATAAGTGGGTTTCTGAATATTTCCTCTGTGGACCATTATTTCGTCTTGATTAGTAAGCAAGTAATATCCTGCTAGTGCAGAATTTTCTTACACCTCAGTTCTGCACGCTTCAGGCTGAGGTAAATATCCTTTTGATAACTCTACTGTAATCATTGTGCTGATGTAATTAGACTCAGAGCTCTGACAGGTACATCAGTTCTGCACGCTTCAGACTGAGACTTAAAGTTCTGACAGGCCGCTTATTCATCTCTCTGCAATAAAAGTTTCCAACTGTACTTAAAAAGTATTGAGACACTACAAAGATGGTCCATCTATATTTACATGAGGGGTTCACGAATATCACGAAGTGAGATCAGTTCCAGAGGAGCAAAGTATTTTCATCTCGAATTCTATACATTACTCGGAGTGTCAATTTATCGGCATTATACCATCTACAAGAAAGCACCAACCCTTGGTGTGTCAAGAAGTGGATAAACCGACAATCTCCCGTCGATCAATATGGAGATCAGCCTTCACACATATTCCTATCCGTCTTTAATTTATTCGTTCGTGCCACAAGAACTCTCGACTATCTCACATGAGATGAAACAAACCCTAGCCCGCGATAACTCTTGGCTGGAGTCCTTGTACGGTCCTTCCACGTTACTCATAATCGTCTTTGATACCTACTCTATTTTGATGTCTGCATCACATAAGAAAATTCAATTACTTCAAAGTACAGAAGGACAAGAACTACACACGGATATAGTTAGTCAGTTATTCAGTTATTTTTTCCCAAATTCTCTGACAATTACCGTGATCGTCGTGCGATCGATCTTTATATCATGGAGCTGCCATGGGGTATGACAGTTCACATCGAATCAGATAATGTGACTTGGTGACGTGTTCGCGTGATAGACCATGAAATCACAGCTACAATTAAAATATATTACAATCTAGCATATGCTTCGCCGACAGGTCAACGTGGTAATTTGGCTCACTTGAGCTGTTTTACCATGTCATACCTTGAGTCTATACTCCTATACTCCATTGCATACCCACGCATGCTAGTATATACCCAAGATCCCAATTTGATGGTTCGCCTTTGGGTTGAGAAGCACAGGTTTCGCTGATGCACTATCATGAAGTCGTAGTCTTCAGGATACATCGGATAGTTGCGAGTAACTTGTTTCGATGCCCTGAACTGCCAATGTAAGAGCCCGATAGAGCTTCCATGACCCACCCAGACTTCATCTTGTTCACCAACTTAACTACTATTCCCCGGCCGCTGGTTACCGCGGAACAGATCCTAAACAGACACTGGACCAAATACCGTGAAGATTTGTTAATGCAATAGAGTTATCGGAATCTCTTATACAGTCAAATCAAAATATGCCAGAAATTGTGAGTGCGCGAGTATCGTTCTATTACACTGATTGACCTATAACTCTTCAAGCCCACACATACTCAGATCCTGGTAATAGGTGGTGGTCCAGGTGGAAGCTTTGCTGCCGCATCACTCGCAAGGGAAGGCTTCGAAGTGACGCTGTTCGAAGCAGATAAATTTCCCAGATATCATATTGGCGAGAGTTTATTGCCTTCCATGCGTCCGCTCCTGCAATTTGTGGGTGCTGAGAAGAAGGTCATGGAACATGGATTTTCCCCTAAAGTAGGTGCTTGGCTGTCGTTGCACAGACATGGGGGACTGATGTAGATTAACCTGGTGCGGCAATCAAATTCAACCAGCACAAAAGGGAAGGGTATACCAACTTCATTTACCGTGGGCCCGAATTTGGGTCCTGGAATGTTGTGAGTTGTCAGTTCCCAGAGATGGCCCGACGGACACTCACAAGTTTTAATGAAGTCCCGGTCAGAATTTGATCATATCCTCCTCAAGCATGCGGCTTCCTGCGGTGTCCGAGTTTTCGAGAAAACTAAAGTTTCTACGATTGAGTTCCAGAAACAGGGTGAACCAAAGAGTCGGCCCATTGCCGCTACATATATG
>Ga0153925_1000379_pt1 | contig 10900 bp, 15 predicted proteins | sample TSNJ009MetaG_FD_104684 | JGI IMG/M metagenome (GOLD analysis project Ga0153925, IMG submission 104684) | Attine ant fungus gardens microbial communities from New Jersey, USA - TSNJ009 MetaG | ecosystem: Host-associated > Fungi > Mycelium > Unclassified | place: USA: New Jersey, Wharton State...
AAGATGTACACATCTTGCGAGCTGGTAGGCGGGTTATTAGCACAGAGCGGGTGAGTTGTGGATAACACACAAACCTTCGCCTCTCAATCCACCCGATAACTTGCCGACTCAATCCGAGAGTGTTCGCAGTATCCAACAGCCGTTTATGTGTCCCCTTGAGCATCTTTTTTTGATCCACTAGATTATCCAACACTGCCCTTCCTTGAGCAAGGAATTCGTCTAATCGGTTTTCGGTGTTTTGGATGAAGCTGTGCTCGTCTAGAGCACGAAATTCACGATCGTGATTGGCATAGGGAGATAGAGAGCGGAAAGGCGATTCGGAGACCTGTTCTGATGCATGTGCATGCGTTGGACGGAGGTCAGGATGGAGCGTTGAGGGAGGTGCTGTGGTCTGGAAACGACGTCGGGTATCAGATGGGGAGGTGGGTGTGCCAGAAGCAGTTATGAGTTCAGCTCTCTGAGATGCTGCTTGCTGGAAGAGTGACTAAAGTGAGTGACAACGAGAGTCAAGTTGAACACACCTGTTCAAAAGCCTCCGTCTTGAGCTTTTCGAACAGACTTCGGAGCTCTATATAGTCGGAGCGAAATTTCTGTACGCGCCTGACCAATATTGTCTGTGATTTGGGATTTTTTTGAAGAGGTCAGTGGACAACGTACATCTGTGCCTTTTCTTGCTTGGCCTTGATCATTTCTCGCTTAGCCACTGCTTCAAAGTCTTGTATTGTCCTGCTCATAGCAGCCAGAGAAGCAGAGATCTGTCCTAGCGAACAAGGAATTAAAGATGTATGTTCAGCCATTTTCGACCCTGACCGAGTTGGTGAGCATACGCACCAAGGAGTGAGGCAGAGGTGTCCCCATCCTTGAGACGATTGAGATCAGCGTGAAGACAGGCTGTTTGGCGCACGCCGGATGTATATAGGGAGTTCATCGTAGTACTAGTATTAGTTGACTAAAGAGGATATGTGACGCACTTGAGATCAAACTTGCGTGACGAATATGGTAGCAACAACAGTTCCCAAGCTTGTACTCGACACTATAAAAATATGTCAAGGATAATCAATTTTGTCGCTGACATTGTCTTGATATCAATTTGCAGGTACCTGTAAGCCATGGTTGCACCTCATTAATTACCTATATCTCATCTAGTGTTCATCATCAACTGATCCTTAAGTATTGTTGGGTGCAATCTGAATGTATTTGATTCCATTTTTGGGAGCAAAAATCTTAATCTTCATTCACAACAAGGATTTCTCTTTTTGTTATTATTTACAAACCTGTAGATATACCTGACAATAAGGTCAACCTGACCAGGTACATACCTGACTCTTCCTTGCATTCTAATCTACTTTGGACACATACTTGTGTAGGGAGAAGGAACTTATCTACTGCTACAGATAATGAAATGCTTACTACAACATTGTATCCGTCTCACATGGCTATTCCATTTATGGTTGTGACGGGCAGATATCACGCGAGGTCAGGAACGAGATTACACGCTTTTTTTTCTGCGGGTGGCCTTTGCACGGTGTATTTTTGTCTTTTTCGGATGTGTGTTCGGGTTGCTTGACGTGTGCTGATTGAGGAAGTGGGCCGTGGCGGATGGTATCTGGGTCGAAATCTTGGACGACGGTGACGGTGGCGAGGACGTGATCGTCTTCGTATTCTTGCATGTGTGAAGCGATGCCCGTCCATTCCTCTTCTTCGAGATCAACTAGTCCTGTGAAGAGTCAATATGCTGAAATGAAGCGAGTGGAAAGAGGCACCATAGAACTGCTCGACTTGGCGTGCATTTTCGGCAGCCTGTTCCCGGAGAGCCCGGCGTCGCTGGGGAGGGATGAGATGGGGATGGAGGATGAGGAGGACGGGTACCTCTTGGCGGTCGTGGAGGCGCTGTTGCTTCTGGCGCTGCTGAGCCCTGTTGCGAGCAGCCTCCGCCCTTGCTTGCTTGCGCTTGTGGAAGCCGGTGAGATAGAGACTAGGTGGAATTAAATTGAGAAAAGTGTGGAGGAAAAGACGGACCTGCGTGCGTGGTGGTCGAAGAGGATGGCGTTTTGCATAAGAAAGAAAGATGATGAGTCATCGTAGGGAGCTTATATAAAAGGAGGAAAAAGGGTTTCGTTTTTGCGATGGCGCGGCGCAACGGCGGGCTGGAATGGCGGCCGACGAAGATAATGAACATGCACGATCTCTCCAACGACGACGACTTTCTTTCCCATCTCCTCGTCGAGAAACTCGGCACCGGCGCCGTCCCTCTCTACGTCCACAAGATGGACCCCACCCGTCGTCTCCCCAAGACCGATGCTGCCCAGCTCCTCGACATCGTCCGACGCGTGCGTTCTCCACACGCCCTCCTCGCTGTCCTTGCTCACCTTCTCCAGCTCGTTCTCTCCAGGAGCACTCTTCAGAACGCTGTCCGGCACGCGATCGACGACCTCCTCCTGTAGGTCCCCTTCTCTTCCCTCCTCTCACCCTCACCCCTCCAGTCTCCCTCCAGTCCGCTACTATCTCAAGTCCTACACCCAGAAGCAGATCAACGCCTTTGCTACGTATGTCCTCCGCTCACTCACCCTCACACCCACTCACACCCACCCAGCCATGCCTCCCGCTACTTTGAACTCTACAACCCCTCCGGTTCCATCGAAATTGCTCACACCTCTCGCTACTCACACAAGACCGGCAAGTCCGAGCTCTGCATCCTTGCCACTCGCCAGCTCATCCCCGGCACCGTCATCACCGAGCTCAAGGGCTCCATGGCCAATCTCACAGACCAGGAGGACAGGGACCTCAAAAAGGCCAGTCTCCGCTCAGGCGATATCAGGCGTGACTTTAGTGTCATTCACTCAAGGTCCATGAAAAAGAACCATCTTTTCCTGGGTCCCGCTCGCTTTGTCAACGTACGCTCTCCCTTTTTCTTCCTCTCCCTCTTTTCACTCACTTTCACCTCACAGCATGACTGTAACAACAACTGCGAGCTCTTTCGCGAGGGCAGATACATCACTTTTCGCGTCCTCAGGCCTATCCAGGTCGGCGAGGAAATTACCGCCCATTATGGCGATGGCTACTGTGTGTATCACTTACTCACACACAAATTCTTTCTCACACTCTCCTTCCAGTCGGTCGCAGGAATCGTCATTGTCTCTGTGAAACCTGCGAAAAGAATGCCCGTGGTGGCTATGCCCCCGAACAGGACGACGACGACATCGAGCCCAGCGACTCCTCTTCTAATTCCGATGACACCGACTCCGATACAGAGCCTTCCGATTCCGAATCCCCATCGCACACACCTCTCAACATCAACGAACGCAGAACTTGCAGAGGTGTATACGCTACCGTTGTTGCCCGCGAAGCTGACAGCGATGAGAGCGAAAATGAAGAAGAGGACGACAATGTCCCTTTAGCTGGTGCAAACGACATCCCCGCCGACGGCGAGATCGAGTTGACAACAGAGATCGATATCGCTTCAGAACTCACTTCTCTCACCCCTTCCATCCCCAGTCCCGATACCTTGACTCCACCGCCGCCTCCACCACCGCCTCCTCGTTTTTCTTCCTCCCTCAGTGCTCTTTCATCTGTCGCTGATCTTTGCGAACAAGTGCCTGCCACCTCTACCAAACGTCTTACCAGATCCGCTTCTGCCTTGTCAATGCCTCCATCCGAGACTTCCAAACGTGCGCCCGAACTTGTCAAGAAGGAGCAAGCCAAGCCACGTGTTCTGCGCACACGTCCTTCTGCACCCACTGTACCTGTACCACCCATACTCCCACCAAAACCTGACATACCCCGTGGCACCGATGGAAAAATCTTGCCTACTTGCGCAACCTGTAGCAATGTTCTGCCCCTTATCTCCGTCGATTCAAAAGTCGTGTGGGGACTTGGGCTTGAGAGCGGCAAGAAGAAGAAAAAGCATGATTGCCCAAGGTAGGCCATTTTGGCCCTTTTTGCGTCGCTCGTCTTTACTCATTCAACTAGATGTCTACGCCATTTTGCCATCTATCATCAACCATGGCCTCGCCGTATATCTGCTCACGGAGGCTCTTCTAGGGAAGAATCCACGCCCGCATCCGACGCTAGCAAGCGTGTGACCCAAAAGTCACTTCCCGTTCTGGATCATAAACTGGCTGCCGCTGTCTCAGCCAGTAAACGTACACGCAAGGAAGATTCTCACGGAGAGGACCAGGCATCCAAGCGGCGAAAGACGGATGCCCTTGTTGTCAAGGTAAAACTTCCCGGTGCGGCAGCTGGACCCTCTACGGATAGTGCTCCCGCTTCTGCAGTCTCCTCCGATACATCGGTTTCTGAAAGCAGCAAGCGCAAAAGAGGCAGACCTCGATTGTCTGATCAAATCGTCAACACCCTACCTTCCTCCCCCTCTTCTAATTCTACTATCATCAAAGTTGAGGAGATTCCCACCGAGATTCCCTCAAACTTAGGTATCTCACAACCCCGTACTACTAATGGTCGATTTGGCAGGAAGCTCAGGTCTCAGCAGCGTGCTGCCAAACTTGCGAAAGATCCATCACACAAGCAGAAATCAGAGCCCTCCAAACCTACTCGTTTTTCTCTTCGCAGGAAGCGAGAGGATGAGAATGAGGAGATAGAAGAGCTTCCTAGAAAGAAGCGATCAAGTGAATCTTCCCAGGCACAAAAAGTCCTCCCTCGTCGAATGTCAACGTTCAAGGGAGCTAGCCTTGTGTCAAATCCGAATCCCCTTCGTTTTGCTCTCAAGGTTTGGGCTAATCCCGTGTTGTGCGATGGTGATGATGATGGCGACGTGTCGTCTTCCTCAGATGAGGAGGAGGATGATCAGGGACCTGAAACCCCCGAGGATTATTTATCACCCCCAGCTAACACGATTGATTTGGTGGACCATGAAGCCTCTGTCGATGCCAAAGCCACGAATTTACCGAGAGCTCGGTTGACGTTCAAGCCCTCGCCATTTACATACGCGAAGCGCCGATGGGCTTCTACTGGACTTGTTGCACCCGACACGGAGACGGCTACAGCCGCAAAAGGGCAGGAAGGCCAGGGAGAACAGACAGTTCGGAGATCACATGACCCGAGATCTGACGTTGGAGGTGATGATAATGATAATGACGAGGTTTGTAGTTGATTATTGTCATTTCAATAGTTTTGTTTACAATTTCCCTTTCTCTCTCCCTCACCCTCTCTATCTCTATCTTCTCTCCCTCTTTTTTTTCACGTACAGGTGAGCGATGAGGGACTCCACTCGGCCTCATTAAGTCCGACGTCGAATTCCCATTTTAGTTGTATTTCTGAAGATGAAAGGTCCAGTGTTGTGACGGCATTGGACTTGGTCCATGTTTATCCGGTGGTCTCGAACCCTCCTTTGCGCGCTCACCACCGTTTTTTTAAACCCAACACGTGGTCGATGCGATTTCGTGCAGCAGATGATGTTTATATGACGAAGCCGACGTTTGTCCACGCTGGATGGGATGATATTGTCGTTTGAAACAACTTTTTTGTGGATGGCTATGGAGTGGTCTCTTGTTCTTTTTCTTTTTTCTTGGTCTTTTGTTCTTATAATTGGATTTTTTTTTCTTATCTTAATGACCAATGCTATAATGTCTCCTCACTGTCCTCACTTTGTACGACGTGTTTTTCTCTCTCTCTCTTCAACTGTGTATCTTTATTCTTTTTATTTCTGCTTGCATTCGAAGAAAACAATTTTTTGGCACCCGTTTTTTTAACCCACACACAAGAAAGTTATAACTATTTAATATCAAAAATTCCTCCACGTATATTGTTCAATGCGAGGAAAAACAAGGAAGAAGGGAAAAAAAACACTTTTAAATCAATCTTATGTATCCGGTTTGACTAAGCACCACCACCATCCGGTTTGAGTGAACTCCGACCAGCTCGGAGAATTTCATCTGTCGAAAGTAGATTGATAGCAATGACAGAGCTGTGCGAAAAAAAGAAAAAGTGTGTCGGTATATATATAGAACAGATATTGATATTTCCCACTCACCAAGAATGGAGCATTTGTCTCTTGACTCTATAATTATCCCAAATCCCTTCAACCGCAGGATCGAAAGGTTCACCCGATTCTAAATCGACGCCCACAACATGACCTTGAGCTTGCTCGTCCTAAATAAAAGATAAAAATCTTCCTTTATGAAATCCAAAAAAAACAACCAGCCTGAAGAGCGACGACCACATCTTGAACATCAAAACCACCATTCGCGGCCAACGTCTTTGGAATCACCAACAAAGCCTCCGCAAACGCATCTACCCCCATCTTTGCACGTCCTTTCGCAGACTTTTTAACCGGACCCTTCAAATAAGCCGAACAGGCGACTTCAAAAGCACCTGCTCCTGGAACCAACGATGCGTCCTCGATCGCGTTCTTGACCGTCCGTAAACCGTCACGAAGCGCGTCTTGAACTTGTTGAAGGGTGTGTCCGTTGGGTCCTTTGATGAGCAGCGTCACGGATTTGGGGTCTTTGACGTGTTCGACAAAGGTGTATTTTTCTTCGCCGAGGGTGTGTTCGTAGACGAGCCCAGCCCAACCAAGGATATCGGGTGTCAGATCGTCAACAGAGTTCTGGGCAGCACCACCGCAGAGTAGCTGTAGGCTATTGAACAGAAAGTTCAGAAAAGGGAGGGAAAAACGGGAGAGCGCGCGCGCCCCCGCTCAGAAAGGGAGGGACACTCACCGTTCCATGTTACGACGTTTAGCTCTCCGAAGTGCAAGAATACCATTCTTGGCGAGCAGATCCAAACTCATAGGATCAATGCCCTTTTGGTTGATGACCACAAAATTCTTCTTTTTCTTCTTCCCTTGTGAATTATCATCATCATCATCAACCGCTTGATCGCACACGAGGTTCTTGAAATCAATAATCTTTTTGACCTTGGCATCCGTAAACCGCCTCTCTGATTCTACAAGTTTCTCTCTCTGTTCCGCTGTAGAATAGAAGAAGCTGGAGTTGACCTCACTGGGAGAATAATACTTGATCAAAAACAGGGAAAACGCTTATGCAAGGAAAGATATTTCCGCACGTCTTTTCATATTCCAGGCTGACATTAAGAGTCAAGATGTACGCGTTTTCTACTCGTTTAGGCATATCGGGATGGCGTGCACCATGATCCAAAACGAGGCCTCGGACAAGCTGCGTTTCAGATGCTGTACGATGTTGCATCTTCATGATTTCAACCATATGGAGGTCAATGGGAGGTCGGAACTGTTCTTCGGAATCTAAGGAATCAAACGTCAATAACCCGATAGGATAGTTTTTTTAGAGAGTCTGAATTACCTGCCGCAGGTGGCGGAGGACGGACCGTAAGCACGGCATCAACGACATCTGCCGCGAGTTTCTTGGCAAGAACCGCGTTCAGTTTCGTGGCCAGCGAAGTATAGGCGACGTTGATCAAGGTTTCCCGATCAGCTTTAGTAGGGACCTTGAACTCATCCAAAAACTGTAAAAGGTGTTTGGAAATAATAATACTGATTGAGCTTTCTGGCACTTGATTTCATTATCTCTTTTTTGAAAAATATTCATACCTTCAAGGCATCCTTCTTCGCTAGGTCAAATCCTTCCGCAATAATGGTGGGATGTACGCCTTCCGACGTATATCTCTCTGCTTGTTTTAGCAGTTCTCCGACGAGCAGCACGACCGAAGTAGTTCCATCTCCGACTTGGTCATCTTGGGCAACGGCCGTTCGTGCCACCATGGCGGCTGTAGGATTCTGGATTTGCATCTCAGATAACAACACCTTGCCGTCCTTTGTGATTTTGATTTCACCAGCACCATCCACGAGCATCTTCAACGTTCCTCTCGGCCCTGTATCATATACGTCTCAGTAAATATCGATGCCTGCTGAGTAAATAGGGACGACTAACCGAGATTTCCCTTGACGACATTCGCAAGACCTACTGCGCCAGTGGTGTTCACCTGTTATACGTCCAGTTCAGAAAAAACGGTGACAAGCGATAGAAACACCATACCTGTAAAGCCGCCGCACGCCGTACACTCTCAGCTTTTGGGTTTATCAATTCAATGCTGGATGTCATGATTAGCCAGTCTGATAAAAAAGGTGTTATACGAACGCGTCCCAAAATCACTTGATCGGTCGGAGTTTAGAGAATTTTCCAAATCGGGAATCCTCGACTTGCTTTATTTCCATGCGCTAGCCCGTTACATAGGTATATACTACAAAAATAGTTGACAATAGAGAAAGAAAACAGCGAAAGCAGTGCGACAAAGCATTCCGCGAACAAGCATTGCAAATTGCAAAAAAGCAGCAGTATACGGTAAAAAAATTTAAGTCACCCATGTCGTGATTCGTGTATCTTGGCTTCCACCCTCCGGATGCTCTTGCAACCATTGGGCATCTAGATCTTTCAGAAGATTTCTGAGCAGTTCGATAGGTTGGACATTACTAAGACTGGGGCGATAGTTTTCCTGGAGCATTTCGACAACTTTTGGATTTTCACTCCGTTGTCCTCCCACTCCATATAGTTCGAGTAGCCGCAGCATCTCCCAGCACTCGGTTAGAAATCTGCGAGGGTCCTCAACTCGAAGACATCGGACAATATCAATCTACAGAAACGGTCAATGAAATTTACTTACAGAAAGGCGGAAGATTCACCTCAGAGATTTTGTGTGATGATGGGGTTCCTTGCACTGGTAGGAGACGACCAACGTACTTATTACAAATCACATCAACTTCATGGTATGCTCTAATCATGTCAAGCAACACAGGACTTTCAATTAAACGCATGCAGTTAGAGAACGAGGAGTCGGTCGCCATGAGCTCATCAAACATATCCGAGACGACTTGATGAATCTCTGTCAAAGTTGGGTCAAAACCTGAAGCTTTTGAATCGGGCCTAGCATTCATACCATCGCCTTGCCCATTGATGAGGGAGGATTCTGTGAGACGTCTCTTCCGAGGATATAAACATTGAGAGCCAGAGGCTTCGCAGTCGTCAATAGCACGGCCAGAAACCTGGGTATTGAACGATATTCGTCGTAAGGCAGATGTCGGGGCATTCTCAGGCAAGCTTGAGCCATCATAAGAAGGACGTTTCCTGGTAATCTCTGAGCCATATCTCCGATCATCGGGGTGTTCGTAGGAGTGGGAAAGATGTGGAGATCGGGAATGTGGCGAGGGATGTTGTTGAGACTGAGGGAAATGTTGCTCTTGTGGCGAAGGCGGCCGAGCATGTCTGTAAGAATGATACTGCGATTCAGAAGATGCGTGAGCATGAGGCTGGGGAAAAGTCGAGGAGTTGTTCCAGGACGTCCTCGAGTCAACACCAAACTTTGATTGAGGAGCTTCCCACTGAAGAATAGAGTAAGTTACATAGAAATTGCGCCAATATACGACTTACAGATTCGACAGAAATAGGAATAGTCCTGTCAGAAGCTAAAGCGAGATTCATCGAGTTAAATCGATCCTCTTGTTCACGGGTTATTCTAAGAAAGCATTGTCGGTATGCCCCACGCTGAGTAAAAACCTTGGCTGGTCCTATAGATTGAAAAACTTTGAAAAGGTTGAATAAGAAATGAATACATCACTAACCATCAATTCTAGAAGTACTAGACTGGAGAGCCTCGCTCTATTGTAAAAGGAGAAATGAGTCCAAGCGGTACATGAATAAACAGGCATCAGAATTTACAAAATCTTTGGCATCACACCATAGCTCTTCAGGACGACCACCACTCCAGCAGCGAATGAAGACCTCTGCCAATAGGTGATCGGGAGGATCTTGTCTGTTATCTTCAATCAAGGCAGTTACAAGGCGGTCGTCGCCTCTGTGATGTCGAAGCTGACTAGGTCGGCCTGACGTTGATGTATCACCAAGCGGAGGGCCCATCTTAACATCTGCACTGTTAGAACGAGGTGGCTGGGATTCATATTCATAGTTCCGGCGATAATGATTGGCGAATTGTGAGTGATTGGCTGGTGTATAGTTGGCACCATCCGTAGGACCAGACAGTACATTGGGTTGTGACGGAACATTGTATGGTTGAAAGGGCTGAGACGACACCGGTACACGGATTTGGTAAACAGCACGAAGTCCGGCTTGATTCGAACTTGTAGGCTTGTCACGAGTGATGTTATTGGGGTAGGCCTGAAGTGGCTGAGACTTAGAATTGCGCTTCCCACTTCTAGGCTTCGGAGTTGCACTGGATTGGGAGAGGCGGAATCTTCCTGTGATGAATGATGTATTATCCGCTTGTCTCACCTGTTTGGTGACGGTCACTGGGATTTGCATTGTTGTCTCCTGTACATAATTATCTGAAGTACTCATTGTAGAAAGATGTGGGGAAGGTGTTGCAGAGTTGGAGGGTGGGGGCCCCAAAGTTGGGCTTGTCGACGACAGCTGAGGTCCTGTTGCAGCAGGACTTGGGCTGAAGGAAGACGTTCTTGGAGCTGCAGGCGGTAGCTCTTGTTCGGGGAGCAGACCAGGGTCCTCCAATTTCACTGAAGTCTCATAGGTACTGGTAACCGGTTGATCCCGTTGTGGGCTTGGATCGCGAACAATGATTTGCGGTGCAGCCGATTCAGTGGATTCCAGTTCTGGGGACTGCCTTGTTACCTAGAAATGACTGTCAAATGGGTTAAATGGTGCATGATTAGATGGCATACGCAATCAGGACTGGATTTCCTGCTATTTCTAGGGTGAAATATGTGCCAATGGACACGCTAATCCCGGACTTACGACAATTCAGTGGTTTCCTTGGGCGCTCTGTCTTTTATCGGGCTCGGGGACCGGGACATAGGATATTGAGACAAAGGAAGACGACCCACAATAGAACAGAGAAAGAAATTCCGGGATTAAGATAAAATACCTTGTCAGGCCAGAAACTGTGACAAGGGCCCACACGTTGGGAAGGATGCGCCGCCATTTGACCATTGAGGCCCTGA